>Ga0105248_10000899_pt1 | contig 33299 bp, 31 predicted proteins | sample KBSS34metaG_FD_81524 | JGI IMG/M metagenome (GOLD analysis project Ga0105248, IMG submission 81524) | Switchgrass rhizosphere microbial communities from Kellogg Biological Station, Michigan, USA - KBS S3-4 metaG | ecosystem: Host-associated > Plants > Roots > Rhizosphere > Soil | place...
AAAACGGTGACACACGTGCGACTCCACCATGTCAATCTCGGCGTGCCCGTCGGCGGCATCGAAAACGAGAAAGCATTCCTGATCCACAGCTTGGGATACCGCCCCATCGAAGTGCCGGAGCGCTGTCATCATCGCTCGGGTCGGTCGGCGATCCCTACGACAACGCCGCTGTCGACTCCATCGAATTGGCAAACGCGATCTTCGAATACATCGAAAACACCCAACCCCGAGCAGCCCAGATCGCCTCAGTGTTGGTCGAGGCTTGACCGTATTACGCGGCGATCTCGAAGGTCGCGCGTCGGCGGGCGCGTGGCAGACCTCTTGGTATTCGGTCTGAACCTCAGTCGGGGTAGAGGCTGTAGCTGGGGAAGTTTCCGTAAAGGCGTTCGTCCGGGCTGGGGCTCATGGAGACCGCGTTGACCAGAAGGTCGCCTCCGACAAAGGCGCCTTTCCAGGAGGCTCCGCGGCCGCCGAAGGTCTCTGCGCGGTCGCCGCGGGAGCGGGGCTTGTTGATGCCGACTTTGTACGCGTGGAGTTCGCCCGCGAGGCGATTCGCGGTCTGTTCGTCATCGCAAGCGATCGACGCGACCAGCGCTCCGTTACTCGCGTTCATCGCAGCGAGCAGTTCGCTCTCGGTGTCGACCAGGACGATCGTATCGATGGGACCGAATGGTTCCGCATGGTGTAGCGATGCCGACGTCGGCGGGGAAAGCACTGCGGCCGGCGCGACGTAGGCGCTGGTGTCTTGGTGCAGCAGGAACCGTCCGTCGGCGAGGCTGCCGCGATAGAGTGGCACTCCGCCTTTGGTGATGAGTTCCTCGGTCTTTTCTCGCAGTTCGGCCGCCTTCTTCGCGTTGATCACCGGTCCGAAGTCCAGATCCGGCAGCGGGTCACCGTCATTTTCGACGGCCAACGGGTGCCCGAACTTCAGCGATTGGACGACCGGTAGATATGCCTCCAAGAACTCGGGGAAGAGGCGACGTTGGACGACATACCTTGGGTAGGCTGTGCAACGCTGTTTGGCGTACTCGAAGCCCTTCCGTAGGTGGTTAGCCAGCTCTCCCCAATCCGAAAAATCCCAGATGCCCCAGGCATTCAGGCCTTCTTGTTCGAGCATGTGTCGTCTGCCGGTATCGACAAGTCTGGCCGCGACCTGCCCACCGGCGGTTCGGCCGCCCACGAACGCGAGCCCTCCGATGTCGGAATTGGAGACCAGCACCGACGACAGACGTGATCCGTTGCCGGAGATGAGTGCAACCGGCAGCCCGGCTTCCCGCGCAAGTCCGCATGCCAACGTCAAGCAGGCCGCTCCACCGTCGGTGGGCGTCTTCGCGATAACCGCGTTGCCGGCGAGCATCTGAACCAGAAGCGCGTGCATAAGCACGCTCATCGGGTAGTTCCACGACGCGATATTGCTGACCGGGCCCGGTAGTGGCGTTCGCTCATCCGGAGTGCCTACCGCTAGCTGACGTTCGATTTGTTCGACGTACCACTCGACGCCATCGAGGCATCGATCGACATCGGCGCAGGCCAGCCGCCATGGCTTGCCAATCTCCCACACCAACATCAACGCTAACGTGTCTCGGGATTCGCGCATCGAGTTCACCGCCGCGGTCACCCGCCGCTTGCGCTCGATCAGCGGCGTGTCCCCCCACGTCTTGTGTTCCTCGACCGCCCCACGCAGAGCTTCACCAGCGTCGTCGGGGTCAAGAAGCGGCGCGCCGGAAATCGAGCTGCCGTCGACCGGGCTGTGCGCTGCGGCAGCAATTCGGCTCGGGTGCCAGCGGCCTCCGTACAAGTTCCGGAGGGTCCCGTCGTCACCAAACGCGGCAGGTATGACTGACCGTGCGCGACTGTAAACTGTCTCCCACGCAGTACCAGGGGCAAGTGCGAGTGTCATGCGGTGTTGTGCCTCATCAACGATGTCCTCCTAGTAGAGGTCTCCATCCAGAGCAGGTCCGTGTACGGCCCGTACGCCTTGCCGCGAGCGATGCACGCGTCGAGGCGGTTGCCCAGACGGTCCTCGATGAGCATCGCCCTGGTCCTTCCACGGTTCCGCATTCGACAGAGCGTGGCCGAGTCCGGTTGTTGTCTCTACGTGTCACGGTCGAAAATTTCTGCCAATAGCCCGGCCCAAGTTGCAAATTCTGCGAACGCCGGCTTGGCAACTGCCGCTATGCCCTCGTCCATCGAGAGTGCTTACCTGGAAGCGGCTGCGCCCTTGCGGGAAAAGCGCCACTCAAGCCAGGTCGACGTTGCGAAGACGACCTTCTCAGCGCTCGAATGTGACTGGCGAATGTGCAGCCAGGGGTTGACTGAACGAACGCAAGTACGAGAATCTGACGTCACCAAATGTACTGAGCGGCGAAGAATGGCCGGTGTGGTCGGCTTCCTACTTCTCAGGGGAAGCAGCGTGGATAACGGGACAGGCAACCGTCGTCGACGGCGGCCTGGTTCTGACCGACGTGTATGAAGGAAGTGCGGACGCAAGCTCCGCCCCATCACCTAGGAGGAGAAGGACTTGAAGACCCTACAGGGGATTGAAGACGTAGAGCGGGCAATCGGTAGTCATCTCGGCTACTCCGACTGGCACACGATCACTCAGGAACAGATTGACAAGTTCGCGGACGCTACCGGTGATCACCAGTGGATTCACGTCGACCCACAGCGGGCCGCTCAGGGCCCGTTCGGGACCACCATCGCGCACGGCTATCTCACTTTGTCGCTGGTGCCCATGCTGCTTTGGCAAATCTATCGCGTCGACGGTCTGTCAATGGAGGTTAACTACGGCGCCGATAAGTTGCGCTTCCCCTCTCCCGTCCCCGTCGATTCCAGCGTTCGGGCGGGAGTCGAGTTCGTTTCCCTAACACCCGTCAAGGCTGGCCACCAACTGAAGCTTCTCGTCACGGTGGAGCGCGAGGGCGGTGACAAGCCGGTCTGTGTGGTGGAGGCCATCGCAATGCTCGCTTCCTAGAATCACAGCGCTCCGGGCCTCGGCGCTTGAAGGCGTTCGAATTCGATCGGGTTCTGGACCCGGTCAGACCAAACCGTCTCGGCTCGCCGAGCGTGACGCCTACCACGACGGCGGCCACCCGGCAGGCCGTGCAATCGCATCAGCGCTCGGGATGAACCCGTCGCGCCGCATAGGTGCCTCGGGCGGCAGCGTGAACATCGAGGATCACGTCCAGCAGTGCGCAAATGCTCGGATGCCGGGTCATTATGTCCTCAAACTGGCCAGCATACTCCACATCATAGAACAGGGCCGCAGGCTCGCAGCTGTCGAGCAGAACTTCGGTTCACTCCGCGTGAGACGAAAGTTCAGCGGCACAAAGACCGCTCCAAATCTTCAGCGCAGCGAGTATTGCCTCACAATAGTTCGCCGAGTCCTTCGCAAAGGATGCGATCCTATCCCCTTGGCCGATCCCCTTATTGAACAAGGAATTCGCGAGTCGGTTTACCCTGGAGCTAACTTCCGAAAATGTGCGGAAAGACTGGTCCCGAAGGATTAGCTCGACCCGATTGTCGCCTGGCCTCGGCTGCATTCTGAGTTTCGCGATTGCAAAGCTCGTGTAGCCGTTCCGATATCGTGGGTTTGTCCGTACGCGCATCTCTATTTTGCGCTCGGACCACTCGTAAGCAAAAGTGTTTCTAGGGTGGCGGCGAATCGATAGACCCGCCGCCACCAAGCGCATCAGGGAGAGCAGACGATACGGCCTACGGTGGCGCCGTCTGCTAGCCGTTGCACACCGTCGGCCATCTGATCGAGAGTTAGGCGCTCGCTGACGACTGGACGCACGGCGCCTTGGGTGGCCAACTCGGTGAGGTAGTTGTGGCACTCAAGGACAGCTGCCGGGTCGTAACGCCTGTAAAGCCCCCAGTGGAGTCCGACGATGGAGTAGTTTTTGACAAGAGCGTGATTCAAGGCCGCTGTCTGGATCTCTCCGCCTGCGAATCCGATGACGAGGATCCGCCCCTCGAAGGCGATGCATTTGGTCGAGAGCTGATATGTTTTTCCGCCGACCGGATCGTAGATTACGTCGGCGCCTCGACCGTTCGTTTCGCTCTTCACGACGTCGACGAAATCGGTCTCGTGGCGGTCCACGACCACATCGGCCCCGAGTTTGCGAGCGACGGCCGCCTTCACTGGGCCACCGACCACCCCAATAACCCGGGCGCCCATGGCCTTGCCGAGTTGGACGGCAGCGCTGCCAACCCCTCCGGCGGCAGCGTGAACCAGCAACGTCTCGCCCTCGCGTAGTGCGACTCTGCGAGTCAACCCGAACCACCCGGTCTGATACCCGAGGTACAACGAGGCAGCCTCGGCGTCGTCGAGCGCGCCGGGAGCGGCGAATGTGGTCGCAACATCCATCAACGCTAGGTCGCCAAAGCCGCCGTAAGGCAGCACGGCACCTCCGAGCACACGGTCCCCGACTGCGAAGTCCCTTACTTCCTCGCCGAGCGCGACGACTTCACCGCAAACCTCCAACCCGGGGGTGAAGGGGAGATCCGGCTTGTCTTGGTACTCGCCCCGGCACATAAGGACGTCGGGGAAGTTGGCTGCCGCGGCCAGGACGCGTACCACCAATTGGCCCGGACCCGGCACGGGGTCGGAGACTTCGGCTAGGCGCATTACCTCGCGCGGTTCCCCAAGTTGGCTAACCTGTAATGCCCTCATGCATGCCCCTCCTGATCCTGGCCCGGCTGGTGGAGCGCCCTGCACCAGGCCCTATGGCGCACCGCCTGGGGGGTTCCGACGCCCCAGACCGCCGGCAGCGTTGAGCCTCTATTCCACATGTCGCTCCCTCAGGTATCCGGAGATAAGATGGCGCCAGACTATCCGACACCTCGACGCTACCTGCTCCGTCCGAGGGGTGTCCAGACGGCCTCAGCGACGGGATTTGCCGGGCACGCGCCTGCATTGGGACTCACGGATAGCGTTCCGGCGACGGCGCGGGGTCATCTTGACGGCGCGGGCAATAACACGCTGTCATATCTGCCGAGGCTAGTTGGGGGCGGCAAGGGGTTGAAGCCCCCACACGTAACCAGCGATCGCGTGACCATCGATGAGAACTCGACCCGTCCTCCGCCAGTGTGGTGAGTACCTGTGCCCAATGCTTCGGTACCCTTCGAGAATTCTCGCCTAGCAGCTGCGGCTTGTTTGTGATCAATAGCGAGGTGTTGGATGGCCAGACATTTCAATCATATGGGAATCACGGTTTCTGACATTGACCAGTCCGTGGAATTCTATTGCGGAGTCCTTGGACTTCCGCGTCCGCCTGACGCGCATGTCTTTTGCGCCGGGGGTCCGGCCCTCAGCAGGGTTGTGGGCGCCTCGGGAGCGCGGTTGCGGGTAGCTTTTGTGAGCCTCGGCGGCGGCATCCTCGAGCTCCTGGAGTACAAACAGCCGGCGACAGGAAGCCAATCGTCATCACTGCAGAACTGGGACGTCGGTTCCGCACACTTAGCTATCAACGTCGTGGGACTACAGGAATTCTACGAAGCTAAAAAGGATGTCGTCGAGTTCCTTTCTGAACCTCAGTTGGTGGAAGGGGGGCCTTGGCCGGGAGCACTCGTGGTGTACCTGCGTGATCCTGACGGCATTCCCGTTGAACTGGTGGACGCCGAGCCCCGGATCGCTGACCAGTCGGAGCGACGCTAGTAAGTTACATGCCACTCGACCGCTCGTTGGAACTACCGCGCCGAGCGCGTTGCAAAACCTCACGGCTCAAGGAGGACGATAAGGATGAGTGTGCGCGACAGGATTGATCCGGAGGTGCGTGCTGCTCTCGACGCCTACCTCGAGATCGTCGGTCCGCGCGGTCTCAGTGGAATCGCCGATCTGCATCTGCGACGCAAGACGTACGACGAGATGGCTGTCGCCGCCCAGGGGCCGGACACCTTCACGGGCATCGAATTGGAAGATGCGGTCGTTGCAGCCGGCGGCGTTCGCGTCCGCATCTATAGGCCGGTGGGACTCACTAGGCCCTTACCAGGAATCCTCTACATTCGCGGCGGCGGATTGCTCATCGGCAGCTTCGACTCCGACGACGCACCGGCCGCCGCCATGGCTCGGGTGCAGCGGGCGGTCGTGGTTGCAGTCGACTATCGATTGGCCCCTGAGCATCAGTACCCGGCGGCCGTCGATGACTGCTATGCGGCGCTGACCTGGCTATTCGAGCACTCCACCGAACTCCGCGTTGATCCATCCATGATCGCCGTGTATGGGACGAGCGCGGGGGGCGGCCTGGCGGCCGCGACGACGTTGATGGCACGGGACCGCGGAGGCCCGCGTGTGCGGTGGCAGATGCTCGTATACCCGATGCTTGACGATCGGAGTGTGACACCGTCGAGCCATGTCAATACCGGCTTCGGTGCATGGAGCAGGGAAGCGAACCTCTTCGCTTGGCGGTCCTACCTGGGGGACGCGTATGGAACAGATGATGTGGAGCCTTACGCAGCGGTCGCTCGTGCCAAGGATCTGGCCGGTCTACCTCCGACATACGTCGACGTGGGGGAGCTGGATTTGTTCCGCGACGAGGATGTCGACTTCGCATGGCGATTGATGAAGGCAGACGTCGACGTGGAACTCCACGTGCACCCGGGTGGCATCCACAACGGAGAAGGCTGGGCGCCCACCTCCGAGTACGGCACGCGTGTCTTGGGCTACCGACGGGACGCGATGTGGCGAGCGCTGCATGCGGTTGACCGATCGACCTCTGACCGTTGACTCGAAGGCCCGGCTCCTGTCCTCGAACCTCCGGTCGGTGCCTGGCGGGTGTTCGGCAAGGCGTCGCTTGCCAACGCGGGCGCTGAAGCCCAGCCCAAGACCCGTAGGTTCTCCAAACCGGACGCCGGATTATCTGGATTCAAGGATTGACCTCAGGTAGGGGAGGGGTGTTCACTCCCCTGTGGCGGCAGTCACATCCCCGCCACGATGAGCACCGAATCGGTGTCCAATCTTAGGAGAGTCACGTTATGCGTCTACGTGTAGTCGGTATCGGGTTCATCGTCGCTGGCCTCAGTTTGGCGGGCTGCACGAGCTCTAGTTCCGGAAAGGGCTCGGCATCCCCTGCGGGTGAGCCACAACGGGGAGGTGTCCTGACGCTCGGAACGCACTACGAGCCGGCCTCCCTGGATCCGGCCACCTGCGGCGGCCCTTCCTCATTCGCTCACTGCGAGCCGGTCTTCGACACGCTGCTGCGCTACGACTACACGAACCAGAAAGTCCTGCCCGAGTTGGCGCAGTCCTTCGAGTCCAGCGACGGCAAGACGTGGACGCTGAAGCTCCGGACCGGCGTCAACTTCAGCGACGGCACACCCCTGAATGCGGATGCAGTCATGTTCAACTGGGACCGCATCCGCGACCCCAAGACCCTGTCGCCGGCACTGGGCGCCGTCACCGGCATGACGTGGACAAAGGTCGACGATCTGACGGTCAAGGTCACCCTGGACAAGGTGAACTACCAGTTGCCCGCGACGGTCGCTATCCAACTGGGATACATCGGATCGCCGACCGCCATCCGGAGCGCCGGCGATCAGGTGGGGTCTAAGCCGGTGGGCGCTGGGGCGTTCACCCTCACCAAGTGGACCCGCGGCACCGAGGCAGATTACGCGGCCAATCCCAACTACTGGCAGAAAGGTCGTCCCTACCTGAACGGCCTGGTGATCAAGAACATCCCCGACGACACCCAGCGCCTGAACGCGTTCCTGGCTGGCGATCTGACCGCCGCCGTTGCCGCCCGGACTCAGGAGAGCGCCAAGGTCAAGGATGCGGGCTATCAGGTCACTGGTCCGGTGCCCATGATCGCCGGGACCGGGCTCGGGATTAACCTCAAGGACCCGCTCCTCCAGGATGCTGACCTGCGGGCGGCGTTGGTTCTCGCCCTTAACCCCGACCAGATCGTGAAATCCGTATACCCGGGCGATCCCGCCCCGGATTCGCTATTGGCGCCTAATAGCCCGTATCGAACCAGCAGCACGGTGCTGTACCCGAAGTTCGATCTCACCTCGGCGCAGCAACACTTCGACGCCTATCTGAAGCGTGCCGGCAAGTCGAGCGAGACCCTGACACTGACCGCTTTCACCTCGCCCACGCTGGCGCTAGTGGCCCAGGTTATGCAGGCTAACCTTGGCCAAATCAAGGGCCTGACGATCAAATTGGACTCGTTGGACACCCCGACCCTGATCTCCCGTCAGACGGCCGGAAAGTTCCAATTGCTCCAGAATTCGTCGAACCTGGCGCTCACGGACGCTATGTACGACACGTATCACACTGGTGGGGCGCTCAACATCTGGGGTTACTCGAACCCGAAGGTCGACGAGGCACTGGACTTGACGCGTTCCTCAAAAGATCCGAAGGTCGAGGCCGACGCCTACGGACGGGCGGCTTCGGAGATCGACAAGGACCCGCCGGTGCGGTACTACCGGTACTACCCGTCCCACCTCTGGCAGCAGAAGTCCGTCCAGGGCATGACATTCACGACGTTCGGTTCTGGTATCGGCGTCTTCTGGGAGAACGCCTGGCTCAGCAAGTAAAAGTGTCAAGTCCAGATTCGCGGATAAGGATTAGATGATCAAGGTACGGAATCCAGCATCCGCTGGGGGACTGTCCGTCGCGACCTCCGGGACACCGGAGGTCGCGACGGACGAGGTTCCCGGCCGGCAGACGGACGACAGGGCGAGCTCCGCGCAGCGGGTCCGCAGAGCGAAGCGATGGCTCGCAGCCGTCACGCGATTAGTTCTACTGCTCTTCCTGGTGACCGTGTCGACCTTCGGGCTCCTGAAACTAACCCCCGGATCCCCGATCGACGCGATCCTGCCGCCGGACGCGACTCCCGCGCAAATCGCCAGCGCGCGAGCGGAGTTCGGCTTGAACCAGCCCCTGGCCGTCCAGTACGTGCACTGGCTCGGACACGTTCTGACTGGGCACCTCGGAGACTCCTATAGCACCCGACAGCCTGTCTCGGGCATTATCGCCGATGCTGCGCCCGTCTCGCTCGAGATTGCGACGGTGGCGCTGCTGACGGCACTGCTTTTTTCCGTTCCGGTCGCCGTGTGGGCCGCCTACCGTCCGGGTCGGCTCGTTGACCGGGTGTCCAACTTCGTTACCTCAGCGACGCTGGCCACGCCGGCATTCGTCCTTGGGGTCCTTATAGTTTTTGTGTTCGGCGTGCAATTGGGTTGGTTCCCCATCCTTGGGTGGGTGCCGTTCTCCGAAAACCCGGTCTCGCACGTGGAGCACCTCGTTCTACCAGTCGTGACCCTTGCGTTGGGTGAATGCGTTCTCTTCACCAGGCTGCTGAAGGGCGACATGATGGCCACATTGCAGCAAGACCATGTTCTGTCCGCTCGGGCGCGTGGGCTACCTACGTGGCGCATCCTTATCAAGCATGCTCTGCGACAGTCGTCGTTCTCGCTTGTCACGGTCATGGGTGTTGTCGTCGGACGGCTCATCGGCGGCACGGTGCTGGTGGAGTACATATTCTCCATACCTGGCATGGGTAGTGTCGTAATCAGGGCGGTCACGTCCCGGGACTACATCGTCATCCAAGCCGTCGTCCTGTTGACGGCACTCCTGTACCTCGCGATCAACACACTTGTGGACCTTTCCTATCCGTTGCTCGACCCTCGAGTCAGGAAGGGGCGGGCGTGGTGACGAGTCTCGACAAAGTCCCCGACGTGGGGCAAGGAGGCAGTGTGGTCGCCGGGATGGTGACACCCACCGAACCGGCTATCAGCGCCCGATTGCGTCGCAGGAAGCGGCCCGTCGGCGCGATCCTTGGCGCCACCTGGCTGGTCATTGTCATCCTTGCCGCCGTGCTGGCGCAGGCCCTGCCATTGCCGAAACCTGCAGCGTTGGGCAATACGTTCGCGGCTATGCCGAGTTGGGACCACTGGCTCGGAACCGACGGGCTCGGTCGCGACGTACTGTCGCGGATTGTCTTCGGTGCACGCGGATCGATGGCCGTCGCCATCGGCGCCACCAGTCTCGCTCTGGTCATCGGCGTACCACTTGGCATGATCAGTGGGTTCTTCCGTGGCGCGACGGACGCGGGGATTTCCCTCTTCGTGAACTTCATGCTCTCCTTCCCGCCACTGATTTTCTTGATCGCCGTGGTGACTGCGCTCAAGCCCGGTATTCTGACGCTCGTCGTGGCGCTGGCGCTGCTGGGCATCCCGACGTTCGCCCGGGTGGCGCGTGCCAACACGATCGCGCTGGCGGACCGAGAGTTCGTGACGGCAGCCCGCGCTCTCGGCGCCAGCCCCCTGCGGATCCTCCGACGGGAACTGCTGGCCAACGTGATGCTGCCGATCCTCTCGCTGGCTCTGGTCGTGATGGCCACCCTGGTTGTCGCGGAGGGAACGCTGTCATTCCTCGGTCTGGGGATTCCGCCTCCCACTCCGAGCTGGGGCGGAATGCTGTCAGCCGGCCGTGACTCGCTCAGGACCCATCCCCTGTTGGTATTCGTACCAGCTCTCTTCTTCTTCTTAACGGTGTTGGCCTTCAACATGCTCGGCGACTGGGCCAGGAGCAGAGTCGGCCGGAGCTCGTCGATATGACGCTGCCAGACGACGGTCTGGCGCCCTTTCGCGAGAACGATCACGTCGGAGACCACATGACTCGAGAAGTGCTGCAAGTCGAGAACCTGCGCGTCTGGTTCCATACTCCCGCCGGCTTGGTCCGGGCAGTAGACGGGGTCGATCTGCATCTGAACCAGGGCGAGACCCTTGGCATCGTGGGAGAGTCGGGTTCGGGCAAGTCGGTGACGGCACGGGCGATCATGAAGATTCTTCCGCCGAACGCTGAGGTGCTCAAGGGAAGCCGGATCCTGTTCGACGGTCGCGACTTGGCCAAAGTGAACCCCAAGAAGGAGAAGCACCTATGGGGCGTGGACCTCGCCATGATCTTCCAGGACCCGATGACGTCGCTCACGCCTGTCATGACAGTCGGCCGGCAGCTCTCCGAGACGTTGCGTTACCACAGGAAGCTCGACAAGGCCGCTGCTCACGTTGAAGCGGTGGACCTACTCAGGCGCGTCGGCATACCGGAGCCCGAGAAGCGTTACAACGACTACCCACACAATCTGTCAGGCGGGATGCGTCAGCGGGTCACGATCGCACTGGCGATCTCCTGTTCCCCCAAGCTGCTCATCGCGGACGAACCGACCACCGCTCTGGACGTAACGGTCCAGCATCAGATCCTCAATCTGCTGCAGAGTCTGCAGGAGAAGGCGTCCATGTCGATGATCCTGGTAACCCACGACCTCGGCGTGGTGGCCGGCCGCGCCGACCACATTGCGGTCATGTACGCGGGCCGAGTGATCGAACGTGCGCCCACCCGGCAGTTGTTCGCCCACATGCGACATCCGTACACGCGCGCCCTGATCGACGCGATCCCCAGGGTCACGATGCCGAGTCAGACAAGACTTGCGGCCATTCCCGGACGCCCGCCCGTCATCATCGATCCACCACCCGGCTGTAGCTTTGCCGCCCGATGCCCATCGGCGCAGGCAAGGTGCCTCGAGGAGACGCCGAAGTTGGAGAGCGCACCTGACTCACGGGAGCACGCTGCAGCATGCTTCTTCCCGCTCGGCACCGCAGAGGGCGAGCAGGCTCGACAGCGCAACATCGAGGTCGGAGCGACCGCCGCAGGCACGGCCGTCATGTCGGGGACGGCCGTCTGATGGCCGGGAGTGGCACGAGTCATCTCCGTGCGGACGCCGACGTGGTTCTGCGCGCGAAGAATCTTCACGTCGAGTACACGGGGAAGCGCGGAGAACGTGTCTTCGCCGTCTCCGACGTCAGTATCGATGTGCTGAAGGGCGAGACGGTCGGCCTGGTCGGCGAATCCGGATGCGGCAAGTCGAGCGTCGCTCGCGCGATCATGCAACTGCCCCCGCCGACGTCCGGGACGGTCGAACTCGATGGCGAGCGCATCGAGAGCCTCCGAGGTTCAGAGCTGCGCAAGAAGCGCCGCAAGCTGCAGATGATCTTCCAGGACCCGATCTCGTCCCTGAATCCGTCGCGGAAAGTCAAGGACATCATCGCTGAAGGGCTGCGGATCCAAGGCGGTCTGTCCAACGACGAGGTGAACGCTCGGACATCCGTCATGATCGAACGGGTGGGCCTGGACCCGGAGCGGGCACGGGATCGGCGTCCGCACGAGTTCTCCGGGGGGCAGTGCCAGCGGATCTCGATTGCCCGGGCGATGGTGCTTGACCCAGAGGTGCTCATCTGCGACGAGCCGGTCTCTGCTCTCGATGTCTCCGTGCAGGCGCAGATTCTGAATCTGCTGAGGGACATGAAGGAGCGCTATCGGCTAACGATGCTCTTCATTGCTCATGACCTTGCCGTCGTTAAGAACCTGAGTGACCGCATCGTGGTCATGTACCTCGGCAAGATCTGTGAGGTCGGCAGTTCTGATGAGTTGTTCGAGCGGCCCACGCACCCCTATACGCGAGCGTTGGCACAGTCGATTCCGGAGCCGGATCCCGACGTACCGGTCGGGCCTGCGGCCCTGACGGGCGACCTGCCCTCCCCGCTTGATCCGCCGAGCGGTTGCAGGTTCCGAACGCGGTGCCCGCTCGCACAGGACCGATGCGTCACTGAGGAGCCGGTGATCCGTGAGGTCGTCCCCGGGCGCTTCACTGCCTGCCATTTCCCGCTGCTCGAGGTCGAGGCGCCCGCGTTGCGCGTTGGCGAAACCGTGTGAGGAGCTCCGCCGCGGTCACCGTACGCGAGAACACGGATCGGCGCGCATTGATCGGCGCCGGACAGCCGTCGGCCTGCCGGCGTTCGCCAGGTCGGTAGAGGAGGGATGGAGGAGGATGCATGTGTTAGGGAGCGCAGAGTCATCCCCGGTCCTGACCGATCTTCCCACGCTGGTGGACGTCCTGGACCGATCTGCCGAGGCTTCGGGGGCTGTTGAGTTCTTCGTCTGCGGGGAGCAGAGGCGAACACTCGCGGAGTTGAGTTATCGTTCGCGACTGCTGGCTGGCGGTCTGCTCGAGCTGGGCCTAGAGGTGGGCGACCGAGTAGCCGTGTTGGCGGATAACTCCGCGGAATACGTGGAGCTGCTGTTCGCGTGTCAACGGCTTAACCTGATCTTCGTTCCGCTGAACAGCTACTTGCGGGGGGATTTTCTCGCGCAGCAGCTCGAGGATGCCGCACCTGCGGCGATCTTTGTGGACTCGCCCGGGCACGAGTCGCTTCGAGAAGTCACCGGCCACTCGGTCGAGCACGTGTTCATCATCGGCGCCTGCGCCGGTGAACGAGGGGCGGTCCCGTTCGACGACCTGCTCAGGTATCCGCCTTACGCAGGGCCAACGCTCGCGAGGCGGGCCGACATCGCTTCGGTCCTGTACACCTCCGGCACCACCGGCAAGTCCAAGGGTTGCATGATGCCGCATGGACAATTCGTCCAGGCGGCCGCGCCTTATCTGGAGGACGCGGGGTACATCGTCCGCGGCGACCTGGTACTCACACAGTCACCCATGTTCCACGTCAGTTTCTTGATCGGGAACCTGGCGCCGGCTCTGCTGGCCGGAGCTCGGATACACAACGTTCCACGGTTCAGTGCTTCGTCGTTTCTTCACATCGCTCGAGAGATCGGGGCTACGACGATCTACTCAGTCGGCTCCATCGGCATGCTGCTCCTGGCCCAGCCCCCGTCTGCTGCCGATGCGGCCCCGCATCGAATCCGCGTAGCGGTGCTTCCCGGAATGGCGGCGGACAGTCAGATTGCCTTCGAGAAGCGCTTTGGCATCCCGGTCAACTCGGAGAGCTACGGCCAAACGGAATGCTCGGTCATCTGCGTCTCGGGCCTGAGTGACGAACGCCGGCGCGGATCGATGGGTCGGCCGATAGATGGCCTGGACCTGAGCATCGTCGACGAGAATGACGTCCTTCTCCCCGCGGGTGAGGTTGGTGAGATCGTGGTCCGGCCTCGCCGACCATTTGCCATGTTTACCGGATACTGGCGGAATCCCGACGCCACGATTGCCACATTCCGCAACCTGTGGCACCACACCGGCGATCTCGGTCGGCAAGACGCCGACGGCACGGTGTGGTTCGTGGACCGCAAGAAGGACTCGATCCGACGGCGCGGAGAGAACGTCTCGTCTGGCGAGGTGGAAATGACCATTCTGAAGCACCCCGCCGTGCGCGAGGTCAGCGTTCACGCCGTCCCGGGAGACTTCGCCGACGATGACATCAAGGCGTGCATCGTCGTTGGCGAGAACGAAAAGCCGTCGATCGACGACCTCTTTCGTTTCTTCAAGCGGACATTGCCATATTTCTGCATTCCGAGGTACGTCGAGTTTATGAACGCGTTACCGGTGAATGCGGTCGGAAAGGTCCGGAAGGAGGACCTCCGCCGGCGCGGAGTCACAACGTCAACCTGGGATCTCGAAGCGCTGGGACTGACCGTGTCTCGTGAGGAGCGGCGGGGCAGCGTGTCTGCGCCGAGCGATGATTCGGGGATCCGGTAACTCTTGAACGACAGCCCGAGGTAGAGGCGTCGTACTGGCAGACACTCGCAACAGAGCCCGGAACGCCAGGTGTCGCAACTTGACAGAAGTGTGGTCGCACGACTTCACTAGTGAACGGACGCTCAGTTATGTGGAGGGGCCTTTGCCGAACGCACTCGTCGTGGCGGTCACGATGTCGCCCGTTAGCCGCCGCCGGGCGTCTCAACTGGATGATCGGTGCCCGGCTCGCGACTACCCTGATCAACTCGGGCTAATGGCATGACAGGTCGATCGGCGTGGGGTCGCTGTGCGTCGCGCGCGGACATCTGCATTTCTTTGGTCATCGAGCGGCTCTCGTGAGTGCGTCGCACGAGGGAAAGGTCGCCATCGTCACGGGGGCAAGCCGAGGGATCGGCCTGTCCATCGCGGAGTACCTGGTCCGCGATGGGGCGAGGGTCATGATCACCGCTCGGAGGGGCGACGACCTAAAGGCCGCGGTTGCCGGAATGGGGGAGGCGAACGCAAGCTGGGTGGCGGGCTCTACCGACGATCCCGACCATCAGCGGGAGACGGTCGCCCAGGCGATCCAGCGGTACGGTCGTATCGACTACCTCGTCAACAATACTGGGATCAATCCCGCCTACGGGCCGCTCATGGACCTCGACGATGATGTCGCGCGCAAGATCTTGTCGGTGAACGTGGTTAGCGCGTTGCAGTGGAGTCGGCTGGTCTATCGGACCTGGATGGCTGAGCACGGGGGAGCGATCGTTAACGTTGCATCCGTCGCGGGCGTGCGGCCCGCACCCCAAATCGCGATGTACGGCGCCTCAAAAGCGGCTCTGATCCACCTGACCGAGGAACTCGCAGTGGAGCTCGCTCCCATAGTTCGCGTAAACGCCGTCGCCCCTGCCGTGGTGAAGACCAGGTTTTCCACTGCGCTCTATGACGGGCGAGAGGAAAGCGTCGCCGCGACGTACCCGCTCAAACGACTCGGCGACCCATCCGACGTGGCGAGCGCCGTCAACTTCCTTCTGTCCGAGGCGGCGGCCTGGATCACCGGCCAGACCCTTGTCGTCGATGGCGGCGTAACCCTCGTCGGTGGCGTCTAACCCCGCCCGCCGCTACCCAGCTGCGTGGCGCTCCCGCTGCCTCACCATTCCTCGATCAGCTCGCCGAAAGGATCAGATGCAGCCTCCTCCCGGGACCGCCATTTTGGACATGGCGCGGTTGACCCCGTGGTTTGTGAGATCGGTGCCCGGCGCCGAGGCGCCCCTGTCGGTGAGCCTGCTCGCGGGAGGTCGCTCGAACCTGACATACGAGGTCAGTAGCGCGAACCGTTCCTGGGTCCTGCGGCGGCCGCCACTCGGGCACGTACTGGCTTCTGCGCACGACATGTCGCGTGAGTACCGTGTCATCTCGGCGCTCGCGGAGACGCCAGTACCGGTGCCCGAAGTCTATGCTCTATGTGACGACCCGACCGTCATCGGCGCTCCATTCTTCGTGATGGAGAAGATGAAAGGTCGGGCGTACCGTACGTCCGAGGAGCTGTCGCAGCTCGGTCGGGACACGACCAGAGAATTGTCCGTCCGTTTGGTTGACATCCTCGTCGCCCTCCACGCGATCTCACCCCAGGACGTCGGGCTATCAGACTTCGGCCGCCCGGACGGGTATCTTGCCCGACAGGTACGTCGGTGGAGGCGCCAGCTCGAAGCGTCCCATTCGCGTACGATCCCCGGGGCGGACGAGCTGTGGGCCTGGCTGGAGGCCCATACGCCGAAAGAGGCCGGCGCCACGATTGTCCACGGGGACTTCCGGCTCGACAACGTTCTGTTCGACGGTGTGTTTCCTACCGCGGTCGTCGACTGGGAGATGGCGACCTTGGGCGACCCCCTCACAGACCTGGCGTTATTCATTGTCTATCAGCGGCTTGCTGACCTCCCCGGTGGAAGTCTGCTCATCGACGCCTCTCGCGCTGAGGGATTCTTGTCGCCGAATGAGGTCCTCGAGCACTATGCAAGACAGGCGAACCATCCGCCGACCATGATGGAGTTCTATGTCGGCCTTGCTTTCTACAAGCTGGCGGTGATCTTCGAAGGGATTCACTACCGGCACCTGCAGGGGGCAACGACCGGGGAAGGCTTCGACAACATCGGGGACCTGACCGAGCACTTGATCGCGGCTGGCCTGGCGACGACGAGGGGACTCTAAGGATCGATTTCGCGTACGACCCGCGCACCGAAGAGCTGCGCAAGCGGTTGCTCGAGTTCATGGATACGTGTATCCCGCGGAGCAGGTCTTCGAGAATCAATTGGCCACATCAGGCGGCTGGGCGTGGGACTCCCTGCCTGTCAAGCAGTTGAGGTTGCTTACGCTGAAGTGCGCCTGGCTGATGGACGAGCAGGGGAACCCGGGCACCCACCGGGAGATCCAGGCGATCAAGATAGCGGTTCCTCGAACCGTGCAGCACGTCCTCGACGGGGACAACACAACGCTAGATGATCTCGGTGTTGCAACCGTCGCTAGAAACCAACGTCGCTGACGCTATCGTGGTAAGCGGAATCCCGTCCTCAGGCGGGTGCACGTCGGCACGGCAGCCCGACGCAGGGTCGTCTCACGGAGGGGCATGGAGGAGGAGCGGCGGCTTTCGAAGGCTGTGGTCACCAGGGCGCGCCTCGCAGCAGCCGCGGTCGAGACCTTCGCAAAACGAGGCTTTCACGGCACGACAACTCGAGACATCGCGAAGGCCGCTGGACTCAGTACTGGTGCGCTCTATGTCCACTACGAGTCAAAGGAGCAATTGCTCTTCGAGATCTCGCTTCGGGGCCACCACGAGACCTTGAGCGTCATCACAGCCGCGAAGGCTAAAGCCGAGGCCGCGGACCTCATCGAGCAACTGCGCCAGGTTGTCTACTCGTACGTCACGTACCACGTCCGCGAGCACACCGTTGCCCGCGTGGTTAACTACGAACTCGCCGCCTTGAGCCCAGCACACCTGCAAGTCGTCCAGACCATTCGTCACCGGATTGATACGGAGATGCGGGAGCTGGTCACCCACGGTTGCCACGCCGGCGTGTTCCAGACCCGGCGCCCGCGTTTCGCCGCGGCGGCGATTCTGTCTCTTGGCGTGGACATCGGCCGCTGGTATGACGAGAAGCAGACTTGGACTGCCGATCAGATCGGTCGGGCCTACACGGACATCGCCCTCGCGATCGTGGGCGCCCGCGCAGCGGGTCCGCGCGCTGATCCCGTATGGGAGTAGGCCGCCGACCTGAGCGAGCCCGCCGCTCGGCCGCCGGCCGGGCACCACCGCGCCGCGCACGACTTTGACGCGGAAGGGGCGTTGGTTGTTCTGCCTCTTATGTGGAGGTGCATCGAAGGTCTGCTCAGCCGCCGGCTCCGTCACTTGAGCGCGGACGTTGAGGCGCTTGTCGTTGGCGAAAGACCATGCAGATCCGAGCGTTTCGGGGATGCCGCCGTACCCGGGCGGTACCACCGACGCCGTCGGTGGTACCGTCACTTGCCGTCCACCCAACCCTTCGGAGGACTCGATCAGTATTCATCGAACTGCCATCGTCACGGGCGCCGCGCGTGGAATCGGCGCGGCCGTCGCCCGGCGTTTGGCACACGACGGCCTCGCCGTTGCGCTCCTAGATCTGGATGAGGGCGCGTGTAAGGACGTCGTTGCTGAAATCGAAGCCGGCGGTGGCCGGACGATAGCCGTCGGGGTAGACGTCGCTGACGAGGTTGCCGTGCGCGCTGCGGTCGAACGCGTCGCTGATGCACTTGGTGACCCCACCGTGCTCATCAATAACGCCGGGATCACGCGCGATAACTTGATCTTCAAGATGAGTGCATCGGACTGGGACGATGTGATGAGCGTGCACCTGCGCGGCTCCTTCTTGATGACCCGCGCCGTGCAGACGTATATGACGAAGGCGCGCTATGGCCGCGTGGTCACCATGTCGAGTACTTCTGCCCTGGGCAATCGCGGACAGGTCAACTACGCGGCGGCGAAGGGTGGCCTAGAGAGCTTCACCCGAGCGCTCGCTCTTGAGCTGGGGAAGTTCGGCATTACAGCTAACGCGATCGCCCCGGGTTTCATCGATACCGCAATGCTTTCCGCGACCGCTGCTCGGCTCGGGGTGTCGTACGAAGAATTCCTGGCCGCCGGTATCAAAACGATCTCCGTCGGCCGCGTCGGAACGGTCGATGACGTCGCCAACGCCGTGTCCTTCTTTGTCGATGAACGATCGGGCTACATCAGCGGCCAGATCCTCGCGGCCGCCGGCGGCCCGTCCCACTTCTGAGCCGTCGCCGCCGCCCTCAAAAGGGCGGAACCGGCGAGCGACCCAAGCGGGCAGCGCACTGGCGCACGCTCAGCTGAAACGGTGCAGGTCGAGATTGATGTGCACCCGGTCAGGGGCGTGTCGAAGCGTCAAATTCCGAGAGCCTCACCGCGAATTCCCGGCGGGCGTCGTGCCGCCGGCGGGGAACCTTCCCGCAATTCGGTTGATGTGTCAGCGCCGCTCGCCCCCTCCTCCAGCGGCGCCTCCACCCGGCCTCTACATGATAACCTGACGCCAATATTGGGAGCCCGGATGAGGCAGTCGACCGGTGTCGGAGGAGGTGGTGAGAGTTGTCCACACCCGGTACGCCTTGGATGGCTCGCAAGATCTTTGAGCCAGAGCACGACGCGTTCCGCGATTCGGTGCGCCGATTCATGGAGAAGGAAGCACTCCCGTATCAAGCTGAGTGGGAAGCTGCGGGTGAGGCTGGCCGCGACGACTGGCTCAAGGCGGCCGAGTGCGGGTTCGTCGGTTTCGAAGCCCCGCAACAGTACGGTGGGCTCGGCATCAATGACTTCCGATACAACGCCATCCTGAATGAGGAGGCAATGTCGCTCGGGGTCTCGGCGGATCCGACACACTCAGCCTCCTGCTCGTCGAGACGGGGATGCCGGGATTCACTCGCGGTCGCAAACTCGACATGATCGGACATCGTGGCCAGGACACGGCCGAGCTGTTCTTCGACGACGTGTTCATTCCAGGTGAAAACCTCTTGGGTCGGCTCGGCGGCGCTATGGACCACCTTAGGTTTTCGCTTGCCCGGGAGCGTCTCGCCGTGGCCGTAGGCGCCATCGCGGCCGCTGAGACGGCGCTCCGGATCACCCTTGACTACATTCGAACTCGACACGCGTTCGGCAAGCCGATTGGGGAGTTCCAAGCGAGCCGATTCGCCATTGCCCAGCTGTGGACCGAAAACGCCGCCGCTCGCACGTATGTGGACCAGGCGATCATGGCGGAGAACGAGAAGACGTTGAGCCACGTCGAGGCGGCGGGTCTCAAACCGCTGACCACGGAGTTGTACGGGCGCACCGTCGACAGATGCCTTCAGCTACACGGTGGTTATGGGTACATGGAGGAATACCCAATAGCACGCCGGTGGCGCGATGCACGAGTGATGCGCATCTACGGAGGAACCACGGAGATCATGTGGGACATCGTGGGGCGGGGGCTGCAACGCTGATGGTAAGCCCACAATTCGAAAAGGTCCGCAGAATTCTGTCCGAGCGACGAGCGGCGTCGCCGCCGTCGATGGACGTCGTAGAACTCCGACGGCGGCTGTCCGAAGGCGCTCTGCCTGCAGGGGACGACGTCACTGCGGAGATGATCATGCTGGGCGGCGTGCCTGCCGAGCGGGTGACCGCGAGCAACGCCCGCACGGACCGGGCGATTCTCTACGCCCACGGGGGCGGCTTCTGTCAGGGCTCCCCGCTCACCCACCGCAAGCTCGCCGGAGACCTGTCCAGGGCCACGGGCGCGGTGTGCTTCGTCGTGGATTACCGCCTCGCGCCGGAGCATCCGCTACCGGCAGGAGTTGACGACATGGTTGATGCCTACCGCGGGCTGCTTCAGACTCACCCGGCCCCGACAGTGTTGTTCGCCGGTGACTCCGCCGGGGGAGCCTTAGTCCTTCTTGCTGCGACTCGGCTGACGAGCGCCCAGTTACCCATGCCCGCAGGGATCGTCGCGATCACTCCCTGGCTCGACTACGAATGCACCGGCCCGGCGGCGACGGAACGCCCGGAGGTCGACCCGATCGTCAATGTCGCCGAACTGCGCAACTACCAGAAGTGGTTCCTTGGTCGCTACGCTGCGACGGATCCGGCGGTGAGTCCCCTCCACGCCGACTTCCATGGGTTCCCCCCCATTCTGATCCATGGGGGCACCGGTGACGTCTTATGCGACGACGCCGCTGCGCTGGCTGCGCGTGCCCGTGCGGCCAACGTTGACGTCACCTACCGCGAGGCGCCCGAGATGGTGCATGTGTGGCACGTCTTTGCGGGCCGGGTTCCTGAGGCGACCGAGGCGGTAGAGGAAATCGGAGCCTTTGCGCGCCGGTGTTTCGGCGAGGAGCCACCGCGTTCACCCGACGCAAAGCCTACGTCCGCTGAATAGCTCCCAAGGCGAATGATGCTTCCTAACCTGACTGCTCGGTTACACGGTAAGGTCTGCCTCATCACCGGTGCCGCCTCCGGCATCGGTCGTGCAACTGCCGAGGTCTTCGCCGACCAAGGTGCCAGGCTCGTGTTGACCGACATCGACAGGCCCGGTCTCGAGGCGCTCGTTGGAACACTGGGTGACAGCGTCGTGGGTTGGCAGGACACCGACGTCTCGGCTGAGGCGGCGGTGGCCCAACTCTACGAAGGTACCGTCGCGCCGCTCGGTCGCCTCGATGGTGTGGTGTGTGCGCACGGCATCGTCGATCGGGGGGACGGCCGCTTGGAGGACCATACGACCGCGGTATTTGAACGGGTCTTGCGGGTCAACCTCTTCGGCGGCTACTTCATCGCCCGTGGGGCGATCCCCTGGCTCAGGGCGGCGAGCGGGGGATCGATCGTCCTTATCTCGTCGAACGCCGCACTACGCACGCCGAGCTCCATCGCCTATGGGGCCTCAAAGGGCGGCCTCAATGCCATGTCTAAGGCCATCTCGGGTCAATATGCCCGAGAGGGAATCCGGTGCAACGTGATCAGTCCCGGCTCTATCGAGACGCCGATGTTCCACCAAGCGAATGCAAAGCGCGACGGGACCCCGGCAGACTTCCACACCATTGGTCACATGCGTCGCATCGGTCAGCCCGAAGAGGTGGGCTACGCCGCAGCTTTCCTGTGCTCCGACGAATCCAGTTTCATCACCGCAACGGTCCACGTAGTCGATGGCGGGGTCGCACAGCACTGACAGAAGGTCAACCAGGCACTTTCGTTGAAGGACGAAGCACGCATGAACAAAACCGTGGACCGATGGCAGATGACGCAGAGCACGGCAACTCGCTCGACCAGTTGTCGGAGTATGTCTGCCAACGGCAGCCTCGTCGACCTGCGCGGGGAGGCGATGCCGGATGAGTGAGCGCCATGCGCTAGCCGCCGAGGTCCTCGTTGACAGCGAGAATGGAGTGCTGCGACTGACTCTCAACCGACCCGAGGCACTCAATGCGATGACCTCCCGGTCATACGTGCTGCTTCGCGAGGCGCTGAGTCGGGCTGCGGATGATCAGGATATCGCGTGTGTGTTGATGACAGGCTCGGGTCGGGCGTTCTCCGCAGGAGCGGATCTGACCGGTTCGGAAGGTTCCCCCGAGGAGCGCTGGGCTATCTACGACGCCTTCATGCGGGAGCTGGAAGGGCTGTGCAAGCCGGTGGTAGCGGCGGTCAACGGTGTCGCCGTCGGCATTGGAGTGACGTTGCTCGGTCACGCGGACATTGTGCTATGCGGGCAGTCTGCCCGTTTCCGGATGCCGTTTGTGCCACTCGGGTTGTCGCCGGAAGGGGGGTCGTCGTACACGATGCCCGCGCTCATGGGGCCTCAGAACGCAGCGCACGCGCTATTCACCGGGGACTGGATCTCGGCCGAGGAAGCTGCTGCCAGCGGACTGGTCCGCGCCGTCGTGCCGGACGACGCGCTCGAAGCAGAAGCCGGGGCGCTCTGCGCACGAATTGCCTCAATGCCGGTGGTCTCGCTCGTGGCTACAAAACGAATGCTGCTCGCCAACCGGTTGGCCGCCGCTCGCGCATCAAGGGCACGGGAGGAGCAGGTATGCGTGGAACTCCAAGGGGGTCCAGCCCACGCCGAGGCCTTAGCCGCCTTTGCCCAAAGACGCAAGCCCGACGTCGGCCGCTAGGTGCGTTCCCCCTCGCGTACCGACATTCCGAGAGAATCACCGGGGTTGTCTTCTTCCCCCTTGGCACAGCAGGTAGGAGGTGTTGGCCGCGCCGGACAAGCTCGAGACGAGTTCGGTTGCGGCGAGGATCACGTCGTGTTGGGGCGTGGTGAGCGGGGCATCTGGAGTACGCGTTCGGCGATGATGTTGCGTTGGATTTCGGACGTTCCGGCATAGATCGTCCCCGCCCGGGAGTTGAAGTACGTCTGCACCCATGATCGGCTCGAGGAGGGGGATTTCGGTAGATCGGTGCTCCAGGACGTGGCCGAACTGCGGCCCGTGGGCGTGAGCGCCTCATCCCCGTACACGTCAAGCGAGAGCTCGGTGACCCGCTGGTGATATTCCGACCATAGGAGTTTGTGCACCGAGGCTTCGGGGCCAGGGGGTCGGCCTGCCAGTGCAGCTGTCGTGTCGTGGACCGCGCCGAGGATGATCGCTTGCAGGTCGACGTAAGCGTCCGCCAAGCCCAAGCGGACTCGCGTATCCATCAGTCGGTCGTGGTCTTGAGCCAGGACGACCAGGCGCCGGAATTCGTCGCGCAAGTTCACGGCATCCCGGATCGCTCCCTCCGCGCGCTCGTACCCAAGCAGGGCGTTCGCGACGGCCCAGCCACCGTTCACTTCACCGAGAACATTGGCTTGGTCGGTCACTGCGTCGGTGAGGAAGACTTCGTTGAAATGTTCTTGACGATTCAGGTCAGGGATCGGACGGACGTTGACTCCCGGCTGATTCATGGGCACCAGCAGTAACGTGAGGCCGGCATACTTGGAGCCGCTCCGGTCCGTCCGAACCAGAGCGAATATCCAATTCGCCTCGTGAGCTGACGTTGTCCAGATCTTCTGACCGTTAATCACCCACTTTCCATCCTTCAGGACGGCAGTTGTCTGGACAGCGGCGAGATCGGAACCAGCGCCGGGCTCCGAGTAGCCCTGGCACCACCTATCTTCGCCGGACACGATCCGAGGCAACCGCTCCCGCTTTTGTTCATCGCTGCCGACCGCGAGGATCGTTGGGCCAAGCAGATTGATCCCCAACGTGTCAACGGAGAGAGGGTGGTGAGGGACCCCAGCGTTGGTGAACTCCTCAAGCAAAGCAATCTGCTCAGCAATGGAGCGTCCTTGACCGCCATATTCACGGGGCCACGAAACGCAGATCATTCCCTTGTCGGCAAGAGTCTGTCGCCACGTTTGAAGCCATTGGCGCCGCTCAACCTCGTCGAGCGCACCCGCGCCCTGCCAGCTCGCAGGCAGTTCCGCGGCCAAGAAAGCGCGGGTCTCCTTCCGGAACTCCTCGGTCTCGGCCTGCATCTCAGGTGGAAGCAGGCTCTCGGAAAATATCGGACTGCTCACGACCGTGGCCAGTTGGGCGGCGATCCGCTCACGGTGCAAGCTCAAGCTTCCGGTGAGCAGCTCCGAACTCTTCGCTCGCCGCAGATAAAGGTGGGCGGTGTACTCCCAGGTGATGCCGATACCGCCGTGGATCTGGATGTTGGTTGCGGCCGCCTGAGTGGCTGCCCTCGAGGCGGCCACCCTCGCGACGCTTGCCGCCAAGGACAGGCGGGTGTCGGCCGCGGACTGATGCGCCAGCGCACTCGCGTACTCGACGGTCGAGCGTGCGGACTGGACGGCGAGGAAGACGTCCGCACACCGGTGTTTGATGGCCTGGAACGAGCCGATCGCTTGGCCATGTTGGCTCCTCTGGAGCGCGTAGCCGATCGCGTCGTCAAGGCTCCGCTCTGCGCACCCCAGCTGCTCGGCCGCCAGACCAATGGTGAACAGGTCAAGCAGCCGCCCCAGAATCGCCTCATGGCTCTCCAGGCCGACCGTGTCGGGAGGGCCGAGCGGAACCGCCCGCGCGCCGCGAAAATCGACGCGTGCCATCGGGCGCGTTGGATCGAGAGTGACGAGCGGCGTGCTCTCGACCGTCGGCTGCCCACTGTCGACGGCGAAGAGCCGTGGTCCCCCCGAGGTACGCCCGGTCACGACGATCAGGCCAGCGGTGGCGCCGTCGATCACGCGGTCGACCGTCCCCCGGGCGAGCCACCCTTCCCCGTCCTGCTCGATGTCGACGCTCATGGCGGCTGCATCCCACCGGCCGTCATTTCCCGGCAGCGCCACCGTGGCGGTCAGCTCGCCGCGACCGATCGCCCCGATCCAATCCCGTCGCTGCTCCAATGACCCCGCGCCAGCGATGGCCTGGGCGGCAAGCACGGTGGAGGCAAAGAAGGGAGAGGGCAGGAGGACCCGGCCCGTCTCCTCCAGCACGACCATCAGGTCCTGCCACGATCCGCCGCTGCCCCCGATCTCCTCGTCGAGGCCCAAAGCATGCCAACCAAGCGCGGTTAGCGAGCGCCACAGTTCCTTGTCATTGCCATCCTCGGAGGCCACAAGTTCTCGAAGGCGTGCCGCGGGCAGCGCATTCTCAAGGAAGGAGCGGGCGACCTTGCGCAGCTCTTCGCGCTCGTCCTCGACGGTGATGCTCACAGTGGGTCCTCGATCCGAAGCCATCATGCCTCGCCATGTCTGTTAGTCGACATCATGAACCTCGCGTCAGCTAACGTGGCTTGGAGGGAGATGGCGTCCAGTTCGGACCCACGCGTAGCGTCGCTTTGGCGCGCCCGAGATCTCCACTCGCCGCTAGAACTTGACGTCACTATATTGTATGGTCCGGACAGCCGTCCAGTGGTCGGGACCGAACCCGATCAGCGCCCACAGCAAGCGGGTCGGGTGGGCGAGCCGAGCGCGAGGAGACTTAATGGTGGACCACCGCGGCGGGGAGATTCGCGCCGACGAACTCGACCGGAAGTTGGCGAAAGCCAGCATTCCGGTCCTCATCGTGTGTCTCGCGCAGCTCACCGGCGATCCTCGCTGGCTGTCCGAACGCTATCGCCCGGAACCCATGCGCGGACTAGCCGATGACCCTACCGGTGGCCTCCCAGAAGTCGTCCAGGTCGAGGTTCGAAACGCCGTCCGCGATGCCGTCCTGAACTGGATCGCGGCGGGGCGGCCCAGCTTGCCCGTGCCGTCCCCCGAGCAAATGCCCGCGCTCATGTGCCAGGCACTCGGAGAAGTGGTGCCCGACCGCTACTCAAAGATGATCCTTGCGCACCTGGGCTTCGCTCCGCGCGAGGCGGACCCTGGCGAGCGAGACTGGGCGCAGAGCAAGTCGGTGATTGTCATCGGTGCCGGCTTCGGAGGCCTGTTGGCTGCGCGCAATCTGACGCAACGCGGGTACAACGTGACGGTGCTGGAGCGGCACGCCGATCTCGGCGGCGTGTGGCACACCAATCGATATCCTGGCGCCCGCGTTGACACGCCGAGCATGATCTACACCTACGCGGACTTCAGACGGAACTGGGAGAGCTACTACGCAACGCAGTCGCAGCTCATCGAGTACCTCAATCAGTTTGTTGACGCCTTCGACCTCCGACGGTTGATCTCGTTCGACTCGCCGGTCACTTCGGCCCGGTTCCGCGAGGACCACCAAGACTGGGAGGTGACGTACGGGGCGGATGAGCAGACGCTACGGGCGGACATCGTCATCACGGCCGTCGGTACTTTCGCTAAACCCGCAATTCCGGACCTCCCAGGGCGCGAGGAGTTTGCTGGTCAGATCTTCCACACGACCCAGTGGCCGGCCGAGGACGTTGTCACGGGCAAGCGGGTCGCGGTGGTCGGTTCGGGCTCGACGGCCATCCAGGTGGTCGCGACCATCGCCCCGCAGGTCGACTTCTTGTATGCAATCCAGCGCTCCCCGCACTGGATCGCTCCTGCGCCGAACTATCTGGACCTCGTCGACGAGGACATCCGTTGGCTGCTCGACAACATTCCCTTCTACGGGGAATGGGCAAGCTTCCGGGTGGGGTGGCAGCACGCGGACAAGATCTATCCCAGCATGATCATCGACGATACCTGGGAACATCCAGACCGTTCGATCAACGAACGGAATGACCGTCACCGCGCCTTCCTCACTCGGTACGCCGAGGAACAGCTCGAGGGCCGCGAGGAATTGCTTCCCGAAGTCCTGCCCCATTACCCGCCCTACGGAAAGCGCATGGTCGTTGATAGCGGATGGTTCGCTGCCATCAAGCGGCCAAACGTCGAGCTGGTCTCGAGCGCGGTCACGGCGCTGACCAAGAATGGAGTGGTGACGTCTTCGGGACGTTGCCTCGAAGTCGACGTCGTCGTACTCGCGACGGGTTTCGAGGTTGCCGAGTACCTGTCGCCGATGAGGATCATCGGACGGGATGGTCTTGAGCTCCACGACTTTTGGTCCAAGGACGGCGCCCGCGCCCATAAGGGGATCACGGTTCCCGGGTTCCCCAACCTGTTCATCCTTTACGGCCCCAACGTCAACGGCGCAGCGGGAAGCTACACCGGGATCGTCGAGGCGCAGCTTCGCCACGTTGACGCATTGCTCGACGAGCTCAGACGATCGGGGACCGTGGTGGTGGAGCCACGGATGGACAGCTTTGTCGCGTATAACGTCGACATGGACGAGCGTCTCTCGAAGATGATTTGGAGCCATCCGGACGTCGGTAGCTATATCCACACCTCAAGCGGAAGAATTGTCGCCAATCGTCCCTGGTCTGCCGTGGAGTTCTTCGACCTCATGACGGAGGTCGACCCCTCCGAGTTTACATTCTCATGAGTGAGTCCGAACCGCTGAGCCTTGTCGGACGGCGGTTCGCGGGCGCCCTTTGGGGAGTCTCGTCGTCCGTTTGAATACAGGATGGGGTCATGTAAGCGTGCCAGGACGACGATCGCCGATAACACCCATCAGGAACGGAACGGGGCCTGAGTTGGCAGAGACACTTTCGGGGCGAGCCGTCGATCTCGAACAGGTTCGGGCGAAGTCGCTCGTCCGGACCAGTGACATCGCGCAGCAGGCGAGCGCCCTTCGGTCGTGGACCCTCTCGTCGGGGTCGATGGTTCTCGGTATCGCGGCCGTTACCTGGGCGGGGTAGGCCGTGCTAGGAGGCGGTGCAGCCATCGTCGGGCTTGGGGTCACGGACATGGCGCGACGCCGGTACGACGTCACAGCCCTCGATCTCGCGGTCGAAGCCGTGAAGCTCGCGCTCGAGGACTGCCATTTGCCCAAGTCGCAGCTCGACGGGCTACTCGTGAATGGCAACATGACGTCCTCGGAGGTCCGCAACAACGTGCAGGATGCGTTGGGGCTGACTGACCTGCGGCTCCTCAACACGATGTCGGCCGCCGGAGCAACGGCAGGAACGATGATCCAGTACGCGTCGTACGCCATCGAGTCCGGTGCTGCCTCAACCGTCGCGCTGGTCTTCGCCGATGCGCCTCTTGGCCGTAACACCCGGATCTCGGACTCTCGGTACGGTAGGCCGGTCGACGTCGCGTCCGGGATCCAGGGCTTAGGACGCACCTACGGCGACCGAGGCCAGGCGGCAATCCGGTACGCGCTCGCCGCTAGTCGCCACATGCACTTGTTCGGCACGACCAGTGAACAGCTCGGTGCCATCGCGGTGGCGCAGAGGCAATGGGCAGCACTCAGTCCCTGGGCCCAGAAACGTGACCCCATTACCATCGCGGACCACCAGGCTTCTCGGTTGATCGCAGAACCGTTCCGGTTGCTCGATTGTTGCCTCACCTCCAACGGGGCTGTCGCGGTGATCATGTCGTCGAGCGAGCAGGCGCGGGATCTTTCACCGCACCCGGTCTACGTACGGGGCATCGGGCAGGGCCACCCGGGCGATTGTCGTAGAGCAGGTCGGGACGATGAGGTCCGCACCGGTGCCGTGATGGCCGGCAAGGAGGCCTTACGGCAAGCCGACATCAGTCTCGACGACATCGACGCGCTGCAGATCTACGACAGCTTCACCTACACGGTTCTTGTGACCCTGGAGGATTACGGCTTCTGCGCCAAGGGGGAAGGCGGGCCGTTCGTCGCGGATGGTCGCCTCGGTGTGGGTGGGTCCTTGCCCTGCAACACCGGAGGAGGTCAACTCTCTGGGTTCTACGCGTGGGGCTTTACTCCTCTGGCGGAGGGTGTGGTCCAGGCGCGCGGGGTGGCGGGCGAGCGTCAGGTTCGTGACTGCAACCACGTCATGGTCAGTGGGAGCGGAGGCTTCCTGAACTACCATTCGACGGTCATCTTGAGCTCGTCCCCAGGATCGAAACGGGCGGTGTCCGCCGGTGCGTGAAGCCCAGTTGTCTGCCCGGCCGTCCCCGGTGCCAGATGATGAGTCGAGACCCTTCTTCGAAGCTGCGAATCGGTCAGAGCTGTTCATTCGTCACTGCCCGGCCTGTGGCGCCTTCGCATGGCCGACGCCGCGCCTCAATACCTGTCAGATCTGTTTGACCCCTGGACTCGAATGGGAACAGGTGTCAGGTCGCGGGATCGTCCATTCGATAACGCGAGTGCACTCCGTTGCGCAGGACGAGGACCCCGATTGGGCACCTTTCAGTGTCGGCGTCATCGAACTGGTTGAAGGGGTCCGAACCTCGATCGTCGGTGTGCTCCCGTCCGATGGTCTGCACGTTAACGTCGGCGACCCGGTGGTGGTCGTCTTTCACGCCACTCGCGACGGCCAGCGCGTCCCTTGGTTCGAGGCGACCGACCCGCACGTTGCATCACAGAAGGAGATTCCTTGAAGTCGGATGAATCGGCAAGCAGAGGCAGCTTTCTCACCGGCGTGCGGGTGTTGGAACTTGCAGACGAACTCGGTGAGTACTGTGGGAAGGTGCTCGCCGGCCTTGGGGCCGACGTCGTCAAGGTCGAACCGCTCGGGGGGGAATCGACCCGTTCCTATGGGCCCTTTGCCGGTGACGTCTCCCACCCGGAGAACAGTCTCTATTTCTGGCACTACAATTTTGGAAAGCGCGGGATCTCGGTCGATCTGGATTCGGACTCGGGCCGCGCTGAGATGGCCCGCCTGATCGAGCACGCCGACGTCGTCATCGACACGCGGCCGCGAGGTTTCCTGGACGACCGAGAACTCGGCTATGAGGCCATGTCGCGCATCAATCCGGGCATTATCTACGCGCGGATTACGCCCTTCGGTGATGACGGTCCGTGGGCTGACTATCGGGGCAGCGACCTGGTGCATCTGGCCCTTGGGGGAGTCGTCATGAACTGTGGCTACGACCCAACCCCCAGTGGGGACTACGACTTGCCTCCGATCGCTCCTCAGATGTGGCAGGCGTATCACATCGCTGGTGAGACGACGGCGATGTCCATCGTGGCCGCTCTGTGTTACAGGCTCACATCAGGGCGAGGCCAAGTTCTGTCCACGACGGTCCACGATGTCGTCGCCAAGAACACCGAGACGGATCTGCCCGACTGGATCTACCGGCATGCTCCGCACTACCGCGCAACCTGTCGGCATTCGTTCCCCAGCAACAGCGGTCAGGCGGGATCGAACCTACCGGCCACCCCGGGGATCGTGCCGACCAAGGACGGACGATGGGTGCTTCCCTATCAGACCTACCTCCCGGGGGTCGGCTCCCCGCTCGAAGGCCGGATCAACCTGCTACGCGAACATGGGTACGGCGAGGAGTTGGAGGCCCCAGAGTTCCAGGACCCGGACTACCTTCGTCAGCCAGCGGGTATTCGGCGTACTAACGCGCTCATCTCCAGGTTGATGTCGGCGTACACCTTCAAGCGGGATCTGTGGCTGGATGCCCAGCAAAAGGGCCTTCCATGGGCCCCTGTCCGCAAGCCCGAGGAGAACGTCGGAGACCCGCACTGGGCGGACCGGGGAACCTTCTACCGCCTGGCAGAGGAGAAACTGGGCCGCGAGGTGACTCACGTTGGCGCCAAGTGGGTTTCTCCGGGGCTGCCCTGGCGAGAAGGCCCGCGAGCTCCCATGTTAGGCGAGCACAACCGCGAGATCTTGGGCCACCCCACGACTGATCGGCCGTCGTTTCCCGACCTTGCGGACGACACACGTCATCACGCTCGGGGATCGGACGTGAGCTTCTGGGGTAAGCCGTGGGCGCTTGGCGGAGTGCGCGTGATCGACCTCGGATGGATCCTTGCCAGCGCTGGTGGAGGTCGGTTCTTGGCCGCGCTCGGCGCAGAGGTGATCAAGGTCGAGCACTCCTCCAAGATTGACATGCAGCGCGTTGGAGGGGGCTTCGTCCCCGAGGGTCTTCGAGACGAACGGGATGCGGCAACTGGTCCCTTGCCGTCGGTGGATGTGGGCAGCCTGAACCGATCCGGTGGCTTCATGGAGAACAACACCGGAAAACGTGCGATCAGCCTCAATCTTAAGAGCGAGCGTGGCCGAGAGATTCTCAAACAGCTGATCGTCAAAGCCGACGTGCTAGTCGAGGGCTACTCACCAGGCACCTTGGAGCGAATGGGACTGGGCTACGACGTCTTGCGCGAGCTGAATCCTCGGCTGGTGTACGTCCAGCAGTCGGGCATGGGTCAACACGGTGTTTACGGCCGGCTCAAGAGCTTCGGTCCGACCGCGCAAGCGATGTCTGGCCTCAGCGAGATGTCTGGGCTTCCCGAGCCGGCGCCTCCAGCAGGCATTGGCTACTCGTACCTCGACTGGTTCGGGGCGTACCAAATCGCACTGGCTATGGCGGCCGGGTTGTTCCGGCAGAAGGCTACCGGCCGTGGGTGCTGGATCGACTCGTCGCAGGTGGAAGCCGGGATCTATCTGTCGGGCACTGCGATCCTGGACCATTCGGTCAACGGTCGCTCGTGGAGGCGGTACGGCAACCGCTCGCCGTACAAGTCGGCGGCCCCGCACGGCATCTACCGGGTAGTCGGCGTAGACCGTTGGATCGCCATTGCAGCGTTCACGCAAGAGGACTGGATCCGACTGGTCCGAGTATTGGGGGCGACGGAGCTTGCTGTCGATGGGCGGTTCACCACCCTCGAGCTCAGGTTGGCAAACGCCGATGACCTCGACGAAGCCGTCAACGCTGAAACGGCGAAGTGGGACGGGGTCGAACTCATGACCGCTCTGCAAGCCGAAGGTGTCGCAGCCGGGATCTGTGAGTCGGCCGAGGACCGATGTGAGTGGGATCCCCAACTGCGTCACCTCGGCTGGCTCATGGAGTTCGAGCAAAGCGAGATCGGGACATGGCGCGCCAAGACTCCTCCGACGACGTTCAGCGAGACTCCCGCCTACCAAGGCGGACTGTCGAATAGGCATGGCCCGAACTATGGGGAGGACAATGACTACGTCTATCGGGAGGTCCTTGGTCTCACAGCTGAAGAGCTTCGCCTTCTCGTTGAGGACGGTGTTGTCTGATGGCCGAGAACGCGGCCGCTGCCTGAGCGAGAAAGGCCGGGTCTACGATAAGGCCCGGCTGTGTTCACATCATCAGTAGCTGAACAATTAGCTGAGTTTCGACTTTGATTAGGAGTTTTTCCGTGCCAGAGGCAGTGATCGTTTCGTTGGCGCGCTCGCCGATCGGCCGGGCGAACAAGGGTTCTTTGGTGAGTATGCGGCCGGATGATCTGGCAGCGCAGATGGTCAAGGCGGCGCTGGCGAAGGTGCCGGAGCTCGACCCGACGGAGATCGACGACCTGTTGCTCGGGTGTGGCATGCCCGGTGGTGAGTCCGGGTTCAACATGGCCCGTACGGTGGCGGTGCAGCTCGGTTATGACTTCCTGCCGGGAACGACGATCAACCGGTACTGCTCGTCGTCGCTGCAGACCACCCGGATGGCGATGCACGCGATCCGCGCGGGTGAGGGCAGCGTTTTCATTTCGGCTGGTGTCGAGACGGTTTCGCGGTTCGGAAAGGGCACGTCGGACTCGTGGCCGGATACCGAGAATCCGCTGTTCGCGGAGGCGCAGGCCCGGACGGCGGAACTCGCGGCGAGTGGCGAGGAGTGGGTCGACCCGCGTAAGACTGGTCAGTACCCGGATGTGTATATCGCGATGGGGCAGACGGCGGAGAACGTCGCGAACCTGACCGGTATCACCCGCGAGGAGCAGGACCGGTGGGGTGTGCGGAGTCAGAACCGCGCTGAAGAGGCCATCGCCCGGGGGCATTTCGCCCGGGAGATCACCCCGGTGACCCTGGCCGACGGCACGGTCGTGTCGAGGGACGACGGTCCGCGCGCCGGTACGACGTATGAGGCGATCTCGCAGCTCAAGCCGGTGTTCCGGCCCCATGGCACGGTCACCGCGGGCAATGCGTGTCCGCTGAACGACGGCGCGGCGGCGCTGGTGATCATGTCTGATACGAAGGCCGCCGAGCTCGGTATCACGCCGCTGGCCCGGGTGGTCTCGACCGGCGTCTCGGGCTTGTCCCCGGAGATCATGGGCCTCGGGCCGATCGAGGCGTCGCGCCGCGCGCTGGCGCTTGCCGGCATGACGATCAAGGACATCGACCTCGTCGAGATCAACGAGGCGTTCGCCGTGCAGGTCATCGGATCGGCCCGCGAGTTGGGCATCGACGAGGAGAAGTTGAACGTCAACGGCGGATCGATCGCCCTCGGACACCCGTTCGGCATGACCGGCGCCCGGATCACCGCGTCGCTCCTGAACAACCTGTCCGCGTACGACAAGCAGTTCGGTCTGGAGACCATGTGCGTCGGCGGCGGACAAGGCATGGCGATGGTGCTCGAGCGGCTGGCCTGACGCAATAAGCACGGCGGCCGTGATCGGCCG
>Ga0105248_10000900_pt1 | contig 33235 bp, 26 predicted proteins | sample KBSS34metaG_FD_81524 | JGI IMG/M metagenome (GOLD analysis project Ga0105248, IMG submission 81524) | Switchgrass rhizosphere microbial communities from Kellogg Biological Station, Michigan, USA - KBS S3-4 metaG | ecosystem: Host-associated > Plants > Roots > Rhizosphere > Soil | place...
CGGTGAGCTGGGCATGGTCAACGCCGAGATCATGGCCGCCACTTACGGACAGTGCATGGGTGTCGACGCCGACGAGATACTCATCGCCTCCACCGGCGTCATCGGTGTGCAGTTGCCGATGGCAAAAATCACCCAGGGCATTGAGGCCACCTGCCAGGGCCTGGATAAATCGCAGGCAGCGGGATTACTCGCCGCCGAGGCGATCATGACTACAGATACTTACGTCAAGCAAACGGCAGTCGAGTTTGAAGTCGACGGCAAAAAAATCACCATCGGCGCCATGGCCAAGGGCAGTGGCATGATCCATCCAAACATGGCTACCATGCTCAGTTTCCTCACCACCGATCTGAACATCACCCCGGCCTTGCTGACCAAAGCGCTGAAAGAAAGCACAGCCGAAACCTACAACATGATTAGCGTCGACGGCGATACCAGCACCAACGACATGGTGGCAATATTGGCCAACTGCATGGCCGGCAACAAACTAATCGAGACTGAAGACGCTGACTACGCCGCTTTCTGTCAGGCGCTGAAAACAATCAACACCGGTCTGGCCAAAACAATTGTCCAGGACGGCGAAGGTGCGACGAAATTTCTGGAAGTGCAAGTTGAACATGCAGGCAGTATCGCCGACGCGCGCAAACTGGCTCGCTCGATAGTTTCGTCCAGCCTGGTCAAGACTGCTTTCTTCGGCGAAGACGCCAACTGGGGCAGAATAATTTGCGCCATGGGCTACAGCGGCGTGCAGTTCAAACCCGAAACCGTGTCCATCGCTATTGAGAGTGCCGCCGGCAAGCTTGAGCTAATGCAAAAAGGTGAACCCGCGGTCGTCAACGAAATCCTGGCCAAGGCAGTGTTGGCCGAAAAAAACATCATCATCCACATTGACATGCACGACGAGCTGATACCCAAAGATGGCCGAGCCACGGCCTGGGGTTGCGACCTCAGCTACGAGTATGTGCGGATCAACGGCTCTTACAGGACATAGGTGACTAAAATGGTAGCTTCAATCGCTTTAAAATCAAAATCGAATTCAACATTATGTGTCACGCCACCTGTGGTGCTACCCTTCGATCTCGCAGGAACCAAGAACAAACTCAAACTCTCGGCCTATCAGGTCGTGGTCGTAAAATTTGGCGGCAACGCCATCGGCAATGAGCATGTCATCGACTCCTTAATCGATGACACCATCGCCATGGTCAAGGCCGGCATCCACGTGATTGTCGTGCACGGCGGCGGCACCGCGGTAAACGATGCTCTGGCAGCAATTGGCAAAGAGACAAAAAAGGTCGGCGGGCTGCGGGTCACCGACGATGAAACTCTTGATATTGCAGTCAAAGTATTCAGCGATATCAACGAAAAATTATGCGCGCGCTTCAGACAAAAAGGGGCAAGCGTATTGGGTTTCTGCTCAAAGACGTCAATTCCCTTTCAAACAGAAAAAATGTCGGTCCCTGAAAATTGCAAGGACTCTTGCGAAGATCTCGGCTGGGTGGGAGAAATTGTCGACGTCAAAGGCGGCAGTATTGAGCGCTGGATGTCGGCCGGTTTCATTCCGGTAGTCTCGCCACTTGGTCTTGACGCAAACGGACACTACTACAACATCAACGCCGACCATGCGGCTCTCGCTCTGGCTACAAGCCTGGACGCCGACGAGCTGATATTCATGACCGACGTACCCGGCCTACTAAAAGACTTTACCGTGCCCCACTCAAGAATCAGTCACGTGACACCGAGAAGTGCGCAGAAGTTGATCGACCAGGGCACTGTCACCGGCGGCATGCTACCCAAAATCAAAAGTTGCGTCAAAGGCATCAACAGCGGCATAAGCCGCATCGCCATTCTCAATAGCTTTGAGCAAAATGCGCTGCTCAAAGGTTTCGTTGCCCCCGAGAAAATCGGCACTCTAATCACCGGAGATAAATATGAGCACTAATCTTTTACAAGAAAATCCGCAAGTTATCTCCAGTCCGCCAGCTTCACCCAGCTCAGCATCCGCAGCTTGGGTCGAGCGCGGCAAGCAGGTACTGATGAGCACTTATGCCACCCAACCTATGGTTTTGACCGAAGGCCAGGGAAGCTACGTGCAGGATGTGGACGGCAAGAAATATCTGGACTTTGCCTCCGGCATAGCCGTCAATTCCCTCGGCCACTGCAACCCGATCTACATCGAAGCGCTGACGGCGCAGTTGCAGAAGCTCAGCCACTGCTCCAATCTCTATTACAATCAGCCGGCCATAGCGCTGGCGGAGAAGCTTGTCGCAGGCTCGCCTTTTGACAAAGCCTTCTTTTGCAATAGTGGAGCCGAGGCAATCGAAGCTGCGCTAAAGCTCAGCCGCAAATACGCAAAGCTGCACAAAGATGAGTTGTGCACCACGATATTGACGATGAGCAACAGCTTCCATGGCCGGACATACGGAGCACTCTCTGCTACCGCGCAGACGAAATACCATCAGGGATATCATCCACTTGTGCCTGAATTTCAGACAGTGGAATTCAACAACATCGATTCTGTCTTAGCCGCAAACCTGAACTCTGTGGCGGCGATAATTATCGAACCGGTGCAGGGCGAAGGCGGCGTACACGTTGTAGACGTGGCCTTCCTCAAGCACGTGAGAAAGGTCTGCGATGAGCACAATATTGTTTTGATCTACGATGAAATCCAATGTGGCGTTGGCCGCAGCGGAGAGTTTTTTGCCTTCGAGCAACTCGGCGTGGCCCCCGACATAGTGGCCATGGCCAAAGGTCTTGGCGGTGGCTTCCCCATTGGAACGATACTCGCAACGGCGGAAGTAGCAGCAGCGTTCAGTCCCGGTGACCATGGCTCCACTTTTGGCGGCAACCCACTGGCGGCATCGGCGGCCCTGGCCTGCGTGGAGACAATCAAGAACGAAAATTTCCTGCAGTCGGTCCAAGCCAAAAGCAAAAAATTGAAATCCGCACTGCAAGATCTTCAGTCCAAATTTCCAGCCATCAAAGCCATTCGTGGCCTCGGTCTCATGCTCGGCTTAGAGCTGGAAGTTCCAGTCAAACCAGTCATTCAAAAATGTGCTGAACACGGCCTTTTACTCGTGGGTGCAGGAGACCATGTGATTAGACTTCTGCCACCTTTGACGGTGAGTGAACAGGAGATAGACGAAGCGGTAGCTGTCCTGGCGGCAGTTTTGACGGCAATTCTGGCGCCCGTTTCACCGTGACCGCATTCTGACATGTTTGCCTGGTAATGTTCACAAATCGGCATCCCCTTACTACGGCAAACATCAATTATATGAGCACCCCCGAGCTTTTTCAGGCGTCGGATCGCGGCAGCGTTCCCACTTCTCCGGCGGAGTTTGACCCGCTTGCAGACGCGCGCAGAGACATAGCCTCCGCGCCCCCCCGCAGCGAACGAGTCGAAGACAAAATCGGCCCGGTCAAACCAGGCGAAACTTCGCTTGAGCAGATAACGCTGCCGGATGGCAGCAAAGCTGATTACAGGCTGCACGTGCCGGCAAATTATGACGGCAAAACACCTATGCCTCTGGTGATCATGTTTCACGGCTACGGTATACGCCGGGGCCAGGGCGATACCGAAAAAGGCGCCGAAGGCATGGAAGAAGTCAGCGCACTGAGCAAACTCGCCGATAAGGAAGGCTTCATCGTCGCCTATCCCAACGGCAACTCAGACCGCTCCTACTCCTGGAACAACGGCCAGTGGTTTTTCTCAAGTCGCGACGACGTTGCCTTCACCCGCGGCATCATGGATACAACGAGCAAGAATCTGACAGTCGACAACGAGCGCATCTACATTCTGGGTTATTCACAGGGCGGCAGTTTCACTCACAGAGTGGCCACCGAACTCTCACCACGGGTGGCGGCGGCTGTCGAAAACGGCGGCTGGATGACTGGTAAAGAAACCCTTCCCAGCAGTCCTTTTCCAATGATGGCAATCCAATCTCTTACTGACTCAGTCGCTCGGCCCGAGGGCAGTCCCTGGTACAACATTACGATGAAACCAGAGGCTTACACGCAGGACTTTTACAAGCAGATAAATGGAATCAGCGGCGACCCAACAGTCACCACCAGAGTCGGTCGAGATGGCAGTGAGGTACAGGACGTAGTTTGGAAAAATGAAACCACCGGAGCCGAGGTAAAGACAATCTTCCTCAATAATCAGCGACACCTCTGGTACGGAGGCAAAGGTGCGGAAGACTCGCCAATCAGCTCTACAGAAGAAGCCTGGAACTTTCTCAAACGCTTCCACAAAAAAACGCCGACACCAGCGCCGATTGAATTACGATCTGGATATTAGTTTCGATACATAGTGTTGACAAAGTATTTTCCCGTGTGTGATTATTGACTAAGTCGATTGCGACAAGTCCTCTCAGTAAACGGTGCGTAAATGTCTACTCCGCAAATCACCGCTAGCCAAAGCCGACGCCGCCGCCTGTTTCTTATAGACTCAGGGACGATTTGGCGTAGATAAACAACACCAATTTCGAAATTTCCATCCCTGGGTTATGTGCCCGGGGATTTTTTTTGCATCTTATTCCAGCAAGGAGTCAACCATGACAGCCACTATCACCCCTACAAACAAAACTGGCCAATCATCAGGCTCTGTACCAGGACCTATACCTAAAGCTACGACGGGTTCAATGGCTGGTTCACAGCGCATGGCCTACGCCGAAAATTCAATTATTGAAAATGTCCTCAACGAGCATTCGATGCGGGGCAAAGATATCATCGGCATCAATGAGCTCAGCACCGCAGAATTGCTCCTTATATTGGATGTGGCTGCCAGACTGAAGATCAGTAAGTTTGATCAGACACAGACACTCTTCGCCAAAGGCCAGACACTGGCGATGCTTTTTGAAAAACCATCTTTGCGGACGAGAGTGACATTCGAGGCCGGCATGACACAACTGGGTGGCCATGCTATTTATCTGGAAGGCAAACTGGGCGAGCGCGAGTCGGTGCCCGACATCGGCCAAAATTTGTGCCGCTGGATTGACGGAATCATTCCCCGGACATTTGATCACCAGACAGTGATAGATCTGGCTGCCAGTGCCAATATCCCCGTTATCAACGGCCTGAGCGACCAGGAACATCCCTGCCAGGCGCTGGCTGACTTCCAGACCATAATGGAAAAGAAAGGCACCCTCAAGGGCATCAAACTGGCCTATGTAGGCGACGCCAACAACGTAGCCAATTCACTGATGCTCGCGGCTGCAAAACTAGGAACAGACTTTGCCATAGCCTGTCCGCCAAACTATCAGCCCAATGCATCAATCTGGATCAAGGCACTCGAGTGCGCCAAACAGTCCGGTGCAACGCTTACGTTGACCCACGATCCTGTCGAAGCAGTAACCGGCGCCGACGCCGTTTACACCGATGTCTGGACCTCAATGGGTGAAGAAAGCGAGGAAGAAAAACGCGCCAAGGCTTTCGCCAACTATCAGTTGAACGACGCCCTGCTTGCCCATGCCAAAGCCGACGCTATCGTCATGCACTGCCTGCCCGCACATCGTGGCATGGAAATCACCGACAGCGTTATCGACGGCCCACAGTCAGTTGTCTTCGACCAGGCGGAAAACCGCCTGCACGCTCAAAAGGCTATCCTCTCGCTGGTTCTATAAACAACAGCTACAAGCAGCTAACAGCTAGCTGCTAAATATCAACAAAAGCATCAATTCAACAAAAGCATCAATCAAGCCAAGGCTCGCGCAGACAAGCCTCAGCTGTGCTTTGCCGCGCCAAATTCACACAATTCACCATTCACCACATTCAAAACCCGGAGAACTGATAATGAAAAAGATATTGTTAGCCTACAGCGGCGGACTCGATACATCTTGCATGCTTGCCTGGCTCAAAGAAAAATACAATGTGCCGATCGTCGCCTATTGCGGAGATGTCGGCCAAAACGAAGACCTTGACGCTGTGCAGGAAAAAGCACTGAAAACAGGTGCCGAGAAATGCATCATCGGCGACCTTAAGCATGAATTTGTAAACGACTTCATCTTTCCGGCCATTCAAGCTAATGCCGTTTACGAAACGATTTATCTAATGGGCACATCACTGGCCAGACCGTGCATCGCTCAGGGCATGGTGGAAGCGGCGCTAAAAAATGACTGCGATGTCATCGCCCATGGTGCCACCGGCAAAGGCAACGACCAGGTGCGCTTCGAGTTAGCTGTGAAATCTCTGGCCCCGCACTTGCAGGTAATCGCCCCCTGGAGAAGCTGGGAATTCGGCTCCAGAAGCAGTCTTTTTGACTTTGCTGAAAAGCACGATATTCCGCTGCCGGTCAGCAAGGAAAAGCCATACTCCATGGACGCCAACATGATGCACATAAGCTACGAAGGCGGCATCCTGGAAAATCCGTGGACAGAAGCACCTGAGGACATCTATCTCTGGACCAAAAATCCTGAAGACGCACCGGACGCTCCAGAGTATGTGACTATTGATTTTGAGATGGGCATCCCTGTGGCTATCAACGGCGAAAAGCTGGGGCCAGTACCGTTGCTTGAAAAAATCAATGAAATTGCCGCCAATCACGGTGTTGGAAGAATTGACCTGGTCGAAAACCGGTTCGTCGGTATTAAGTCCAGAGGCATTTACGAAACACCCGGCGTCACTGTTTTGCAGCAGGCGCACAAAGCCGTCGAATCGCTGACTCTAGACAGAGAAGTAGCCCACCTCAAAGACTCTCTTGTCGTCAAAATTGGCGAGCTTGTCTATAACGGTTTCTGGTTTGCGCCTGAAGCAGCACTGCTGAGAAATTTCGTCAAAGACACCCAGGGCACCGTCAGCGGTACTGTCAAAATCAAGCTCTACAAAGGGGCTTCATATGTTGTAGCCAGAAAATCTGAGCAGTCACTCTATAGCGAAAACATGGTCAGCTTCGAAAACATGACTAGCTTCAACCCCGCTGATGCCGGCGGTTTCATCAACATCAACGGTCTCAGACTATCCAACTGGAGTCAGAAAAATGCAAGTATTAAGAAAAGCCTTCAACCAACAGCTTGATCCCCAGGTCAGCGAATATGTCAATTGCATTGAAGCAGACGAAGCGCTGATAACTGTCGACATCCAGGGTAGTATCGCCCACGCCACCATGCTCACAGCCGTAGGTCTTGTAACGGCTGACCAGGGGGCAAAGATTCTAGCCGGCCTGGAGGCGATACTGGCCGAGGCCGAAGCGGGTGAGTTTGTCCTCAATCCTGCATTTGAAGACGTACACATGAACGTGGAAAAGCGCCTTGAAGCCCTCATCGGCGAGGATGCGCTGCGGCTTCATACAGCAAGGAGCCGCAACGACCAGGTGGCGCTGGACATGAGACTCTATGTGCTCAGTCAAATCAGCGCCGTGAAAGACCTGATAAAAACCACGCAAAAAGCGCTCAACGCCTGTGCTCTGAAAAACGCTGATGTGGTCATGCCCGGCTACACCCATCTGCAAAGGGCACAACCGGTACTGTTTGCCCACGCCATGCATGCTTTCATAGCAATGCTCGAAAGAGACTATTCTCGCTTCGACGACTCGGCCAAAAGAACTGCGGTATCGCCGCTGGGAGCCGGTGCTCAAGCCGGAACAGCACTGCCGATAAACCCTGCGCTTTCGGCGGCGCATTTAGGTCTGCCTCAGATCTTTGAAAATTCCATCGATGCAGTTAGTGATCGCGACTTTGTGGCGGAGTTTCTATTCGCCGCCTCAATGACTTCGGTGCACTTGTCGCAACTGGCCGAGACTCTAATCATTTGGGCCAGTCAGGAATTTGCATTCATCAGCCTGGGCGACAATGTGACAACAGCCTCCAGCCTGATGCCGCAGAAAAAGAATCCCGATCCGGTTGAGCTTGTAAGAGGCAAAACCGGCGCGGTCTTCGGTGAGTTGATCAATGTATTGAGCACTCTAAAAGGACTGCCCCTCGGTTATAACCGCGACTTGCAGGAAACAAAACCACCCGTAATCAAAGTAGCTAAGGATCTTTGTCAGGCATTGAAAGTGGTGGCAGTGGTACTGGAAAGCATGACCGTAAATGACCTAAACATGCAGGCAGCGGCCGCCGATCCCGACATGATCACAACCGATCTGGTCGAATATCTTGTGCTCAAAGGCGTGCCCTTCCGGCAGGCCCACGAACAGATATCTGCCCTGGCTGCCTTCGCCAAACAATCCAAACAAAAGCTCAATCAGTTAAGTCTGGAGGTATTTAAGGAATACGGACAGCAGTTTGAACAAGACGTGTTCAATCTCTTCAACCCACACGTCTCCGTCGAAGGCAAGGCGTCGCCGGGAAGTACCGGCAAGCTATTGGTGCAGCAAAGGCTTAGCTGATTTCAGTGGGGTCTCCCCCATTTACACCGATCTAATGGTGCCCTAATCTCGCAATCCTGCATGGTGAAGTCCATGCAGTCAGGGCCGACTTGCTGAAACCATATGAAATGAATCATCACCTTACATGTTCGAGACGCGAAGACCTGCAAAGATATTCGGTAAAAGTCATTTGCAGTCTTGCCTTGCTGGCCGTCGGAGTTGCACTTTGGCCGACAATTAGTGACTCATACATGAATTTGACAGCGCACGGCGGAGGGCTTGTCGGCCCACCACGAGATCCTCGACTGGGCACGGAATGCGGATCAAATGTCATTGATTACAGCTGGGAGCGCGACCTCGAAAGTTTGCGCTATGCTACGGCGATTGTTTTCATCCCGATTGCGTGGATTCCTCTGAATAAATCAAAATCGATCAGGCGTGTTTGGCTGGAATTGCTAGCACTGTCAGCAATCCCAATTTCGTTCTGGATGTTTGGCTATATACTGATCGCAAACTTTACTGGTTGGCAGGCTGAATGAGCTAGAATCGCGTGGCAAGAACAGCAAAAATAGCTAGGACGGAGAAGCCAGGTTTAATGGACTTGGTTGACGTAATTATCGAAAATAGAGACGCGATAAAGTCGACCTGCGCCAAATACGGCGCGTCAAGCGTGCGCGTCTTCGGCTCTTGCGCCAGAGATGATTACACAAAAGATAGCGATATAGATGTTCTTGTTGAGTTCACAGTGCCTTGGGACTTAAGTACACTCTGCGATTTACAAGACGAACTTGAAAAGCTTCTCGGCACAAAAGTGGATCTCGGCACTGAGTCCATGCTTCGCCCCAGGGTGCGCGAAGCTGTATTGGCAGAAGCAGTCCTTCTGTAAACGCGACACTTTCAGTTTCTACGAAAGCGCCCGCATTCTTGCAAAGGGAATTACCTTCGCGGTCGAAGCCGTGTTTTCATAAATGACAACAGCGTGAGCATTGCGCTCGTTCATCAGATAATCGCGCATCATACTCGCCATATCTTCCGAGTTTTGAGCCTGATTGCTACTGGCAGCCATACGCTTCATCTTTTCAGCGATAAAGCTTACCGGTTGTTGCTCGTGCGATATTCTTTGCTCGCTCATTATTTTCTGCCTTTGCTTTTATCGCCGGCGCCTTTTTTGCTTTTCTTGCCGCCTTTGGCATTTTTAGAAGGCTCGGCTTTTAACTTGTTGCCCTTCTTTTTGGAAGCGTCTTTCTTCTTGCCTTTTTTGACCGGGGCCAGGACCAACTTCATGCCGTAGCGCGGGCAGGCCACGCGGCGACGTCTGACTTTGGGTTCGGCGGCTTTGGCCTTTTTGCTGGCTTTGATTTCAGCGGCAGCTTCGGCGTTGAGTTCGACAAGTTCTTCTTCGGTGATTTCAGAGATAATGCCTTCGAGAGTTTCGATCATCAAATTGATTTGCGATTCGGTGATGATTAGCGGCGGCTCAATACGCATTGTGCGGTTGGCGTTCATAGTGGCGGCCACAAGCACTCCACGGTGGAAGAGTTCGACCTGCACTTTTTCGCGCAGCTCTTTGCTCGTCCATTCGAGACCGATAAGCAGACCCATGCCGCGTACATCGGCGATGAAACCGGGGTACTTATCTTTGAGTTCGTTAAACTTGCGCATGAAATAGTTGCCCATCACAGCGGCGCGTGCGGGGAGGTGCTCTTCGAGGAGCACTTCAATACAGGCCGAAGCAGCGGTACAAGCTAGAGGATTGCCACCAAATGTGGAGTTGTGAATCGATGGGTTCGGCTCAAGCACTTTCCAGATTTTGGATGTGGACATAAAGCAACCGATGGGCATGACGCCGCCGCCCAGCGCTTTCGCCAGACAGAGAATATCGGGCACAACGCCTTCGTGATCGCAGGCAAACATGCGGCCGGTACGGCCCATGCCGGTTTGAACTTCGTCGAGGATAAGTAGAACGCCATGCTTTTTGGTCAACTGACGGACTTTGCGCAGATAACCGGCAGCCGGCACGTTGATGCCGCCTTCGCCCTGGATGGGCTCAAGGATAACCGCAGCGGTTTCGGGCGTGATCGCAGCTTCCATCGCTTCAATGTCGCCGAAAGGCACATGAGTGAAGCCATTAAGCAACGGTTCAAAGGGTTTGCGGAAGACATCGCGGCCGGTGGCCGAGAGCGCACCCATACTGACGCCGTGGTAGGCGTTCTTGGTGGAGATGATTTCGGTCTTCTTTGTATAGAGTCTGGCCAGTTTGATGGCGCCTTCGACAGCTTCGGTGCCGGAGTTGCAGAGGAAGCTATATTGCAAATCGCCGGGAGCAATCGCTGCCAGTTGGCTTGCAAGATGGGCGGCCCACGGATTCAGGAGGTCCTGACTGTGGAGACAAACCTGGTCAAGTTGCGCCTTAACGGCGTTGATAACTTTGGGGTGACGGTGACCGACGTTGAAAATACCGTATCCGCCAAGGCAGTCTAGATAGCGCTTGCCGTGGTTGTCGTAGGTATAAACGCCACCGTCGCGAAACTCAACGGCGCCTTCGGCTCCGCAAAGTTTGCTCTTATAACAATGATTGAGGTGGTTGATGCTGTTATCGAGAGCCAGGCCAGCGATGTCTTCATAGTGGCTGCCACCGCGCTCCACGACTGGGAAACGCTTAACTCTGATATCTTTTCTGTAAACGGCCATGAGTGTGTTTATCCTCAGGCTCCTCAACAAGCGTCACCGCAGGTAGTGGCTTGCACTAACTGGGCCCTTGGAAGAACCAATATCTTATGTGTATGACTAAGTCAGTCTGTGGATCTGGAATGCCGACTAATACCCAAGCAAGCGGTATGTCCAGCTATGACCAGAACATTGAAATTACTGGGCCCCGCTACTTATAAGTAGATTTGAGGGCTCGTGCCTTTTTGGCTTTATTGTTTAATAGCGCTGTATTTGCAGTACGCATATAAAATTCCGGGACCGACTCGCTTTATTTAGTCTCTTACCGGGGACACCGAGCAAAGCATCGAAGCTATCTGTCTAACTTCAACCAGGAGAGTGTTCCGTGTAAAACGGCTGTCTCTGAGGTTTTTTCTTTGCCCTTATACTCCTAATGTACATCAGAAGCTGATCTTGAAACAATGTGCAACCTGTACAAAAACAGTCTCAATAATTTAGCCATACTGTCTAACAGTTTGCGGGAACATCTTGGCAACCCGCATGCCAAGCGGGTTCCAGCCGATCGCAAATTTCATCCAAATATAGGTATATGGGTGAACATTTAGAAGGAACATCCTTTCGAAAGCCCACGTCATGGGCAATAATTGTCATGCTCCGCACGGGCAGTGATAAAAACCATTAATCAGCAGAGGTCCAAACCCAGCCAATGCCCCCAAAATCGCTAACAGCCAAGGTTACGCTGCTCGCCGTCGGCACCTGTTTGCCTGCTTATCAGCCTGTTTATGCCCAGGCTCCGGCGCCTATGTCGCAATCGATGCAGCCGGCGCAACTTGAACGCTACTATCAGGGCGTCACCTATTTCAAAAAGGGCGACCTGGACAAAGCCCTGGACGCATTCAGGGCTTCGGTCATCAATTCTCCCTATGACCCCCTGGCACACCTGAGCCTGGCTGCGGTTCTACAACAGACCGGCGACACAGACAATGCCATCGCCGAGTATCGCCGCGCCATAAAACTGCGCCCTTACGATGCTTTTGCCCGCGTGGCCCTGGGAACGCTCCTGCAATCGCAGGGCGAAATGCAAGAAGCTGTCAATGAATACGATGAAGCAATCCGCCTCAGACCCGACGTGGCCCTGCTCCACCTCAACTTGGGCATCGCGCTGCGCATCGCCGGCAATAAGGACGAGGCCATTACCGAGCTGACCAAAGTGGTTATGGCTTATCCCGAACACCTCAAAGCCCGCGCCCAGCTGGCTGCGGCCTATCAGGATAAGGCCGACTACGCTTCCGCTTCGGCCGAGTACAAGAAAATCCTTGTCCATCAACCCAAGAATTTTTCCATCCTATATAACCTGGGATCCTGCCAGCTGGCCATGAAGGACTACGCTGCGGCCTCCGAAACCCTCGCCAGAGCAGTGCAGTCTGATACCACCGTGCCCGAGGCCCACGCCCTTCTGGGTACTTCACAACTGGCCCTCAACAAATACCCCGAAGCTGTGGCCGAGTTTCGCGCCGCACTGGGCATCAAAAACGACCGCGCCGACTGGTACGGCCAGCTTGGCGACGCCCTGACCAAGCAAAAGGACATGCCCGGAGCCATTGACGCCTATCGCAAGGCCCAGGCCATAGACCCCAAAAACGTAAACACAGGCTACAGCTTGGGTTATCTCCTGCAAACTTCAGGGGACCTGGGTGAAGCGGAATCCACATTTATGCATGTGCTCTCGCTCAAACCCGACTATGCCAACGCCCACTACAACCTCGGCCTGATTAAGCAGAAGCAAGGCGACCAGCCGGCGGCCCAGGGCGAGTTCAAACGCGTGCTGGAACTAAGCCCCAACGACGGCCAGGCCCTTATTAATCTGGGTCGATCCTATCTGTTGGCAGGCGACCTGCCCCAGGCAGTTGGCTATTATCGCCAGGGCTTGAGCATTGACTCGACAGACCCCAGCGCCTTCCAGGAACTGGGCAGCTCCCTCGTTAAGCTGAAAGACTATGTAGGTGCGCGTTCCGCCCTCGAGAGCGCCCTCAATTTGGCCCCATTCGACCGGGCAATCAATCTATCCATGGCCAATCTGGACCTGGTCGACAACAACGCCCCCAAAGGCGAGCTTCGCATCCGCGCCCTTTTGGCCCCAAACCCCAACGACCTCGAGTTGCTCAATCTATTGGCCGACAATCTGACGGCCCAGGGCAAGCTGGAGACGGCCATCGAGACCTATCAGAAGATAATTCAGCTCAATCCCCGCTCGGCGGAGGCTTTCAACGATCTGGGCCTGGCCGTTTCGAAGAAGGACGACTTCTCAGGCGCCACGGCTATGTTCAAAAAGTCTGTGGAACTCGACCCCAATTTCTCCGAACCGCGCATCAACCTGGGCAATGTCTACCTCGGTCAGCGCAATTTTGCCGACGCGCTCGTGCAATATCAGAAGGCGGTTGAGCTTAAACCCGATAGCGTCCTGGCTCACTACAATCTGGGCCTGACCATGACCGGTCAGAATAATACCGACGGCGCACTGGCCGAGTATCAGACTGCGGTCAAGCTCGATCCAGGCTATGCCAACGCCTACTATGCCATGGGTCTGCTTTATCAGGCGAAAGGCGAAAACGACCAGGCGGTTACGGCTTTTGAAAAATATCTGCAGCTTGAACCAACCGGGCCGTACAGCGAATCTGTAAAAACTGCGCTGGATAAAATCCGCCAACCCAATAGCCCCGGTGTTGCCCGCCAGCAGACGAGCGATAGCTAAATAGCTGAGATCAAGCTGGGATTATCAGACCGACTTGCGGGCATATAAATCTTGGACCTGGGTTCACGATTATGCCGTGGTGGTGTTTGATGCTGAAAGACCGAATTCAAAAATCACTGGCAGTTGATTTTGATCCGCCGCTTATCGCCGACGAAAAACACTACAGCGTGCGCGACTACGGACGACCAATTTTGGGCGGCGTGGTTTATGCCCTGGCGTATAGTGCACTTATTGGTATACCGTTGATTTTCATGGGCGGGCTCTTAGCCGCATGGGTAGTGGCTCTTGTCGCTGCGATTATGGTGGTCGACATGGCCGCGACGATGGGAATTGCAGCCTGCATTCATCACCGCATTTTTGTGCACCGCTTGCGTAAGTACGGCTCCTCTTACTACAACACCGAAATCGAAGTCGACACGCCACCGGCCGAGGCCTTCGAACTCTGTCTGGCAGCCACTTCCGATTTACCCAAGTCAAAGATTGTCAAAATGGATGAAAAGGCCGGCACAATGCTGGTGTCGATAAAGGGAAATTTTTGGATCACGGTCGACCGTCAGCTGACACTGCGGGTGCGGCAGAAAGACCACAGCCAGTCTGTGATTTCAATCGATCCATCAATCAAGCTAACGTCTTTCCGTCGCAGATTCATGCGCCTGATATGGGGCGACAAATGGTATCCGCTGATTTTCCGCAGCGACGTCAATTGGAATCGCAAAATTCTCAATCAGGTAACGACGTACATTCAGTCGGTGCCCAACTGGGATCATCGCTACGAGCAGCCTGAGCTGATGGACCACGGCTATATCGATGGTATGAATGCGTTGAATGAGAAGAGCGCTGCCTGAAGTTTCGCGTGAAAAAATACAATAAAAAAGTTTTCCCTGTAGACGGCGTTCGCAGATTTCTCGAACCCGGACCTATCGTTTTGGTGTCGTCGACCTGGCGCGGCGAAACTGACATCATGACCATGGGATGGCACACCATGATGGGCTACGACATGATCGGCTGCTATATCTGGGACGCAAATCACAGCCATGAGCTGATCAAAAAAAGCAAAGAATGCTGTATCAATTTGCCTGAAATACATTTACTGGATAAGACGGTGGGCGTGGGCAACTGTAGCGGCGAGGAAGTCGATAAATTCACTGAGTTTGGCTTTACGGCTGAGTCCGGCAACAAAGTAAAGGCACCACTGATCAAAGAATGTTATGCCAATTTCGAATGCAAAGTCATAGACACTAAAATGATCAAGGAGTACAACTTCTTTATCCTGCAAGTGGTAGCTGCCCATGTAGCCACTTCACCGAAGTATCCAAAGACTTTCCACTACACCGGAGACGGAGTGTTCATGCTCTCCGGCGAGCACGTGAGTAGACGCAAGCTATTCAAACCGGAGATGCTAGAGTCTTGAACCTAGGAAATGTCTGGCTCCGCCAGCCCTACCACATTGTAATAGTGACCGTCGAAAACAACATCCATTCTGCGAAGAGGCTTGGTCGATGGCCCACCTAAGACGCGACCATTGTCAGCTAAATCAAACGTACTTAAGTCGCAAGCGCAAGGACAATATAGGACAGGAGTTTTAGACTGTGCGATGCAATCGAGAACGGCCGAGTTCATCAGGAAGTTCAATAACTGTGGGTGACCGTGCCGTGCGCTGGGGCAGAGGCTACTAAAGGCAACAATTTCGTTGCTTGCGGCACGCAATATGTAACCGGGTGTTTCGCGGATCTCATGTCCCTCTGGACCAAAGACCACATAGCTCATTGGAAGCATAAACGGAATACACGTCCAAGCATCCGGGAAATCATTCCACTCGAAACGAACCAGCGACGCAACTTTTGGCTGATCGGGAGTTTGAAAGAAATTGCCGGCCTTCATTGTTGGTTTCATATACCGCATTAAAGGCGATGCCAGAAATCCAAAGGTGGCTACAAGCGGTGCACCTGCTATAAATTTGAGCACTGTACGGCGGTGCAGTAAAGCCTTAGCACCAGTCAGGTGTTCTTTATCACTCATGCTACCCACCTAACTGGTCGGAAGTAGTGTATGAATCTATTATAGGCTGCAAAGAAGGTTCGTTTACTGTCGCCGCTTACATTTAACCCGAGCGCATCATCTCGCTGTGTTCGCCGGTGACTTTCAACTCCACCATTTTCTTCAGCAGCGGATAAGTTTCCAACTCAGGATCACTGCGCATGATGGCGATAGCCGCGTTGCGGGCTTCTTCCAGGATCTTCGCATCCAGCACAAGGTCGGCCAGAACTAGATCCGGCAGACCGCTCTGACGATAGCCTATGAATTCTCCAGGGCCTCGAATTTCCAGGTCCTTTTCAGCAACAACAAATCCATCGTTAGTCTGGGTCAATATCTCCAGCCTGTCACGCGTGGCTTCGGATTTCTGTTCGGAAACAAGGAAACAATAGGATTGCTCGCCGCCACGGCCGACGCGACCGCGCAACTGGTGAAGCTGTGCCAGACCGAAACGGTCGGCGTTTTCAATCACCATAACCGTGGCGTTCGGCACGTCTACGCCGACTTCGATAACTGTAGTTGAGACAAGGATATGAAATTCGCCCTTTCGAAACTTGTCCATAACTTCGTCTTTTTCTTGAGGTTTCAACTTACCGTGCATCAATCCCAGTTTGAAATCTTTGAATTCACCCGTCCGCAGCTTTTCAAATTCCTGCGTGGCAGCCTTGGCCGAAAGTGTCTCGGACTCTTCGATTAGCGGGAATACAATATAGATCTGACGGCCCTTACCAATCTCTTCATGCACACGTTTCCAGACTTCCTTTTTCTGCGACGGCCGGAAAAGTTCGGTCTTAATTGGTTTACGTCCGGGTGGCAATTCATCGATTTCGGAGACATCGAGATCGCCATGCATGGTCAGGGCGAGTGTCCGGGGAATGGGTGTAGCAGTCATTGTCAGAAGCTCAGGACTCTGACTCTTTGCTTTCAAACGGGCGCGTTGCTTGACACCAAAACGATGCTGCTCGTCGATAATAATTAAGCCGAGCTTTTGAAATTCCACATCGTCTTCAATCAGTGCGTGTGTGCCGACGGCGATATGGGCCTGACCGCTGACCAGCTCCTGCCGCACAGCACGGCGTTCTTTGACACCCTGCTTACCGAGCAAAAGAACACACTTAAGTCCAAGCGGAGTAACTAATCTTTGAAATTGGCGGAAGTGCTGTTCGGCCAATATTTCGGTCGGTGCCATCATCGCACCCTGGTAGCCGTTTTCTATAGCCACCATAAAAGCAAGCAGGGCGACAACGGTTTTACCTGAGCCCACATCGCCTTGCACCAGGCGGTGCATGGGTTTGTTGGAGCTGAGGTCGCGGGCAATCTCGGCAAACACGCGAGTCTGTGCCCCGGTCAAAGTAAAAGGCAATGCTGTGCGCAGGCGCTCGACCAGACTGTCGGGGCCCGGCTCATAGCGCAGGGATAGCGCGTCCTCACGCAGCTCATATTGATAGCGACGGTGAGCCATTTGCAGCTGTATCGCGAAAAGTTCGTCAAAGACCAACCGTCTACGAGCCTGGTCTTTGAGGTCTGGATCTTCAGGGAAGTGTATGTTGAAAAATGCTTCCCGCAGTGGCATTAGATTGTTCGACTGCCTCAAACTTTCGGGCAGCATATCTTCTATTTGATCGCCATACGCTGACAGCGCGTTATGAATAACATTGCGCAGATGACGCAGAGAAAGGCCCTCAGTCAGCGCATAAACAGGCACCAGGCGACCAGCGTGGATGCTTTCGGGCACCGCCCCAAACGATCCCTCATCACCGGAACCACCGCTAAGAGCGCCGTGCGATTCCATTCCGCTATTGAGTTCGCCGCCGCCTTCCAGGCTGAGGATTTCCACTTCGGCGTTTTTGAGCTTGAGTTTGTGCGAATACTCGTCAATCTCAACCACACCAGAAGCCAGAACCTGAGCGCCTTTGGGATATTGAGCCTTGTATCGGTCGAGAAGATATTTATTCGACTTGCCGCCGACAAAACGAATGACCAATATGCTGCCGGTACCATCCGAAATGATCGTACTCAGTATCGACATATTGCCGCGCTTGGACTGATACGCGCTGATAGAGCGGATTGAGCCGAAAATTGTTACTTCTTCGCCGACCTTGAGGTCCTTTATGCACTCTCTATTTTGAAAATCGAGGTGCCTCCGCGGGTAGTGGCGCAGCAAATCATCTACGGTTTGAATATCGAGTGTCGCGAGCAGTGCGGCAAGTTTTGGGCCGACACCTTTGACAAATTGCACTGGTATATCAGTGGGAGGCCCCTTTTGCGCGGGTTGGACATTAGCGGCAGGCAATTTGGCCTTAGCCGGCTTTTTGTCAGCTCCGGCCGACGTCGGGGCAGCAGGAGTTGCGGCAGCTGCCGAATTTGCGGCTTTGGATGGGGCCCCTGCTGGAGAATCTGCATTAGGTTTCGGCGAATCCGCAGAAGCCTGCGCAGCTCCCCCGGCAGCCACTTCCCAATATGGCTCCAGCAGCTCCTGGGCGCGTTTGATAATGGAAATGCGGGTTGGGACGTCAGTATTTGGATACTCGCGAAAGAGCCCGCGCACTGTCACCCAGACGGCGTCCAATGGGTAGCGGCGCATCAGGCGGTCGGAGGTAACCCGCATGAAATGAGAAAAGGTCGAATGGCGGCCCTGAAAGTCCGAATAGCGGGCGTTGCGCTCCACGTCGATAGCACGACGCAAGGCCGAAAGCTCAGCTTCCTTGGTAGGTATAGGCGCTCCCACGATTTTTGGCAATATAGAGCCTGTATATACGCCGACAAATTCGGCTGAAACCGACTCCCTAAGCCTAAAAGAAAGGCATAGGTAATGCAAGGGAAATTAGATTGGAATTATTGCAAGCGATTGAGAATCAGCTTGGAAATGGCTTTCAATGTAGCGAATACGCCCAGGCCTTCGGAGCCGACAGCTTCGAAACTGGGGACGCCGCGCAGATTGAGCTCTTTTTCCATACGTTCGATGGTCATGGCATTGGCCAAGTCGCGCTTGTTGTACTGCAGTACCCAGGGGATATTGTCCAGGGTGAGACTGTACTCAGCCAGGTTTTCCACCATGTTTTGCAGTGACTCAGCGTTGTCCTTAGATCTCATGACATCGGAGTCTGCTACGAAAATAATACCGTCAACGCCGTTCAGGATTAGCTTACGGCTGGCGTTGTACTCAACTTGACCAGGTACCGTATATAGCGAAAAGCGAGTTTTAAAACCTTGCACGCTGCCCAGGTCGAGGGGCAAGAAGTCGAAAAACAGAGTTCTTTCGGTTTCCGTAGCAAGACTGATCAGCTCGCCTCTAGTCGTGGGGGCGAGTTGGCTGTGGATGTATTTCAAATTCGTTGTTTTGCCACCAAGGCCGGTGCCGTAATAAACGATTTTGCAGTTGATTTCACGAGCCGCGTAATTTACGAGTGCCATTACCTGTTTCCTGCTTCCCCCTGCCCGTCAGGCTAGGTCATCTCCAACAGCCACTTTTGTGACTCCCGCATATCTGATTGATTTCACTTTGATGATTTCAAGCAGCACTCGGAGGGTCCGCTACGAATTGATACCATGATTTGGACAGTATTAGAAGAGCTCCGTAGGACTGTTCTAAAAAGTTACCGATAATTTCTAGTAAGCCAATCTTGTAAACCGGCTGGGGATCCCGAACTGGTGTTTTTAAGCGGATTTCTAGCCCAAGCCCTCTTGGCAGCATAAGTCCTTGCCCTGACAACACCAAAATCAGAGCTATTACACCTTCAATCTACCACGATTGATTAGAGGTGTTTATACCTGGATTGCAGATTGTTCTCTTTCACTTTGAACTATTACAAACTTAGCAATATTGGCTTGGCCATATATACAGCGTGGTACAATCTTAAATTCGCGTGTGCTCCGTCCCGAGCGCCTGTTTCCGAGTCTTGCCAAAAGCAATCCTCTGGAACCAAGTTCGGAGTCAAGCAGGCGTGAAATCTATTATCAGACAGGATAAATCTCATGGCTAGACGTTGTGATGTATGCGATAAGGGTCCCCGCTCAGGTGTTCAGTACACCTTCTTGCGGTCGCACTGGAACCCGAATGGTAAGAGACGCTGGCTGCCTAACCTGCAACCTTTCAAAGCCGTTGTCGGCAAGACCGTTGTACGCATGAAAGTGTGCACATCTTGCATCAAAGCCGGTAAGGTTCAAAGAGCAGTCTAAGTCGGCCATTGTCAGACCGATAATTTGACCGGACTCCTTGATAATTGTTCGATTTGGCAAAGCTATTTGCCGCGAGCGATATCGAGGAGTCCTTCCTTTTCTACTAGATAGAGTTCGTTGCAAAATTGGCAGCGGCCCTCGGCCTGCCCTTCAACCTGAACCATATCCAACAACTCTTCCTGCGGAAGCACCTTGAGAGCCTCTACAAATCGCTCTTTCGAGCATTTGCAGTAGAAGCTCACAGGCTTCACTTCGGTCAGAGGCGTCACATCAAAGCCGTTCAATATGCGCGAGAGAATGTCGCCAAGGCCCATCCCGCGGCGCATCAGAAAGGTAAAAGTGCCGAAGGTCGTGATGTTGTTTTCAATTTTGCAAATAGTGTCTTCGGTGTGATCGGGCAAGAGCTGGACGATAAGACCGCCGGCGGCCTCCACTCCGTTTTTACTTAAGTGGGTCCCGACAACCACAAGCGAACCGGTTTGATCGGAGGTGACCAGATAGCGGTTGACGTCTTCGCCCACTTCACCCGAGGCCAGCTCGACCGTCGACATCTGGGGCATACCAAAACCATGATCGATGGTCACATGTAAATAGCCTTTATTGCCGATGGCACCCCCAACATCAAAATTCCCCAGGGAGTTCAAGGGCAACTCAACCTGGGGATTTTCTACATAACCTCTAACTGTGCCGCGAGGGGAAGCGTCCACCATCACTCTGCCCAGGGGGCCATTGCCGTGAAATTTGAGGGCAACTTGTCCCTCCCTGGCCAATATCGGCGCCAGCAACGCCCCGGCCGTCAGTGCTCGACCCAGGGCCGCGGTGGCTGTAAAAGAAAGATTGTGTTTGTGCCTGGCCAGTTCGACGAGTTCGGTCGTAGTTGCGATAACCGCCCGAATGGTGCCATCTGAGGACATAGCCTTGAGAATTCCGTCTTTCATGTGTCTTGTCTCTAGAACCTCTGAAAGAGCCTAAAAGGCACTACTGGAAACAGGCTGTAATTCCCATTCTAGCAGCAGATTACAAAAATTAAAGAGTCTATTTGGGACTGCCGGCCTTAAGTACGCGGTCGAGACCGCAAAGATCGCGCAAAAGGCTCACCCCTTGCCAGTTTGCCTCTTCAAAGATGAGGCGGATTTGGGCGCCCTGCATATAGCCAAACTCGGCAAATAGTTGAGTGTTTTCGGCTTGCGCCAGAGCCGGAAGGCACCGGGCAAAGGCCCGGTAGAAGCCCAGACCATCGGCATCCAGGCCCACAAGCGCCCGGTGCGGCTCGAAGTCTTTGACCTCGGGAGCCAGTGTTTCGATCTGCTCCGATTGGATATACGGCGGGTTTGAGACGAAAATATCGAACTTTTCGCAGGCGGCGTCTTTGTCGGTTACGTCTTTGTCGGCCAAGAAATCGGCGGTAATAAGACTCAAGCGGTCGGCCACCCCCAGGGCTTCGGCGTTGCTCAGACATACGGCCGCCGCTGCAGGGTCAATCTCGTAAGCAGTCGCCCGACTTTCAGGAAAATTTTTCAATAAACTGAGGCAGATTGCCCCGGATCCGGCTCCGATATCGAGAATATTAGCCCGCCCGGCAAAGTCGCGGCCGATCGTCTGGGCCGCATGCTCAACCAGGACCTCGGTCTCGGGCCGGGGGATGAGCACGGCCGCGCTGACTTTGAATCGCAGGCCCATAAAGAAGCTTTCGCCCAGTAGGTGCTGAATGGGCTCACGCTTCGCGCGTCGCTCGATGTAAGCGGAAAGTTCAGCTTCAATACTTTCCGGAACGGTCTCTTTAGCTTTGAGCACGAGTTCGACCAGGGGCAGCCCAGTCGCGGCGGCCAGCATCATGTCGGCCTCACAACCGGCTTCACTGGGTTCGATGCCCAGATTTATCAGTCTCTTGCGCAGATCTTTTTTTGCCGTACCGTAAAGAATAAAGGCTAGACCTGATCTTCTAAAAGTTTCTGTTGATAGGACAAAATGTTCGACTCGATAAGTTTGTCCAGATCGCCTTCAAGGATAGGCGTCAGTGAAAAGTTTTGATTTAAGCGATGGTCTGTGACACGGTTGTCTTTGAAGTTATAGGTGCGGATTTTTTCCGAACGGTCACCGGTACCAACCTGAGACTTACGCTGATCGTAGATGACCTTTTGTTGTTCTTCCAGTTTGCGCTGGTAGAGCTTGTTGCGCAAGATTTGCTTGGCCCGCTCTTTGTTTTGCAACTGACTGCGCTCTTCCGAACATGCCACCATGGTGCCGGTCGGCTTGTGCACGATGCGCACGGCCGTTTCGACTTTGTTGACGTTCTGACCGCCGGCACCACCTGATCGCATGGTACTGATTTCCAGATCGTTTTCGTTCAGTTCAAAGTCTACTTCTTCCGCTTCGGGCATCACGGCTACAGTAGCAGTCGATGTGTGCACACGGCCCTGGGCCTCGGTTGCAGGCACACGCTGAACGCGATGCACGCCCGATTCAAATTTGAATTTGCTAAAAGCACCATCACCTTTAAAGCTGACGATCACTTCCTTGTAGCCGCCCAGTTCGCCTTCGCTGGCGCTGGCAATCTCAGGAGTGAAGCCAATCTTGTCGGCATAACGCATGTACATGCGCAGCAAGTCTCCGGCGAAAATCGAAGCTTCGTCGCCACCGGTACCGGCCCTGATTTCCAACATAATGTTCTTTTCGTCGTTGGGATCGCTGGGCAAAAGTAAGAGCTTGAGCTGTTCTTGCAAGCTGGAGTGCTGCGCCCTGAGCTGCTCGACTTCAGACTCGCAAAGCTCGCGCATTTCTCTATCCGACTCGTTGCGCAAAATTTCTTGCGCGTCGGCTATGTCTTTTTCAACGGCCTGCCACTGATGGAAGGTATCGACAGTGTTTTGCAACTGATGGCGAGTCTTAGCAAGGCGCTTGAATGTAGCCTGATCAGCTATGACGTCAGGGTCCGAGAGCTTCTCTTCAACTTCGTTGAAGGTGTTCGCAATGTCTTTGAGTTTTTCGACAAAGTGCTCCATGGACTTCTCATTTTAAAAGTTCGGAGAGGGAGGGATTCGAACCCTCGCTGCGTTTTAGCGCAGACAGTCTTTCCAGGACTGCACGATAGACCACTCTGACACCTCTCCAGGCGATCACCCGAAATTATAATACGCGCGGCCACACGCGACTGTGGTCAAGTAGTCATTGCCACCCAAGAGTAATTACTCTTAATAGAAGGCCCTGGACTTGAGGCGCTGAAAATCTAGGCGCGGGAAGCGGCGAGCTGATGTCTTTTGGCGCCGCCCTTGATGATGGGCAGGAATTCTTCGGCTTTGAGCGCCGCTCCGCCCACCAGTGCGCCGTCGATGTCACTCTGCTCCATCTGTTCGTCGATGGTGGAGGGCTTGACCGAACCGCCGTAAAGGACAGGGATGCCGTCGGCAATCGAGCTGCCGGAGACGGCCTTGTAAAGGTCGCTTATAGTGTCGCGAATCATTTTGCAGACACGATTGGCTTCAGGAGATTCGCAATTTTTGCCTGTGCCGATGGCCCATACGGGCTCGTAGGCAATGACCAGCTTGGCTGCGTCGGCGGCGCTGATGTCGGCCAGGCCTTCAGTAATTTGCTGCTTGATGACATCATCGGTGCGGTTTGCTTCACGCTCGGCCAGGGTCTCGCCGACACAAACGATGGGAATGAGACCATGCTTAAGTGCGGCCTGCGTCTTGAGATTGACTGACTGATTGGTCTCACCAAAAAATTGGCGCCGCTCGGAGTGGCCGATGATGACGTGCGATACACCCAGCGAAGTCAGCATCGGTGCCGCGATTTCGCCGGTAAAGGCACCACTGTCGCGGTGATCCATATTTTGGCCGCCGACAGAGATGGGCGATCCCTTAACTGTAGTTAAGACCTCGGGCAGGCAAACAAATGTTGGGCAAATCACAATGTCGGGCAGGGGCGAACCGCCCAGCTCGGCCTTGACGCCGTTTACCAGGGCCTGGGCCAGTTCTTTGGCCTCGGCTGCGGTTTTATGCATTTTCCAGTTGCCGGCTATGATTGTTTTGCGCATCACTTTTTCCCATCATTAAAAACACTTGGGCCCATTGTACATGCCAATCATCTAGAATCTGGATCCAGTACCTATATGTAACGAGGGACAAGAGTTGGAAGAGCAAGAAAAAGTTTCTCGCAGCGCACTTCTCAGTATGCGCCACGAAGACGAAGGTCAGCCGATCTTGCGCCTGCCCGAATGGGTCAAACGCACGGTGCTGAACACCGAGGAAAACCGCGACATGCGCGTGGTCCTCAAAGAACAGAGCCTGAATACAATCTGCGAAAGCGGCCGCTGCCCCAATAAAGGCGAATGCTGGTCGCGCGGCACCGCTACATTTATGCTCATGGGCGCTCTCTGCACGCGCACCTGCCGCTTCTGCGCCGTCAATAAAGGTACGCCCGAGCCCCTGTCTGAGGACGAACCGGCCCGCATCGCCGAAGCCGCCCGTAAGTTGGGCCTGCGCCACGTTGTCTTGACCTCGGTCAACCGAGACGACCTGCCGGATCAGGGTGCCAATCATTTTGCCCGCACAATCACCTCTCTCAAAGAAGCCATCCCCGGTGTCGCAGTCGAAGTCCTGACGCCTGATTTTCAAGGGCGGCGCGACGCGCTGGAGATTGTCCTGGCCGCCAAGCCTGTTGTCTACAATCACAATATCGAAACCGTTCCCCGTCTCTACAAGCGGGTTCGCCCCGGTTCCAAATATGATCGCTCGCTCAATATTTTGGCCATGGCTCATGAAATCGACCGCGACATCCCGACCAAATCAGGTCTGATGCTGGGCGTCGGCGAGACCCTGGACGAAGTCAAAGAAGTGATGCGCGACATGCGCGCCCACAATGTGGAATTCCTTACCCTCGGTCAATATCTGCGCCCCACCCGCGATCAACTGCCGGTCAAGCGTTATGTCGAGCCTGCGGAATTTGACGAACTCGGCGCTTACGGATGGGAAATAGGCTTCAAAATGGTGCACTCGGGCCCGCTGGTAAGAAGTTCTTACCATGCCGAGGAGAAAGCAGATGAGCTCGTCGGCCGATAAGAACGAGGCCGCTGGCGTTTCTCAGGCGACGGACAAACGCCTGTTGCAGGCGCGGCAATTTCTCAATCAAGGCGAATACGAGAAATCGCGCGATAAAGTAAGCGAATACTGGCTGACTAAACCGTTTTCCATTGAAGCGATTGATATATTCGGTGAAATCGCCCGCGAGGTCGGACTGCGAGATCTGAGCGAGAAGCTGGAAGCGCTGCTGAAAAAACTGACCTTTAACCCGAATTCTCCGCCCTACAAACATCATCAAGAAGTCTTTGACGTCGCCTACGCCCTGGTCGACACTCGTCATTACGTATTGGCCGTCATGCTTTTGAAAGAAATGGCGCGCGAGCTGCCCGATGACATGCACATACAGTACGAACTCGGCTTTGCACTTATGTCGCTCAAGCGTCATGAAGAAGCGATCAAACATTTTTCTGTGGCCGGCCGCGACAAAGAAGACTTTGATGCCTACTTAAATCTCGGCGTCTGCCATACCCTCTTGCGCAATATCGAGGCCGCCTCGAAAGCAATTGAAATAGCAGCTCCTCTAGCCAAGAATGAAGAAGAAAAAACCGAAGTAGAGCATCGCCGCGTAGTTATAAAACGCCTGCGGTTACTGGCCCCCAAGAAAGAATTGACCAGCCGCGACTGGCTCTTCATCCTCTATGGCTCAATTCTTTTAAGACCGACTTTGAAAATTTTGGAACTCAAAGAAGAGGCCTCACACATCGCCGCCATGGTGGTGGTGCTCAAGGGTCTTCTGACTGGACTATCCATTGAGCATGAGGGTGTGGAATATTACTCTTTGCGCTCGCGCCCGCTAAGCGCGGTGCTGGGCCAGTTAAGCGGTCAGCCCTTCGACGCCTACCGTGGCCCCGACCGACCAGATCGCGTGCTTCTCACGCTGACGTGGACAACTGATATCATCGGACCGCACCAGGCATTTGTGAGAAATCGTGAGAACCGATCGATTTTTGCCTATGCCCTCACACCTGACCAGCCACTACCTCTGGTGCCGGACATAATCGGTTGCCTGGCTCAAGACGTGGTCATGCCCTGGGAAGGCGATAAGACTCCCAAAGAGCTGGAGCGGATCGTCGAAAATATTCTTGAACGAGCTTTTGCCCTGGAGGCATCACCGGAATTAATTCAGGAATATCAAGAAGCAATAGACTACTATCACGACAAGCGCGAACTCCTGGTCTTTACGAACCACGCGGCCTTTCCCAACCGTCCGGAATATACAGCCGAGGTGCCCAATCTCCCTTATCTGCCGGGCTTTCCCAGCGTGGCCAACAGCACAGGTTAATTGCGATGACGCAACCACTCTACAAACATCCACTGGCACAGTTTGCCCTGGCGACATCGTATATAACGATCATCCCCCTGAGCAAATTTATAAAAATAGAGAGCACGGGCGACGGCAGCACTGATGCTGCACAAACCATTGGCGACGATCAAATACTTGCCGGTCTGACGAAGTATCTGCCGGCAGTGGGAGTTTTAATTGGCCTGCCACTATGTGTACTCGCGCTGCTTCTAGGTCTGGGCACGGGAACTGGAATGGGGCTGAGCGCAGGCACGGCAGACATCTCAAACAAATCACTTTTGAACGCGGTGATTTTGACAATCACCTGGCTGATCATTACCGGCGGTCTGCACTTCGACGGTTTGATGGACACCGCCGATGGTATCTTCTCCCACCGCGATCGCAAACGCATGCTGGAAATTATGCAGGACAGTCGCGTAGGAAATTTCGGCGCCATAACAGGCATGGCCACCTTCGCCCTCAAAGTGGCGGCCATGGCTGCGATGTCGCCGCAAGCCTTGCCTCTGGCACTTTTCCTCACTCCCACCTGGGCTCGCTTCGCTGAGGCTTATGCTATTGCCCATTATCCCTACGCAAAACCTGATGGCAAAGGAAAAGTCTGGCACGACACAACAAAAGTGCCGGGAGATTTGATCAAAGCCTTGATCGTCCCGCTAATTTTCACCATTGCCCTGGGTGTAATCGTCAGCGAGTCCGCCTATGTCACGGCCATCTTCGCCGCCTTTAGCGGACTGGCCGCCGGAGCCTATCTCAACGCCAAACTGGGCGGCCACACCGGCGATACTTATGGAGCCGTGGTTGAAGTGAGTGAGACATTCACGCTCGTGGGTCTGGCTCTTATCGGGCACCACTAGCTTTATAGAAGCTCCAAGCCTAAGAACGCTAGTGACGTGGAAATTGTTGACTATCACTGAAAGAGATAATAAGTATGGCTCCCGAGAAAAAATTATCGCCCATTCACCCAGGAGAAATCCTAAAAGAAGAGTTTATGATTCCGTTGGGTCTAAGCGCAAATCAACTGGCGTTGCGCCTTCACGTGCCGACAGGGAGAGTAACGTCGATAGTAAATGGCCAGCGGGCGATTACTCCTGATACAGCTCTTCGCTTGTCAAAACTTTTTGAAACTTCTGCAGAATTTTGGCTCAACCTTCAACAATTGTACGAGCTTCAAGAAACGGAACAGCTCTCTGGTGCACGGATTGCGGAAGAAGTGCGGCCACTCAAGTAAAATTCTGCGGCGGCGATGTATTTGCGCTAAGATGAATTCAGGGGCATAAAGCAGCTTTACGGAGCAATGCCATGAACGATGATCATGAAAAACAAACGGGCGACACAGAAAAATTTAAATCGCTTGAAGATGCGTGGCTGGTTCTATCATTTCCGAAAAATCGAGCTGAATATGATCGTCTTTTGAGACAGCCTACTTGCTAAAATTTTTGCCCAGAAAACTTGAATCCAGCGCGATTCTGCGGTCGCCTGAACAACGCGGATCATTCTATTTGCCTCGGGGCAGGGCCAGATTAGCAGCCTCACAGTAGCGTTTCGCATCATCATAAAAGATTTCGGCATCCACCGGCGATGTGAAACAGCGATCCGGAATATAGATCGACCAGTGTGATTTTAAATGGACGAAAATCAATTTGTGTCGACGTTCTACCTTGCGAATTGTGGTCCAGGGAATTTTACCGTCAAAGCCACCACCCTTAGAAATAAGCTCATCTGGGCTGATGGCAATAGTACCGACCATCCACTCTGGATGCCGTCTGTAGCTGACCCAAGATTGTAGCGGTACCAGCGCCGCTAAGAATGCGGTGAAAGCAATAAGAAAAGCGCCCAGACCAACTGAAGAGTAATCTAAATTGATACAGGTGAGGCCCAACATACATGTCAAAACCGCAGCTAGTCCGATCAATGGTCCCTTTTTTGTCATATTACCGGTCAGAAGCTCTTTAAAGGTGAGACTGGAATCAACCACGTGATGATCGGCCAGGTGCTCATCAGCAGCCAGAGAAGCAGCGTTGTAGACTTTCAATTGGCCGGGCACATCCAGTTGCGCAGCCTGCCAAAAAGCCTGGGCCCCGTTGTAAAATTCGTCGTACGCTTCGTCACTATCAAAAGATTTGCGTTTGATCCAGAAGTAAATCGCAGGAGCTTTGGACACCTGAATCATGATGGCGCCTTTTTTGCGTTTGAGCGAGACAACATTACTCCAGGCCACAAGGGAGCTTGCCTGTGTCTTAGTCTTGCTGTAAATGCCGGCCTGACTGATGCGAATGTCCTGGTCCGTGAATCGTTCTTTGTTTTTGTTGTATATGATCAGGGCATTGATCGGCACAAACAAACTGGCAGCCATCGCCTGAAAAAGAAAGATTGGCAGGAACAGCGGCAGCGAGTCCGCCACCTGCCAGCCCAAAGTCATGGCACAAATACCAAAAACAATCAGGGTAACAATGCCCATGGTAACGAGGGGATGGTTGGGCATGCAAATGCTGTTCAAGACGTCCCCAACGGTCAGCGTATTGATGACGGCCAGCTCCTCCGGTGGCTTCTCAACTAGCTCTTGAGGCGGCTTTAGCTCGGCAGCGTCAACTGTTATTACTGGTTCAATAGACTCGTCGTCGCTGGTCATTTTTCAACCTCTAACTGCGCAGCAGGAGACTCGCTGACCACCGAGACACTGTTTAATCGAAGCACTCGGTAGTACAAAAGACCGAAGAAGGCTACCAATATAAATGCATACCACTGGCCCAGCGGTTTTACCGTCAAGAACATAAAACCAAGGTAAAACAAGTTGCAGGCCCACCACATAGTACGTCGGACAGCGCGCATGACGCCGGCTTGTTCTGTCGACCAGAAGTCTTTGTAGGCAATTGCACAAAAGAGCGCCATGCCGCACATATCATAAAAAAGATAGTGGGGCAAAACCAGAGGCAGTACAAACAATCCCAGAGTCATGACCAGTGCCTTTGCTCTGACCTGAGCAATGGCATCGGGGGCCGTTTGTAAAACTCGCAATGGTTGCAGAAGCTTGACGCTGTGCCACAAAGTAAACAATCCAATCGCCGCCGAAAGGCCATAGATAGGCAGCTTGGCACTAGCGCGCATAGCATGGGGAAAGGATTGCAATAGCACCGCCGGTAGTGACACAACCATATACTCGGGAAAGCCGTAAGCAGGATTGGCAAAAATTGTGTCGGCCATTTTCAGGCTATGCAACCATGAGCTAAATATCGCCGGGCCCAAAACCAGGACACTCAGCGCGACAAAGGAAGCCAGGCCAAGACTGAGGCCAATTGCCACTTTCGGACGCTTAGACAGAACCAATGCACCAGCCACAAGCAACGCTGCCGGCAAAAATTGCGGCTTAAACGCAAGAAACCCCCAGACAAATCCGGCGGAAAGTTCACGATTTTGTGTCCAGAGACAATAGCCCACGGCCAGCGGCAATAGCCCCAATACTATTCCAAGATGACCAATCAAGAGCGTGTGAAAAACCGGGCAAAAAAGAGCCATCATGAAGAAGTAATCGAAAGCTTCTTTGCGCTTCTTTTGTGCAAGCATAAATGAGACTAGAAGCAGCGCTAAGATGCTCACAGTTTGCCAGAGTTCTAAAGCAAAAGTAGCGGGCAACCAGCTGAAAGGCACAAATACAGCGGCCACAAGCGGGCTATACATGTATATCGCCACATATTCCTTGGGCAAAAACGTCAGAAGTTTATGAACGTAAAGATTGAACGGTGCATCAATAAAAGATGTTGCAGTTGCCGGCGGATAAATATCAGCCGCATGGCCGCTTGCTACCATGGCTCCGGCCGGATAGAAAGTCATGATAAAGTCACAGCCTTGCATCAGCTTAGGCTGACTGATAGCAACTAAACCCGGCAATATTAGAAGGAAAATCGCCAATATCCTGGGTAAAAGAGAAAGAAGCCGCAAACAATTTTCCTCTAATGGCAGCCCCGAACACTTCCTTATGGTAGAACATCCGCCAACAAATTCAGCCTCTCTGTCGATAGTTTTTCCCGCCTATCAGGAAGAAAAGCGCATCGGCATGACCATGGAAGCCTGGTCTAAGTTTTTGAGCGAACACTATCCGGGTACCGAGGTCATAGTCGTCTGCGACGGATGCACCGACGGCACGGCGGCCGCGGCCAAAAGTGCCTTCAGCGCAGACAATTGCAAGCTCAACATCATCGAGCTCGCCGTCAACCGCGGCAAGGGCAACGCCGTCAGCGTCGGGGTTCTGGCCGCCAATGGCGAGACGGTTGTCTTCACCGACTCGGACCTTTCATACGAGCCCGTGCTTCTGGACGACTTCCTCGTCCAGATCAACGAAGGCGCCGATGTCGTCATCGCCCAACGGCGCAAGAAGACCCAATATCCAGGTATGGGACGGCGACTTCTGGCTCTTGGCTCACGCTTCCTTGTCGGCAACTTCCTCCTGCCGGGCATCCGCGACACCCAGGCCGGCTTCAAGGCCTTTAAAAGCAGCGCCGCGCGCGAACTTTTTCCCAAGGCCAAAACCAAACGTTTCCTCTTTGACCTGGAAATCCTAGTCATTGCCAGGTCCAAGGGTCTGAAAATCGAAAAGGTCTATGTCGACTGGCAGGACCGCGAGGGCTCAACCGTGCGCATAGTCGTCGACACCATGCGTTCGCTGCGCGACTTGCTCCTGATCTACTGGCGGGTCTTAACCGGCGCGTATAAATAAAGAACGGCGCCTATAAATAGATGGCCGAATAAATCGAAGATGCTATGATCAAGCCCTTGCATCCCTCGTCAAGAAGCAGCCTTACTATGAAGCTGAGTGCCGCCACCTGCCTGCAAGAACCGCTTAACAGCACCAGAGACAAAATTCCCTGGTGGCAAGATTTAAACGCCGCAACCAGAGATGCGCTCACCCTGCCGTCCTTGCAAACTGACGGCGACGTCTGCGCCCATCTGCTGAGGGACGAGTACGACGTCCTTGTCGTTGGAGCCGGTGTAGCCGGGCTTTCAGCCACCTTAGAAGCGGCTCGTCTGGGACTATCGGTGCTTTGTATTGAGGCCGGGTCGGTCATCGGTCTGGGCGCCACCGGGCGCAACGCCGGCATTCTCTGCGCCGGCATTAACATGCCCATCGCCGCTGCCCCCCAGGACGCGGAGTCGGGCCAGCTCTGGCGACAAACGGCGGTGACGCTTAAGGAAATCCAGGAGCTGTCGCAAAAGGCAAAAAGCCTTGTGCAGGTGACGCAACGCGGCGGCCTGGGACTGGCTCGATCCAAGACGGCGGTCAAAAGACTGGTCCAGGAAGCGAAAGCGCGCACAGCCGCAGGGCTCAACGCTCATATGATTGACACTGCCGAGGTGGCAAAAATGTCCTCAGGCAGACTCAATCTCGAAGGGGTTGAAGCAGCCATTTGCTATCCTGATGAAGGCAGTATTCAGCCGCTTACTCTTCTGGCGCAGTTGGCCAGCGATGCCCGCCTGGCCGGGGCAAAATTTATCGGCGGTGCCACAGTCACCGGGGCCAAAGAAGTCGATGGCTGGGAGCTTGAGCTGGTCGGCGGGGCTAAAGTTTGCGGCCGTTTCTTGATCAAGGCCGTCGGCCCGACATCGGCTCCCACGGCTCGTATATACGCGCTCAGCTTTGAATGCGCCCTGCCCGATGATTTCCCCCTCTTCTGGGACGCGGCCCCCTATGTGTACTACGATTTCCGTGCAGGCAACGGCAGACTGACTGCCTCCGGTGGTCGTTATGCAAAAGTGGGCGGCGGCAGCGATGAGCGCTACCATGCCAATATGGCGGCGGCCGCCAGGCATTGGATGCCGGAACTGGAGGGGCAGGAGCCCTGCCATACCTGGGCCGTGGATATTGAAGTAGCACACGACCTGGTACCGCATTTAACACCACTGGGCAAAAGCAGCGACTGGCACAAGCGCGATCATAAACTCTGCCGAGGATACTCTATAGACGGTCTGGGAGCCTTAGGAGTTTTGCCCGGAGTAGTCCTGGGCAGACAGGCCGCACAGAAATTACGTAAAAGTCGCTCAGAATAATCAGAATAAATGGAAGAACGGCAAAAGCCCCACTGCTAATTTGCCCGTGCGGCCAGTATATAGAGCTTATGAGCATCAAGGGCAGACTACTAATATTGCCGACCACCACGCGCTTTCGCATGGTCACTGGGCTGACTATGGGCCTACTGCTGACCCTCACCGGCTGTAGCCACTTCACTGGACTGAGCTCAAAAAGCGCAGGCGATCGGGACAAAAGCCCGCGCCTGGTTATCTGGTCCTGGGAGCACGACGACAATTTGCGTTTTGTCGATCCCAAAGAAGCGGCGGTTGCTTTTTATGCCGGCACAATCACACTCGGTCGCGAAACGGCCACTCTGCAAAGACGCAAAAATTTCCTGCGTCTGAACGAGAAGACAGTCAGCTTTCCGGTTTTTAGAATCGAGCCGGCCCATCCTACCGAACTCATCTCAGACGCGGCCTTTGAGCGCGCCGCTGAGACAATTGTCGAGTACTTGCAGCAGCACCCCAGCAGAGAAATTCAAATTGATTTCGACGCTGGTAAAAGAGACCGCGAAGCGTATTTGAAATTTTTGCACAGCCTCAAGTCTGAGCTACCACCGCAAACTTCTATTTCTATAACGGCACTGGGTTCATGGTGCCTCTATGACAAATGGCTGGAGCCGGCCCAGGTCAATGAGACAGTGGCGATGATGTTCAGCCTGGGCAAGGACAGTAAAGACACCCTCGCCGCCCTGGCTCGCACGCCTCTCGACAGTGGTGCGCGCTGCGCCCAAAGTGTGGGCATCGCACTCAATGAAAGACAGACAAACACATTACTGTCCGAGCACTCCAGTCTGGCCAGGGCAAGCAGAGTCTACGCCTTTAGCCCACTCGGCTGGACCCGGAGCAGATATAAAGAAATC
>Ga0105248_10000905_pt1 | contig 33139 bp, 29 predicted proteins | sample KBSS34metaG_FD_81524 | JGI IMG/M metagenome (GOLD analysis project Ga0105248, IMG submission 81524) | Switchgrass rhizosphere microbial communities from Kellogg Biological Station, Michigan, USA - KBS S3-4 metaG | ecosystem: Host-associated > Plants > Roots > Rhizosphere > Soil | place...
CCAGGCCGTCACGAACGTCGACCGCACCATCTCATCCGTCAAGCGCCACATGGGCACCGACTGGAAGGTCGAGATCGACGGCAAGAAGTACACGGCGCAAGAGATCTCGGCGCGCATCCTGGCCAAGCTGAAGCGCGACGCCGAGCAGTACCTGGGCGAAGACGTCACGGATGCCGTGGTCACCGTCCCGGCGTACTTCAACGACGCCGAGCGCCAGGCCACCAAAGAGGCCGGCGAGATCGCGGGCCTGAACGTGCTGCGCATCATCAACGAGCCCACGGCTGCGGCCCTGGCATACGGCCTCGACCGTGGCAAAGAGGACGAGCTCATCCTGGTCTTCGACCTCGGTGGCGGCACCTTCGACGTCTCGCTGCTCGAGGTCGGCAAGGACGACGACTTCAGCACCATCCAGGTGCGTTCGACGGCCGGTGACAACCGGCTCGGCGGCGACGACTGGGACCAGCGCATCGTCGACTACCTGATCAAGAAGTTCAAGGACACAACGGGCGTCGATGTCTCCAACGACAAGATCGCCAAGCAGCGCCTGAAGGAGGCGGCGGAGCAGGCCAAGAAGGAGCTGTCGAGTTCGACCAGCACCAACATCCAGCTCCCCTACCTCTCGCTGACCGAGAACGGCCCGGCCAACCTCGACGAGCCGCTCACCCGCGCCCAGTTCGAGCAGATGACGAGTGACCTGCTCGACCGCACCAAGAAGCCCTTCCAAGACGTGATCAAAGAGGCGGGCATCAAGGTCGGCGACATCTCGCACGTGGTGCTGGTCGGCGGATCGACTCGCATGCCGGCCGTGACCGAGTTGGTCAAGAAGCTGACCGGCGGCAAGGAGCCCAACAAGGGCGTCAACCCGGATGAAGTGGTCGCCGTCGGCGCCGCCCTCCAGGCCGGCGTGCTGAAGGGCGAGCGCAAAGACGTGCTGCTCATCGATGTCACCCCCCTGAGCCTCGGAATCGAGACCAAGGGCGGCATCATGACCAAGCTCATCGAGCGCAACACGGCCATTCCGACCAAGCGCAGCGAGACCTTCACCACGGCCGACGACAACCAGCCGTCCGTGGCCATCCAGGTGTTCCAGGGCGAGCGCGAGTTCACCCGCGACAACAAGCCGCTCGGCACCTTCGAGCTCACCGGGATCGCTCCGGCTCCTCGAGGGGTCCCGCAGATCGAGGTCACCTTCGACATCGATGCCAACGGCATCGTGCACGTCGGCGCGAAAGACAAGGGCACCGGCAAGGAGCAGTCGATGACCATCACGGGCGGTTCGTCGCTGCCCAAGGAGGACATCGAGCGCATGGTCCGCGAGGCCGAGGAGCACGCCGCAGAAGACAAGGCGCGTCGCGAAGCCGCCGAGGTTCGCAACAACGCCGAGCAGCTCGCCTACTCGATCGACAAACTGATCAAGGACAACGAAGACAAGCTGCCGGATGACGTGAAGACCGAGGTCCAGGCCGACGTCGACGAGCTGAAGACGGCGCTGCAGTCCGAAGACGAAGCGGCGGTGAAGGCAGCGTTCGACAAGCTCAACGCCAGCCAGACCAAGCTCGGCGAGGCCATCTATGCGGCCGGTTCGAGCGACGAGTCCTCTGCGGAGGGCACCGACGAGCCGACCCCCGAAGCGAGCGACGAAGACATTGTCGACGCCGAGATCGTTGAAGAGGACGAGCCCAAGGAGCCCAAGGGGCCGCAGAAGTAGCGATGGCCGTCCACGACAAGGGACCAACGGGTCCGGATGAGTCCGAGGAGCCGGTCGTGCGCGATAAGCGCAAGATCGACCCCGAGACCGGAGAAGCGCGGGACGACGGCATCGACCTGACCGACGGCCTGATCGAGGCCGAAGGCCCCGACATCGAGCTGAGTGATGAGGACGCCGCGCTGCTGGCCGAGGCCGAGCGCGACCTGGTCGGCGAGTACCGCGACCGGGCGGCTCGCGCGGAGGCGGAGTTGAAGAACTTCCGCACCCGCGTCGAGCGCGACCGCGTGGCGAACCGGGAGGCCGTCATCGCCGAAGTGATCCGCACGCTGCTTCCGGCGATCGACGACCTCGATCGCGCCGAGGCACACGGCGACCTGACCGAGGGCAGCCCTTTGGCGATCGTGGCGCAGAAGATGCGCGCCGGTTTCGATCGCTACGGGCTTCGCCACATCGGCCAGGTCGGCGAGACCTTCGATCCGCAGGTGCACGAGGCGATCGTGCAGATTCCGACGGCAGGCGTGACGGTGAACACCGTCGCGGATGTGATCGAGCCGGGCTACGCGCTCGGCGAGCGTCTCATCCGCGCGGCCAAGGTCGCCGTCAGCGTCCCCGAGTGAGCACAGAACGATGCGACGGGATAGCGAAGCGGGCGTGACCGCGCTCATGCCCGCGGAGCGCCCAGCGCCGCAGTAGCGGCGGCGCGGCTGAAAGGACACAGTGGCCAGCCAGGATTGGTTCGACAAGGACTTCTACGCCGTGCTCGGCGTGAAGAAGGACGTGTCCGACGCCGACCTCAAGAAGACCTACCGCAAGCTCGCGCGGGAGTTCCACCCGGACTCCAATGCGGGTGACGCCAAGGCCGAGGCGCGCTTCAAGGAGATCAGCGAGGCGTACTCGGTGCTCTCCGACAAGGAGTTGCGCACCGAGTACGACCAGGTGCGGGCGATGGGCGGTGGCGCCCGGTTCACATCAGGCGGTGGCGCCAACGCCGGCTTCGAGGACGTCTTCGGTGGCCTGTTCAACCAGGGCGCGCGCGGCGGGCGGCAGAGCGCCGGCTTCGAAGACCTGCTTGGTGGGATGTTCGGCGGCCGGGGCGGCGGCTTCGGCTCGGCGAGCGGCGGCTACCAGGGCTTCGGCGGCCCGACCCGCGGCGCCGATATCACGGCGAACACCACGCTCGACTTCTTGACGGCGATTCGCGGCGAGACGGTGAGCCTGCAGATGCAGAGCGGGCGCGAGACCAAGGTCAAGATCCCGGCGGGAGTCGCCGACGGCCAGAAGATCAAGCTGAAGGGCAAGGGGCAACCCAGCCCGGACGGCGGCGAGCCCGGCGATCTGGTCATCACGGTGACCGTGCGCAAGCATCCGATCTTCGAGCGGGACGGTCTCAACCTGCGCCTGGACGTGCCGGTGACCTTCGCCGAGGCCGCGCTCGGCGCCACCATCGAAGTGCCGACGCTCGAAGGCCCGCCGGTGAAGCTGCGCGTCGCGGCGGGAACGCCGAGCGGGCGGGTACTTCGCGTCAAGAATCGTGGAGTCACGACTCCGAAGGGCACGGGCGATCTGCTGGCGTCCGTGGTGGTGGCGGTCCCGAGTCACCTGACCCCGGCGGCGAAGGAGGCCCTTGAGGCCTTTGCGGCCGCGATGCCCGATGAGAACCCGCGCGAAGACCTGCTTGCCAGAGGAGCGCACCGCTGATGATCGGATGCCGCCGATGAACGTCGACGAGAACAGCCCGCTGTTCGCGATCGCGATCGCGGCCGAGCTCAGCGGGATGCACCCGCAGACACTCCGGCAGTACGACCGGCTCGGCATGGTGAGTCCGCGGCGCACCGCCGGGCAGTCCCGGCGCTACACGATGCGCGACGTGGTGCAGCTGCGCGAGATCGCGCGACTCAGCTCCGAGGGTCTCAACCTCGAGGGGATCCGGCGCATCCTCGACCTCGAGAACCAGGTCAACGCGCTGACCGCGCGTGTGCACGAGCTCGAGGCGACGCTGGCCGACGAGCTGCTCGCCCGCCCGGGCCGCCGCGTCTTCGCGGCGGGTGTCGAGGGCGACGTCATCTCGCTCCGCACCGGCGAGCGCGCCAAGAAGGCCAACCAACTCGTCGTCTGGCGGCCCTTCGGGCCGCGAGGCTAGAACTGAATCGACAGACGGAGAAACCATGGCCAACATGCAGGGTGCCCCGACCTCGGGACAGCAGGAAGAGCAGAAGAGCGCGCTCGAGCAGTACGGCATCAATCTGACCGAGATCGCGAAGAGCGGCAAGCTCGACCCGGTGATCGGGCGCGACGCCGAGATCCGGCGGATCAGCCAGGTGCTGACCCGGCGTACCAAGAACAACCCTGTGCTCATCGGCGAACCCGGAGTCGGTAAGACCGCCGTCGTCGAGGGTCTGGCCCAGCGCATCGTCGCGGGAGACGTCGCCGATTCGCTGCGTGACAAGCAGCTGATCTCGCTCGACCTGGCGGCCCTGGTAGCCGGAGCCAAGTACCGCGGCGAGTTCGAGGAGCGCCTCAAGGCCGTGCTCAAAGAGATCACCGAGTCCGAGGGCCAGGTCATCACCTTCATCGACGAGCTGCACACCCTGATGGGCGCAGGCGGCGGCGAGGGATCCGTCGCGGCGGCCAACATGCTCAAGCCGATGCTGGCCCGCGGTGAGCTGCGCCTGATCGGCGCCACCACGCTCAACGAGTACCGCGAATACATCGAGAAGGATGCCGCGCTCGAGCGCCGCTTCCAGCAGGTCTACGTGGGCGAGCCCAGCGTCGAAGACACGGTGGCGATCCTGCGCGGGTTGAAGGAGCGCTACGAGGCTCACCACAAGGTGACAATCGCCGACAGCGCGCTGGTGGCCGCCGCATCCCTTAGCAACCGCTACATCACGGCTCGACAGCTGCCTGACAAGGCGATCGACCTGATCGACGAGGCGGCGTCCCGGCTCAAGATGGAGATCGACTCGAGCCCTGTCGAGATCGACGAGCTGAAACGTGCCGTCGACCGGCTGCGCATCGAAGAGCTCGCGCTCAAGAAGGAGAAGGATCAGGCGTCGAAGGTGCGGCTCGAGAAGCTGCGCGACGACATGCACGCCAAAGAGGCGCAACTCGACGAGCTGCAGACCCGCTGGCAGGCCGAGAAGGCCGGGCTGCACAGCGTCGGCGACCTGAAGAGCAAGCTCAACGACGCCCGCATCGATCTCGACCGGGCCATGCGCGAGCAGCGCTATCAGGATGCCTCGAAGCTCAACTACGAGGTCATCCCCGGGATCGAGAAGCAGCTGGCCACGGCCGAGGCGGTGGAGCAGCAGGGTCCGCGCATGGTCAACGACCAGGTGACCGATGAAGACATCGCCGCGGTCGTCGCGGCGTGGACCGGCATCCCGGTTGCCAAGCTGCGCCAGGGCGAGACCGAGAAGCTGCTGCATCTCGAGGGCGAGCTCGGCAAGCGCCTCATCGGTCAGAAGGATGCGGTGCGCGCGGTCAGCGAGGCGGTTCGCCGCACCCGCGCCGGCATCTCGGACCCCGATCGCCCGACCGGTTCGTTCCTCTTCCTCGGACCGACCGGCGTCGGCAAGACCGAGCTCGCCAAGGCGCTCGCCGCCTATCTGTTCGATGACGAGAAAGCGCTCGTGCGCATCGACATGAGCGAGTACGGCGAGAAGTTCTCGGTGTCTCGCCTGGTCGGCGCCCCTCCCGGCTACGTCGGCTACGAGCAGGGCGGACAACTCACCGAAGCGGTGCGTCGTCGGCCGTATTCGGTGATCCTGCTCGACGAGGTCGAGAAGGCTCACCCCGAGGTGTTCGACGTGCTGCTGCAGGTGCTCGACGACGGGCGCCTGACCGATGGGCAGGGGCGCACGGTCGACTTCAGGAACACCATCCTGATCCTGACCAGCAACCTGGGCAGCCAGTTCCTCGTCGACCAGAACCTGAGTTGGGATCAGAAGACCGCCGCGGTCAACGACCTCGTGCGGCAGGCGTTCAAGCCGGAGTTCGTGAACCGGCTCGATGACATCGTGATCTTCTCGCCGCTCAGCGAAGAGGATCTCGGCCAGATCGTGTCGCTCTACATCGACCGGCTCGAGAAGCGCCTGGGCGAACGCCGACTGCAGTTGGCGGTCACCCCGGATGCGCGGGCGTGGCTCGCCGAGCGCGGCTACGACCCGATCTACGGTGCGCGTCCGTTGCGGCGCCTCATGCAGCACGAGATCGATGACAAGCTGGCGCGCGCGCTGCTCGCCGGCGAGATCCAGGACGGCGACACCGTGATGGTCGACCTCAAGGACGACGCGTTGACCGTTGCGCGGTTCGCGGCCGACGACTTCGTGGCGCCGGCGCCGACCGTCGGCGACGCCGAGAGCGGGACCGCCTAGCCGCTGCCTTTCGCCCACCGAAGGGCTTTAGCTCGCGGCGTCGTTCTTCACATCGTCGCGGGCCAGTAGTTGCTCTTTGACCTTCTTGCGCAGCACCTTGCCGATGAGCGACTTCGGCAGCTCGTCGACGAGGTACACGTGCTTGGGCACCTTGTAGGCCGCGAGGTTCTCGCGGGCGTAGGCGCGCAGGGCGGTTGCGTCGACCGTCTGGCCCTGCTTGGGCACGACGGCCGCGACCACGCGCTCGCCGTCGCGATCGTTGGGGATGCCGACGATCGCGACATCGGCGACGCCGCTGAAGCCGCGCAGGGCGTCTTCGACCTCGGTGGGTGAGACGTTGAAGCCGCCCGTGATCACGAGCTCCTTCATCCGATCGACGATCTTGATGAAGCCGTCGTCGTCGATCGTGGCGATGTCACCGGTGCGGAACCATCCGTCGACGAAGACCTCTGCCGTGGCGTCCGGCTTCTTCCAGTACCCGCTCATCACCTGCGGGCCCTTGGCGAGCAGCTCGCCGCGTTCGCCGACGGGGACGGTCTTGGTCGGGTCATCCGGATCCACAATCTTGATGTCGGTACCCGGCAGTGGCAGGCCGATGGTGCCCTGCCTGCGGTTGTCGGCGACCGGGTTCGCCGTCAGAACCGGGCTGCATTCGCTCAGGCCGTAACCTTCCACCAGATAGCCCTTGGTCAGCTTCTCCCACGGCGAGATGACCGACTGCGAGAGCGGCATGGCGCCCGAGATCGCGATCTCGATGCCTTCCAGCGAAACGTTCTTCTCCTTCGCGGCGGCGGTCAGCCGCTCGTAGATCGGCGGCACGGCAGGGAGGAAGGTCGGCGGCCGCTTCTTGATCACGGGCAGGACGAGCTCGGGATCGAAGCGCGGGAACAGCACAAGCCGGGCGCCCATGCTCATGGCGAAGGTGAGGCAGAGGGTGAGGCCGTAGGCGTGGAACAGCGGAAGCACGGCGTGCACGCTGGCGGTGCCGCGCGGGATCGTCGGCACCCAGGCGCGGGCCTGGGCGGCATTCACCCCCAGGTTGAGGTGGCTGAGGGTGGCGCCCTTGGGGTTGCCGGTGGTCCCGCTGGTGTACTGGATGACGGCGACATCGGCGGCGCCCGGTCCCGGCTCGGAGGCCTTGATGCCCTCGTCGACCAGCAGCTCCTCCCACGGGACGGTGTCTGACACCCTCATAGTGAGCTCGCCGCGCTGCTTCCGCGCCGCCGGGATCGGCAGCCGCAACAGGAACCGCAGCCGGGCCGGCATCGCGCGCGTCATGTCGACGGAGATGATGTGGTCGAGTCTCACATCATCCGGGAAGGCCTGGAGAGTGGGAACGACCTTGTCCCAGGTGATCGCGAACTTGGCACCGTGTTCCTCGAACTGATGGCGCATCTCGCGTGCGGTGTAGAGCGGGTTGTGCTCGATGACGATCGCGCCGAGCCGCAGAATCGCGTAGAAGGCGACTACATGCTGGGGGCAGTTGGGCATGATCAGCGCCACCGGGTCACCTTTTCGCAGCCCGAGCCCGCGCAGACCCTCGGCCGCCCGGTCGATCTGCGCCCCGAGTTCGGCGTAGCTGGTCTCGCGGCCGAAGAACTCGAGCGCGACGTGGTCGCCGAACTCGGCGACGCTCGAGGCGATCAGATCGCTGAGCGAGCCGGTCGGCAGCTCGATGTCATCCGGCACGCCCTCGGCATAGGACTTGATCCAGGGGCGCGGCGCTGCGGCTTCGGTCACAGGGCCAGCCTAGGTCTGATGCCGCTTTCTAGCGGGCGAGCTCCTCGCGGATCACCGAGACGAAGTTGTCGACATCGTCTTCGGTGGTGTCGAAGGCGCACATCCAGCGCACCTGGCCGAGTGCGCGGTCCCAGTCGTAGAAGCGCACGCGCTCGCGGATGCGGTCGGCCGCGTCGTTCGCCAGGATCGCGAAGACCGCGTTGGCCTGGGTCGGCTGCGAGAACGAGAGGCCCGAGATCGAGCCGTCGGCGATCCCGGCCTCGAGTGCCGAGCGCAGCCGGGCGGCCATCGCGTTGGCCTGCCCGGCCGACCGCATCCCGAGTCCGCCTTCGAACAGCGAAAGCAACTGCGCGCTCATGAAGCGCATCTTGGAGGCCAGTTGCATGCTGGTCTTGCGCAAGAAGACCATGCCGTCCACCCGGTCTGGGTCGATCACGACGATGGCCTCGGCGCCCAGCAGCCCGTTCTTGGTGCCTCCGAAACTCAGGATGTCGACCCCCGCGTCGGCCGTGAACGCGCGGAACGGAACGCCGAGGGCGGCAGCTGCGTTCCAGATGCGCGCGCCATCGAGGTGGAGCGCCATGTCGTTGGCGTGCGCCCAGTCGGCGATCGCCTTGATTTCGGCGGGCGTGTACAGGGTGCCTAGCTCGGTGGTCTGGGTGATGCTCACGGCGAGCGGCTGCGCGCGGTGCTCGTCGCCCCATCCCCAGGCCTCGGTGGCGATGAGCTCGGGGGTGAGCTTGCCGTCGGGCGTCGGGACCGTGTACAGCTTCAGGCCGGTCATCTTCTCGGGGGCGCCGCCCTCATCCGTGTGGATGTGCGCGGTGCTGGTGGCGACGACCGCGCCCCAGCGCGGGAGCAGGCTGGTGAGGGCGACCACGTTCGCGCCGGTGCCGTTGAACACCGGGAAGACCTCCGCGCGGTCGCCGAACTCGACCCGCATGACCTCGTGCAGGCGCTCGGTGTACACGTCTTCGCCGTAGCTGATCTGGTGGCCACCGTTGGCATCCGCCAGTGCGGTGAGCACCTCGGGGTGCACGCCGGCGTAGTTGTCGGAGGCGAAGCCGCGGGAGTTGTGGTCGTGCAGGGAGGTCACGGAGTCAGTCTCTCAGGCCGCGCTGCGGCCCGTGATCCCGCGCGTCGACTCGATCACGTCGCCCATCTTCTTCGAGAGCGCCTCGTAGAACATCGACAGCGGGAACTCGTCGTCCAGCACCGCATCGGTGTACCCCTTCGGCACTCCCGCGAGAATCTCGTCGGGCAGCCCACGCGCCCACACCGACGCCGGATTCGGGGCCAACGTGGCTCGTACCAACTCGTACGCCGCGAGCCAGTGCGCGGTCTTGGGCCGGTCGATGCTCTTCCAGTACAGCTCGTTGATCTCATCCGAGAGTGCGATCACGACGGCCGGCAGCTCGTCCCAGTCGATGGTGAGCTGGGTGTCCGTCCAGTGCAGCACGTCGTGCTGGTGGAGCCAGGCGAACAGCAGCTGACCGCCGGCGCCGTCGTAGTTGCGCACCCGGTTGCCGGTGAGCGGGAAGCGGAAGATCCGGTCGAACACGATGGCGTGCAGCACCTGCTCCGCGCGGGCGCGGGTCTCGGGGTCGGCATCCTCGTCGGCGGCGAGCTTGACGCACTCGCGGAAGGCGGTGAGGTCGCAGCGCAGCTCTTCGAGCGAGTACAGGAAGTACGGCATCCGCTGCTTGATCATGAACGGGTCGAACGGCAGGTCGCCGCGCATGTGGCTGCGGTCGTGGATGAGGTCCCACATCACGAAGGTCTCCTCCGCGAGCCGCTGCCCTTCCTCGCCGGCAGCGAGCAGCGCTTCATCGATGGGAGTGAGGTCGAGCTTGGTGATCTCGGCGGCAGCCTTCACGACACGGCGGAAGCGCGCGGCCTCGCGGTCTTCGAAGAGCGCGCCCCAGGTGAACGACGGGATCGTGCGCATCGCGACGGTCTCGGGGAACAGCACGGCCGAGTTGGTGTCGTAGCCCGGCGTGAAGTCGACGAGACGCAACGAGACGAAGAGCTTGTTCGCGTAGCGCTCTTCGACGCCGGCGATCAACTCGGGCCAGATCACCTCGGCGATCAGAGCCTCGACGTGCCGGTCGGGCGAGCCGTTCTGCGTGTACATCGGGAAGACCACCAGGTGCCGAAGCCCGTCGACTCGGTGCTGCTGCGGCTGGAACGCCTGCAACGAGTCGAGGAAGTCGGGCTCTGCGAAGGCATCCGCTGCCCAGCGCTCGAAGTCGGCGTCGAGCGCGGTCAGGTACTCCACGTCGTGCGGAAAGGCCGGCGTCAGGTGACGGATGGCGGCCCGGATGCGCGCGACCAGCTTCCGCGCCTGCGGGTGAGCCGCGGCATCCGGGATGCTGCCGTCTTTCACCTGGAGCTCGGCCAGGGCGATCGCGGCGGCCTTGAGGTCCAGCCAGGCGGCGCTCGTCTCGGCGGTGGAGGCGTCGGTGCTCGTCAGGTCTTCGACGACCTCGGGTTCTCCGACGATGGACTTCGTGCGAATGGGCGTGATCGATGGCATGGCGCCTCCTTTCCTGCCTTCGAGCCTACGGAGGGGCCGGATGCGAAGCATGGCGAATCACGCAGGAAAGCAGCGTGGATGGGCCCAGGCCGCACGGTTCTACACTCCTGAGCGGTCGTCGCGCCCAGAATCGCGCGTGGTGAGCTAGAGCTCGTGCGCCGCCAGCCAGGCTCGCAGGTCGGAGGTGAACTGCTCGGCACGCTCGACGCTGGGCAGGTGCGCCGAGTCGGGAAAGCGCAGGCCCTCGGCCTGCGACAGTCCGGCCATCAGCAGTTCGTAGCCGAGCTTCGACTCGGTGACGTCCAGATCGCCGACCACGACGAGCACCGGCACGGTGATCTCGTGCAGCCGGCCGACCGCGGGTGGGTCGAGAGGCTGGTCGAGGCCCGCGAAGTCCCAGTGCGCGGCTCCCACGTTGAGTTCGATGGCGCGCTGCAGGAATTCGGGGTCGACGTCGTCGATGTCGCGGCTCGGGCCGAGATCCCAGAAGGCGACCTCGGTGCGCACCAGCGCGTCGATGTCTTCCAGGTCGCTCGCGGCCTTCATGTCGGCGAGCATCTCGAGCTCGCGATCCGTCGCGCCGTCCTGCTCCTGGCCGCCCGGGTTGGAGCCGATCGTCACCAAGCCGGTGACCCGGCCGGGGGCGTCGAGGGTGGCGTCGAGGGCGATCCGCCCGCCTCGCGAGCAGCCGACCAGGCAGGCGGTGGCGGCGCCGGCGGCGTCGAGCACAGCGACCAGGTCGTGGCGGTCGGCGAACTCGACATCCTCGCCGGGTGACTCACCGTATCCGCGGGTGTCGTAGCGGATCACGTAGTGGTCGCGGGCGAGGTCGTCGAACTGCGGGTCCCACATGGCGCGCGTGGCGACGCCGGCATGAACGAACACGATCGCGGGGTCGGAGGGTGTTCCCGCGACGTCGTATCTGAGCCGGGCTCCTGGCACCTCGACGATGGGCACGGTTCCACGCTAGACCAGTCGCGCGGTCGGGCGGGGGAGCCGGGCGCCCAGCCTCGGTAGCCTGAGGGCATGGTGGGCGTGCTGATCGGGTTCGCGATCATCGTCGCCGTCATCGCTGTCGGCTATCTGATCGGCCGGTTCGAACTGCTCGGCGACCACGCGCAGCACGTGCTCAGCCGCCTGGCGTTCTTCGTGCTATCGCCCGCCCTGCTGTTCACCGTGCTGAGCCAAGCCGACGTGTCGCACCTGTTCTCGGCGCTGCTTCCCATCTCGGCCATCGCCGCCGTCGTCAACATCGCCGGCTTCCTCGTAGTCTCGCTGCTGATCTGGCGGCGGCCGGTGCCCGATGCGACGATCGGAGCTCTGGCCTCCGGCTACGTCAACGCGAACAACATCGGTCTGCCGGTCTCGGTGTACGTGCTTGGCGACGCGTCGAGCTCGGCGCCCGTCATCCTGCTGCAGTTGATCGTGCTGGCGCCGATCGCTCTGACCGTGCTCGACGTGACGACCAGCGGACGCGTCTCGGTCGGGCGGATCCTTCTGCAGCCGGTGCGGAATCCGCTGATCATCGGATCGCTCCTCGGCGTGATCGTCGCCGTCACGCACCTGAAGATCCCGGGCCCGGTGCTCGCGCCGTTCGAGCTGGTGGGAGGGGCCGCGGTGCCGGTCATCCTGCTCACCTTCGGCATGTCGCTGCACGGCAGCCGGGTGCTCGCCCCCGGCACCGACCGCCGCGACGTGCTTCTCGCGAGTTCACTGAAGCTCGCCGCGATGCCGGTGGTCGCCTGGGTGCTCGGTCAGTTCGTCTGGCATCTGCACGGGCACCGGCTGTTCGTGGTGGTGGTGCTGGCGGCGCTGCCGACCGCGCAGAACGTCTTCAACTACGCCCAGCGCTACGGGGTCGCGACGGTGCTCGCCCGCGACACGGTGCTGATCACGACGGCGCTGTCGATCGTGGTGCTCGTGATCGTGGCCGCGCTGCTGGCCTGAGCCGCTGGGCGCCGCCTCGCGCCTAGGCTGCGAGCGTGATCAAGTACCTCGGCTCGAAGCGCACCCTGGTGCCCGTGCTGGGGGCGATGGCCGAGGCGGTCGACGCGAGCACGGCGGTCGACCTGTTCACGGGGACCACCCGCGTCGCCCAGGAGTTCAAACGCCGCGGCCTGATGGTGACCGCGAGCGACATCGCGACCTACAGCGAGGTGCTCAGCGACTGCTACGTGAGCACGGATGCCGCGGCCATCGACCTCGACGAGGTGCGCGATGTGCTCGCGCTGTTGTCGGCCTTGCCCGGCCGGCCCGGATACTTCACCCGCACCTTCTGCGAGGAGTCGCGCTTCTTCCAGCCCAAGAACGGGGCTCGGGTCGACGCAATCCGCGACGTGCTCGAGTCGGACTTCCGCGACTCGCCGCTCTTCCCGATCCTGCTGACCAGCCTGATGCTGGCCGCCGACCGGGTGGACTCCACCGCCGGCCAGCAGATGGCCTACCTCAAAGACTGGGCGCCGCGCGCCCACCGCGAGCTCGAGCTGCGGATTCCCGAGCTGCTGCCCGGAGCGGGGCTGACCGTGCGCGGCGACGCGCGCGAGGTGGTCGCAGCCCTGCCGCCGACCGAGCTCATGTACCTCGATCCGCCGTACAACCAGCACCGCTACTTCACCAACTATCACGTGTGGGAGACCCTGGTGCGCTGGGACCGGCCGGAGCCGTACGGCGTCGCTCGCAAGCGCATCGACAGTCGCGACGACGCGATGAAGAGCGTGTTCAACCGCAAACGGCAAATGCCGGCGGCGTTCGGCGCATTGCTCGGCGCAGCCAAGGCCGAGACCGTGATCGTGTCGTACAACGACGAGTCGTGGATCACGCCCGAGCAGATGACGAGCGCGCTGCGCGACGCCGGGCACGACGAGGTGCGACTGCTCGCCTTCGATGCCAAGCGCTATGTGGGGGCTCAGATCGGCATCCACAATCCGGCTGGCGCGAAGGTCGGGCAGGTGTCGCACCTGCGCAACACCGAGTACCTGTTCGTCGCGGGCGACGCCGATCGTGTCGACGCGGCGGCAGCGGCAGCGACGCAGGAGCGGACCCCGCTCTCTGCCTGAAACCCGGCCGGCGAGCGAAGCGAGCCGTTCGACGAGGCTAGAAGATCATCGGCCGGTCGTCATCCTCGATCTCGAGATCAAGGTCGACGACGACCGGCACGTGGTCGCTGGGCGCATCGCCCTTGCGCTCGTTGCGGTGGATCGAGGCCCCCACCACGCGGTCGGCGAACGAGTGGTTGCCGAGCACGAAGTCGATGCGCAACCCCTCGTTGCGCGGGAAGCGCAGCTGCTTGTAGTCCCAGAAGGTGAAGCCCTCGGGCACCAGCGGCCGCACCACGTCGGTCAGTCCGACGGCTTCGAGCGCGGCGAATGCCTCGCGCTCGGGCGGTGAGATGTGCGTCGAGACACCGGGGATGAACGTCGGGTCACCGACATCCGAATCCAGTGGCGCGATGTTGAAGTCGCCGGTCAGGGCGATCGGGCTGTCCGGATGCGCGGCCATCCAGTCGCGGGTCGCCGCGGCCAGCGCGCTCAGCCAGTCGAGCTTGTAGTCCAAATGCGGATCGCCGAGCGCCCGCCCGTTGGGAACGTAGAGGCTCCAGACGCGCACCCCGTTGACCGTGGCGCCGATCGCCCGCGCCTCGAGAGGCAGGTCGGGGCCCTCTTCTCCCTTCAGGAATCCCGGCATGCCGTCGAAGCCGATCTGCACGTCGTCCATCGGGTACCGGCTCGCGATCGCGACCCCGTTCCACTGGTTCAGGCCGTGCAACTGCACCTCGTAGCCGGCCTCGCCGAACTCGTCCATGGGGAACTGCGCCTCGGTGCACTTGATCTCTTGCATGGCGAGAACGTCGACCTCTTCGCGGCCGAGCCAATCGACGATGCGGCCGACCCGGCTCCGGACGGAATTGACGTTCCAGGTGGCGATGCGCATGGCATCCAAACTACTGCGCGCCTCCGGCATGGCCAGGGGGCGGTCGTGGCCGAACCGCTCGACCTCCCCCGAATGGGAGCCTGTCGCCGCCGCCAGAAGGTCCGTAGCCTGGTCACGCGTTGACCCCCGACACTGGAGTACCGGACCGCATCCCCCGGCTGTCTCGTCGAGCTATCTTGCTCGGCGCTGTCGGCGTGCTCGCTGCCGGAACGGCCGTCGCCGCGATCGGCTTCTTCGGTGCCCCTGCTCCGGCGACGACGTCGCCTCCGGAGGCCGTTGTCAACACGCAGAGCGGCCAGCTCGGTACCCTGCCGTTGCACGACGAGAAGCCGATGCGCGCCATCGGCAAGGGCGTCGGGGCCCCCTAGTCTGTTGTCTGTGACGGACGCGCGCGGTCGGCTGATCGACTACATCACCGGCGAGGCCGTCTTTCACGGCGACTTCACGCTCACCAGCGGCAAGAAGGCGACGTACTACATCGACCTGCGCAAGGTCAGCCTCGACCACCGGGTCGCGCCCCTGATCGGCGAGGTCATGACCGACATCATCGATGGCATCCCGAATGTGGATGCCGTGGGCGGTCTGACCATGGGCGCCGACCCGATCGCGGCCGCCGTGCTGCACCAGGGCGCCGCCCGCGGTCGCAGCTATGACGCCTTCGTCGTGCGCAAGGAGCCCAAGGATCACGGCCGCGGCAAGCAGGTCGAAGGCCCCGACCTCGCAGGCAAGCGCGTCGTCGTGCTCGAAGACACCTCGACCACCGGCGGTTCGCCCTTGAAGGCCGCTGAGGCGCTCGAGAAGGTCGGCGCCATCGTCGTCGGCGTCGCCGTCGTCGTGGATCGCGGCACCGGCGCCCAACAGGTCATCGAGGCAGCCGGCTACCCGTACTTCGCGGCCATCGGACTGGCCGATCTGGGCTTGGATCCGCAGTGAGCGGCGGATTCGACTGGGGCTTGCGCCCCGGTGGCGCAGCCGACGAGCCCACCGATCCGGAGCCGGCTGAAGCGGCGCCGCCCGCACCCGAGCCGCCCGCACCTGAGCCGGCGGCACCGGAGCCGCCCGCACCCGAGCCGCCCACACCGGCGCCACCCGCGCCCTGGGAGTCAGGCGCGACCCAGCTGGCACCACAGCCAGAGACCCGCGCCTTCGACACCGGGTTGTTCTCGAGCGACGGCCCGGCTCCGGCGACCGAGTTGCTCGGGTCGAAGCCGCTCGCCTCCGGCGACCCGGATTCGGCGCTGGACGCGCTCTTCGGCGAGACCCAGTTCCGCGAGTACGAGGCGGGCGTCCTCGACTCGGGCGAGCGCCCCTTCGCCGCACGCGCGGCGCAGGTCGAGCCGGAATCACCGGATGAGCCACCCGTCCGTTCTGGTGTCTCGCGCTCGCAGAAGATCCTGCTCTGGGTGGTGGGCGGCCTGGTGGCCGTGCTCGCACTGATCGCCCTGTTCTTCGTGGGAACGCGCCTTCCAGCCCTGTTCGCGCACAAGGCTCCGGTTGTCCTCTCGACCCCCTCGGCCTCGCCGACGCCCTCCTCGACTGCTAAAGCGGTCGGACCGGTCGCGAACGGCGTCCATCCCTGGGACGCCCTCCTCGGCGGTGAGTGCCTCGACCCGTACACCAGCCCCTGGGCTGAGAAGTTCACGGTGGTCGACTGCGCTAAGCCGCATCCGGCGCAGATGGTGTTCCGCGGCACTTTCGACACGACCGCCGATCCGAGCTATCCGGGCGTCGAGAAGCTGCAGGCTCAGATCTCGCTGCTCTGCGCGGCGCCCGGTGTGATCAACCTGGCCGCCGCGGGAGCCTATGACGACGTCCAGCTTCAGGGCAGCTACGCCGTCAACGAGGACGAGTGGGCTCAGGGCGAGCACGACTACTTCTGCTTCGTGAACCGCAGTACTGGCCAGCCATTGACCGGCAGCGTTGCCGTGCCTCGATCGGCGCCGGCAACTCCAGCGCCCTGACCGGCGCTAGGAGCCCTCGGCGAATTCGGTCTCGACCGGAGCCGGGTCCACCAACTCGAACACGCCCTGCAGAACCTCGTCGGGCCGGAACGGGTAGCGTTCGATCTCGGCCTGGTCGCTGATCCCGGTCAGCACCAGGACCGTGTGCAACCCGGCTTCGATGCCGGCGACGATGTCGGTATCCATGCGGTCGCCGATCATGGCGGTGTTCTCGCTGTGCGCGCCGATCTTGTTCATGGCGGAGCGGAACATCATCGGGTTCGGCTTGCCCACGACGTAGGGCTCCTTGCCCGTGGCCTTCGTGATCAGCGCCGAGATCGCGCCGGTGGCCGGCAGCACGCCGTCGGCACTCGGGCCCGTGGCATCCGGATTCGTGGCGATGAAGCGCGACCCGTCGTTGATCAGCCGGATCGCCTTGGTGATCGCCTCGAAGGAGTAGTTGCGGGTCTCACCGACGACCACGTAGTCGGGATCCTTCTCGGTGAGGATGAAGCCGACCTCGTGAAGCGCGTTGGTCATCCCGGATTCGCCGATCACGAAGGCGGTGCCGTCGGAGATCTGCGAGGCGCAGAAGTCGGCCGTGGCCAGGGCGCTGGTCCAGATCGCCTCCTCGGGAACGTCGAGACCGGAGTCGCGCAACCGCGCCGCCAAGTCGCGCGGCGTATGGATCGAGTTGTTCGTGAGCACGAGGAACGGCGTGCCGGCGTTGCTCCACTGCCTGATGAGCTCCTGTGCACCGGGCAACGCGGTGCTCTCGTGCACGAGCACGCCGTCCATGTCGGTCAGCCAGCACTCGATGTCGCCTCGAGTGCGCACGGGCCCGCGTTCGCTCATGGACTCAGGATATCGACGCGCCCGGCGGTCGCTCGTGCCGCCGGAGGGCGCGAGTGGCCAGGATCCTCTGGGCGCCGAGGGTCAGGGTGCCCCCGACGACGATCGCCAGCAGGTTGATGCCCAACTGGCTTGCTGCGCCTGCCGCCTCGTTCGGGACCCCGAACGCGATCGCCAGTCCGGCATTGGCCGCCGCCGGGATCGTCGTCACCGAGATGAGCACGCCGACCAGGGCGCCGGACTTCGCGGTCGAGAGCGACAGCATCCCGGCTACGCCGGCCAGCGAGGCGACGATCCACGAGATCGCGTCGGGTCGCCAGATGAACGAGGTGAGCGGGCGAGCCGCTAGCAGTTGCCCGCGGTCGGCGAGACCCGTTGCGGCAAGCACCCACGAGAACAGGATCGTCACGGCCAGAGCGACCGCGAAGCCGACCAGCAGTGTCAGCACAGCCCGGCCGATCACGCGGGGCCGACCGCGGATGATGCCGACGCAGAGCGCCGCGAGCGGGCCGAACTCCGGTCCGACCACCATCGCGCCGACGATGAGGATGGGCTGATCGAGCAGGATGCCGAGCGCCGCGATCATCGCCGCGACCGAGATGAAGACCAAGAAGGTGGGTGACAGATGGGTTTCTTCGCCCGAGCGTTGTTCGAGCTGTTCCCAGATCACCGATTCGGAGCCATCACCGGGCACCAGCAGTTCGGCACGATCGGCGGCCGCCGACAGGGTGACCGCCACGTCGTCGAGGGCGATGGCCCCGCGCTCGACGAGTCCCGTCTTCTCGAGCCGCTCGACCAGAGAGCTCGCGGACTCGCGCACCACGTCGCAGATGATCACGTCACCAGGGGGCGAGACGGCCGCCCCGCGGTGCAGCACGAGATTGGCGGTGCCGGGGTCGTCTTCCAACTGCTGCACGATGGTGTCGGTGAGTTCGGGCGGTGAGATCAGGCGCAAGTGCATCATGAGACGGCTCCCGGGTCGAGGGTGGTGACAAGCGCATCGGGCAGACGGCGGCGCATCACGGCCACCGCATCCGGGCTCTCATCGACGAGCAGAAAGCGGCGACCGAGCGCTTGGGCGACCGCACCGGTCGTGCCCGAGCCGGCGAACAGGTCGAGCACCCGATCGCCGGGCGCGCTCGAGGCCTGCACGATCCGGCGCAGCACGCCCTCGGGCTTCTGGGTGGCGTAGCCGGTGCGCTCGCTGCCGTTCGTGCTGACGATGGTGTGCCACCAGACATCGGTGGGCAGCTTGCCGCGTGCGACCTTCTCGGGCGTGACGAGGCCGGGGGCCATGTAGGGCTCTCGGTCGACGGCCTCGCTGTCGAAGTAGTAGCTCTCGGGATTCTTCACGTACACGAGGATCGTGTCGTGCTTGGCCGGCCAGCGCTTCGTCGACTTGGCGCCGTAGTCGTACGCCCAGATCAGCTCGTTGAGGAAGCTGTCGCGGCCGAACAGCGCGTCGAGGGCGACCTTGGCATAGTGCGCCTCGCGGTAGTCGAGGTGCAGGTAGAGCGTTCCCCGATCGTCGAGCAGTCGCCACGCTTCGACCAAGCGGGGCTCTAAGAAGGCCCAGTAGTCGTCGAAGCGGTCGTCGTAGCGCGACAGCATGCCCTTCACGGTGTCGTAGTTCTTGCCGCCGAAACCCTGGCGGGCGCCCTCCGCGCTCCGGGTGGTGCTGATCGACTGCCGGCTCTGCACGCGTCCCGTGTTGAAGGGCGGGTCCAGGTAGATCAGGCGGAACGCAGCGTCCGGCAGCAGGGCCGCGACCGCCAGGTTGTCGCCCAGCACGATGGTGTTCGGGTGGTCGCCGTGCATCCATGCCACGGGGTCCCAGTGGATGGGCATACGCCGACATTAACAGTGCGGCCGAACTGTTCGTCGAGCGGGCGCGCCCCACTAGCATGAACTAGCTTCGTCGCGCCTGTGCATCTCGCGCGAGCGCAGCGATGACGCCGCAACCAAGCCCCCCGAGGAGCCCCGACCACATGACGCCACGTCGACGAGTGACCCGAGCCGTCGCGATTCTCGGCAGTTTCGTGCTGGGCGTCGGGATCGCGGTGGTGGGCGTCGCGGCTCCCGCCAACGCGTACACGATCACGCAGACCTTCACGACCGCGGGTGCTCATTCCTTCACCGTTCCTGCTGGCATCACCACCATGCACGTCGAAGCCCTCGGGGGTACAGGCGGGAATGGATGGGACACCCGCGTTGCGGGCGCTGGAGCCTTGGTCACGGCGGATGTTCCGGTGACCGGTGGCGCCACCGTCTTCGCCCTCGTGGGCGGCAACGGCGAAGTCAATGGCGGGGGCGCGAACGGCGGCGGAAGCGGCGGCAACTTCGGATCGGCGGGTGGGGGCGGAGGCGCATCCGACGTGCGAACCGCAGCCGCGGACCTGACCACACGGCTGGTCGTCGCCGCCGGCGGCGGGGGTACTTCGGCGTTCAGCAGCGGCGGCAACGCCGGCACTCCTGATGGCGCCGATGGCGCCGCTGGAGGCGGATGCGCGGATCCGGTGGCGACGGGTGCAACGACGTCGACCTTCGGAACCGGTGGTGGCGGATGCGGCTTCGACGGAACGGACGGATCGTCCGGACAAGGCGGAACGGGCGGCGAACGCCAGGCCGGCAACAACGGTGGCGGCGGCGGCGGAGGCGGCTGGTTCGGCGGTGGCGGCGGTGGCGCGTTCGGAGGCGGTGGCGGCGGATCGAGTTTCGTGACCGCCTCGGCGACCGCGTCGGCGTTCGCGCTCGGCAGCGTCGGTGATGCCCCGTACGTCACGGTCTCGTTCGTGGTCATTCCGTCGGTGATGTCGGTCGCCGTGTCCCCCAGCTCCATCGTCCCTGACGGTTCGTCGACGGCGACCGTCACCGCGACCGTCACCGACGACTTCGGCAATGGCGTACCGGGCGAGGTCGTCACGTTCTCCAGCACCGACCTCGGGCAGGTCTTCGGTGCAGTGACGGATCACGGAGACGGCACCTACAGCGCGACGGTCACCTCGTCGACGACCGCTGGCGTGGCGACAATCACCGGCACGGACACGAGTACGGACCTGAGCGCCACGGCGGCATTGACGCAGGCGGCCGTGCTTGCGGCCACCGGCTCCGATCCGGGGTTTGCTCCGGGCCTTGCCCTTCTTCTGGTTCTCGTCGGGGGCGCGTTGGTCGTCATCCGCCGAACTCGTCACGCGGCATCGATCAGGTAGACCACCTGGCGGCGTGCGGCCGCGCTACCGTCGGGGGGTGATGGCAGACGACCCCGACGTCGGGCTCCCCAGCGAGGACAGGATGCCGGTCGGCGTCGGCCCCTGGCTCGGCGGTCCGGATGCCTGGCCCCCCGACCCGCGCTACGACCGTGAGCTGCTGGCCAACGGCGACGCGCGCAACGTGGTCGACCGCTTCCGCTACTGGACGGTCGAGGCCATCGTCGCCGAGCTCGACACCCACCGGCATGGCTTCTCGGTCGCGATCGAGAACTGGCAGCACGACATGAACATCGGCTCGATCGTGCGAACCGCCAACGCGTTCCTGGCCGAGACCGTGCACATCGTGGGCCGCAAGCGCTGGAACAAGCGCGGCGCCATGGTCACCGACCGTTACCAGCACATCGTGCATCACGACTCGATCGCCGACCTGGTCGCCTTCGCGCGCGACACGGGCCGGCCCATCGTGGCGGTCGACAATGTGCCGGGCTCGATCGAGGTGGGCGAGTTCGGCTTTCCGCAGCGCTGCATCCTGCTGTTCGGCCAGGAGGGGCCGGGCCTCACGCCCGAGGCGCTCGATGCGGCGGATGCCGTTGTCGAGATCCGGCAATTCGGGTCGACCCGGTCGCTCAACGCGGGCGCCGCCGCGGCGATCGTGATGCACCAATGGATCGAGCAGCACGCCCGCTGAGTCAGCCGATCAACGACGGCCGCAGGTCGCGCAGGGTGCGGAAGCGGGTCATCCGCGTGGCACCCAGAGCCGCGGCGCTGAACGCGACAGCGAGCCACAGCAGGAGCATGGCCGCATCCATCACGGCCGTCGTCACGCTGCCGCCGTACATCAGCTGGCGCAGACCGTCGACCGCGTAGCTCATCGGCAGGATGTGGTGCAGCGCCGCCAGCGGCCCGGGAAGGGTCTGCCACGGAAAGGTGCCGCCGGCGGTGACCAGCTGCACGACCATCAGCACGAGACCCAGGAACTGCCCGACGCTCCCCAGCCAGACGTTGAGCGCCAGGATGACAGCCGCGAACGTCAGCGAGATCAGCACCATGAACGCCAAGGCGCCGATCGGATTGGCGACCGTGAATCCCAGGGCCAGTGTCACGATCAGGAACACCGCTGCCATCTGCAGCAGACCCAGAATGCCCGGGGTCAGCCAGCCTGCGAGCGTCACCCGCAGCGGACGCTGCACGGCGGTCAGAGCGCGCCGTGACAGTGGCTTCACGATGAGGAACAGCGCGTAGATGCCGATCCAGGCGGCCAGTGAGATGAAGAACGGCGCCAGCCCCGCCCCGTAGTCGCTCGCCTCGGTGATCGCCTGGCGGTTCACCGCGACGGGATCGCCGATCGCCGTGGCGACTCGGTCGCGCTGGGCCGCCGTGGTGTCGGGCAGCTGGGCGACGCCGTCGGCCAGCCCGCTCTGCAGGTTCGTCGCTCCGTCGCTCAACGCGCTCAGACCGGTTGCCAGGCTGCTTGCGCCGCTGTGCGCCTGAGCCGCCCCGGTGGAGACCTGCTGCGCGCCGGCGTTGAGTTGATCGACCTGCGCAGCGAGCGCGTCGAGCTGGGCCTGGGCGCTTGCCGCCTTCGCCGTCAGTGGTTCCAGCTGCGACAGCAGCGTGTCGATCTGCGTCGGCGTCAGCCCGTCGGCGGTGAGCTGCGCCCGCAGCTGCGCCTGCACTGCGGGGATCTGGCCGGCCAGCTGATGACCCGCCGCCACGGCCTGGTCGCCGGTGGTGGCCAGCTTCTGCGTTCCCGCGGCCACCTGCGCGGCGCCGCCGGCGAGGGTGGCTGTGCCGTCCGAGAGGCTCTGCGCGCCGGATCGAGCGCTCGCGGCACCGGTCGCCAGTTGGGCGGCGCCGTCCGCCGCGTTCGCCAGCGAGCCGCGCACATCCGAGAGCGCGAGCAAGAACCTTCCGGCCGCTGCGCTGCTCACCTGCGAGGCGATCGAACTGCGGATCGTGGCCGCCGCCTGCGTGGCGATCGTCGAGGCCAGGTAGCTGTTGGTGTCGTTGGTCATGAGCCGGATGCCGGCCCGCCGGGGCTGCGCGTGGGTGCTTCCATCGGCCCCCACCGTCAGGTCGCTCGAGGTGAGATCGGCCGAGAAGCTCGCGGGGAACGTCACGCTGAAGTCGAACCTGCCGCTCGTCACCCCGGCTGCCGCGGTCGCTGCCGACACCCGGTGCCAGTCGAAACGGGAGTCCTTGAGCACGCGAGTCGCCACCGTGTCGCCGTAGTTCACGGTCGACGCCGCGGTCGCGCCGCCGCTGCCCGCGGTGATGGTCGCCCCCCGGTCGAGCACGACGATGGCGGCCGGCACGCGGTCGAGGCCGGCGTACGGGTCGCGGTTCGCCCAGAGGTACAGGCCGCCATAGAGGACGGGCACGAGCATCAGCGCGACGAGCGCGAGGCGCGCGAGGGGCGTCGCGACCAGCCGGGCGAGCTCGGCGCGGATGAGGGCGGGGACGGTCATGAGACGCGGCTTTCGGAAGAGGTCAGGTCGAACAGGGGGACGGCGTCGGGGCCGACGGGTACGGGCAGTGGCAGGCGCTCGAGATGGGCGACCGTCGCCGCGTCGGTCACGACCAGCACGGCGATCCCGCGGAAGGCGGTCTCGCGCACGATCCGCCACCAGAGGGCGGGGTCGCCACCGTGTCGCTCGGGCGAGGTGATCACGAGAGCCGCGACATCCGGGCGGCGCAGGGCGAGGTCGATCAGCAGGCGCAGCCGGTGGTCGGCCGGCAGCGAGCCGAAGTCATGCCGGTCGACGTACTCCCTGGGGCGCTGAGCCCGGTGGTTGCTTTTGGCGAGAGCGAGTTCCTCTCGCACCACGGTGGCGATGCTGACGTCGTCCGAATGCTCGGCCACCAGCGGGGTGTCGATGAGCGCCACGGCGCGTCGCAGCTGGGCGGGGCTGAGGGGGCTCCCCTCGCTGTCGACGGCGGCCACCGATCCCGCGTCGAGCCTCATCCGCCCCGAAGCGACGAGCGACAGCATAGTAGGACGGTTGCCGCCCTCGGTCGCGAGCAGGGTCGGGATGCCTGCCGCGAAGCTCGTGCTGACCGGCGGAAGGGCGGCCTCCCTGCCCGTGCCGACGGTCGCGTCGCGCAGTGTGACGCGGATCATGCGCGCAGCTCAGGAGTGGCGTCGATCAACGCGTTCGCGGCCGACGCGTCGAGCCCCGCGATACCGAGCACCGCGAGCATCGCCAGACGACGGGCGGCAGGGGCGGCCATGCGGGTTCGGCCCGCCTCGTCGAGCACCGAGATCGCGGCACCCTCGATCAGGCGCGCGAGCGTCTCGACCGGGACGTCGGTGCGCACGCCGTCTCGCGCCCCCTCCCGCACCGTTCGTGTCAGGTGGCGGCGCACCGGGCGCAGTCGCTCGGCGACCTGCTCTTGGAACGGCCCGCGCACCGCGAACAGCGTCATGACACGAACATCGTCGACCTCCTGCCACATGCGCGAAGCGATCAGCGCGAGGCGCACGAGCGGGCGAGGGTGGTCGACGGCGACCAGGGCATCGGCGACGCGGGACGTGCCGCGCTGCACGAGTTCCAGCAGAAGTGCGTCGCGGTTGGCGAAGTGCCCGTACACCGCTCGGCGGGTGAGACCGGCCTCGGCGGCGATCGCGTCGAGGCCGGCATCCGGATCCCGATTCAGCACGACCCGGGCGGCTTCGAGCAGGGAGGCTCGGTTCTCGGCGGCGTCGCGGCGCGGGGCGCGTGGGTGCGGGGTGGATGCGGTCACGTCTTGGATCGTACTATCTTGCACATCAATGTGCAAGATAACCGGGGCGGGGCCCGAGGCCGGCCGGGCGGTCCGATACCATGGCGTGTAATCCCGTCACTCACTCTGAGGGAGTCAGCCATGCCCGCGATCGTTCTCATCGGCGCCCAATGGGGCGATGAAGGCAAGGGCAAAGCCACCGACCTGCTCGGCAGCCGCGTCGACTACGTCGTCAAGTTCAACGGCGGCAACAACGCCGGCCACACCGTGGTGATCGGTGACGAGAAGTACGCGCTGCACCTGCTGCCCTCCGGCATCCTGACCCCGGGCGTGACCCCGGTGATCGCCAACGGTGTCGTGATCGACATCGACGTGCTCTTCGAGGAGCTCGACGGCCTGATCGCGCGCGGCGTCGATGTGACGAAGCTGCTGGTCAGTGCCAACGCGCACGTCATCACGCAATACCACCGCACCCTCGACAAGGTGACGGAGCGCTTTCTCGGCAAGCGGCAGATCGGCACGACCGGGCGCGGCATCGGGCCCGCCTATGCGGACAAGATCAACCGGGTGGGCATCCGCATCCAAGACCTGTTCGACGCGAACATCCTGCGGCAGAAGGTCGAGGGCGCTCTCGACCAGAAGAACCACCTGCTCGTGAAGGTCTACAACCGCCGCGCGATCTCGGTCGACGAGGTGGTGAACGAGCTGCTGAGCTACGCGGATCGGCTGGCCCCGATGGTCGCCGATACCGGCCTGGTGCTCAACCAGGCGCTCGACGCGGGCAAGACCGTGCTCTTCGAGGGCGGCCAGGCCACGATGCTCGATGTCGACCACGGCACCTACCCCTTCGTCACCTCCTCGAACGCCACCAGCGGTGGCGCCGCGACCGGCTCGGGTGTCGCGCCGAACCGTTTCGATCGCGTGATCGGGATCGTGAAGGCGTACACGACGCGTGTCGGCTCCGGCCCGTTCCCGACCGAGTTGTTCGATGAGTCGGGCGAGTTCTTGCGCGCCAAGGGATTCGAGTTCGGCACCACGACCGGCCGGCCGCGCCGCTGCGGCTGGTACGACGCGCCGATCGCGCGGTACGCGGCACGCATCAACGGGATCACCGACTTCGTACTCACCAAGCTCGACGTGCTCACCGGCCTCGAGACCATCCCGGTCTGCGTGGCCTACGACGTGCAAGGAGTGCGCTTCGACGAGGTGCCGGTGAACCAGAGCGACTTTCACCACGCCGTGCCGATCTACCAGGAGTTCCCCGGCTGGTCCGAAGACATCACCGGGGTCACCTCATTCGATGGGCTGCCGAAGAACGCCCGCGACTACGTGCTGGCGGTCGAGGCGATCAGCGGGTCCCGCATCTCGGCGATCGGGGTCGGCCCCGGCCGCGACGCGATCGTCGTGCGGCACGATCTGCTGGGCTGAACGCGCCGACGGAATCAGCCCGCAGCCGCGAAGAGCTGCATCGCCAGGTAGACGCCCAGGCCTGCGAACACCAGCAGGATGCCGATGCTCAGCGCCCAATCGCGGGCGGTCGGCGCGATCGGCTCGGCTTTCGGGTTCGCGACCAGGTGCTCGGCATCCTGATCGAGGACCTGCAGGCCCGGGTACGGCTGGTTGCGCTCGCCGGCCTGGGTGAAGGTGTAGATCGAGCGATGCCCCGTGTCGCGGGTGATGAACGTCCTGCCGTCGGCGTTCGTGCTACCCAGGAAGAAGCCCTGCGGATCGGCTCGCAATTCGAGCACGAGCGGAACGCCGCCCATCAGGATGAACATCCCTGCCAGCAGGTCGAAGACGATCCCGTCGACGCCCGACACGATGCCCGACCCGAGAAAGGCCAACCCGAGCCCGATGAACAGGATCGGCCACGCCCACGAGACGAGCGGTGTGCCGAAGCCGCCCGCGACCAATACCCCGATGGCCACGGCGATCAGGCCGCCGAAGATCGACCCCGGCGTGGTCAGGGTCACGATGTCTGGGCATTGGGTCTGAATCACGTACGCGCCACCGGATGCGCAGAATCCGCCGAGCCCCATCACGATGCTCGCGCCGACCGCGAGCAGAGTGAAGCAGAACGTGAACAGCAACCACGAGGCCGCCGAGCCGACGTACCTCCAGAGCGGGTTGGTCAGTCGAGGCATGGCCACACCGTAGCGGATGCCAGGATGGAACGGTGCCCGCCATCCGCCCCGCCCGAGAGCCCCTGACCGGCCGCTTCATCCGCCTCGAGCCCTTCCGGCTCGACCACCTTCCCGGGCTGTGGACCGCGCTCGGGCGCCCCGAGGTCTTCGCCGGCGGTTACGGCGGCGGGCCGGAGGGGTTGCCGGTGGATGAGGCGGCGTTCCAGGAGTGGGCTCCGAACTACTTTCCGCACACCACGGGCAACACCTACGTGGCGATCGTGCAGGGCGGGCCCCACGACGGCGAGGTGGTCGGCGCATCCAGCCTCGCCGATTTCGACGAGGTGAGGGAGCACACTCACATCGGCTGGACGGGCTGGGACCCGCGCGTCTGGGGCACCCAGGTGAACCCCGAGGCGAAGCTGCTCATGCTCGGCCTCGCCTTCGATCACGGCTACGGCCGGGTCAAGCTGCAGGCCGACGATCGCAACACCAGGTCGAAGGCGGCGATCGCCAAGCTGGGCGCGCGGTTCGAGGGTGTCGCACGACGCGACACCCGGCGCGCGGACGGCAGCTGGCGCGACACCGCGATCTTCTCGGTGCTGATCGACGAGTGGCCGGGGGTGAAGGCTGGGCTCGAGGCGCGGCTGGAGCCCTGGGGCGAGAGTCCTGTGCTGTTCCGGTCCGCATAACGCGGAGGATGACCCGAGATCGTCGAAGGGTGACCGGATCGGCCTCGTGCTGGTCGGGAGGTGATGCCTAGCCTGACTGAATGGCACCGCTCATGAACCGTCTGCGCTCAGCCTCGGTGCTCATCCAGTTCCTGGCGATGGGGGTGGTCTGGGGTGCCAGCTTCCTGTTCATCAAGGTCGCGCTGACCGGGTTGTCATTCGGGCAGGTCGCGTGGACGCGCGCGATTCTGGGCGCCATCACGCTGGCCGTCGTCTTCGCGGTCTCGCGGTCGCGGCTGCCACGCGATCCGAGAGTGTGGGCGCACATCACGGTGCTCGCGGTGCTCAACTGCGTCGTGCCCTATCTGCTGTACGCCTGGGCCGAGCAGTACGTCGCGTCCAGCCTGGCGAGCATCTACAACGCGGTGACGCCGATCATGACCGCGCTCATGGTGTCGCTCGCGTTCCGGGTCGAGCGGCTGACTCGCGGCCAGCTGCTCGGCATCCTGATCGGGATCCTGGGCGTGCTGGTCATCATCGGGCCCTGGCGGCCCGGCGCCCTCGCAGGCACACTGCTCGGGCAGCTCGCGTGCCTGCTCGCGACTCTCTGCTACGGATTCACCTACGGCTATACGCGCCGATTCCTGGCGCCGCGCAAGCTGCCAGGGCTCACGCTCGCCACCCTCAACATCGGGCTGGCCGGGGTCATCATGGTGCTGCTCACCCCCGTGCTCGCCGTGCACCCCGTGCACCTCGACATCTGGATCATCGGCAGTCTGGTGCTGCTCGGCGCGCTCGGGACCGGGTTCGCCTATGTCTGGAATTTCACGGTCATGCAGAGCTGGGGCGCGACGCGGGTCTCGACGGTGACCTACCTCACACCGGTGGTGGGCGTGGTGCTCGGCGTGCTGCTCCTGGGAGAACGCCTCAGTTGGAACGAACCGGTCGGGGCGGTGCTCGTGCTGATCGGAATACTGTTCGCACAGCAGCGACTCCGGCTCGGCCGAGGCAGCGGCGCGAGTGCCCCGGTTGGCGATGTTGTCAGTGACCCCGTGGTCCCCGAAGCGGCAGCCGAAGACGCTCTAGAGTCGGAGCATGAGCGCTGATCCGGATGCCGACGCGACGGCCGAACTCGCCGCGATCCGCCTGAGCATCGACAACATCGACGCGGCGCTGGTGCACATGCTCGCCGAGCGCTTCAAGTTCACGCAGAAGGTCGGCCGCCTGAAGGCGGCGAGCGGGATGCCGCCCTCCGATCCGGAGCGCGAGCGCGTGCAGATCGCGCGGCTGCGCGAGATCGCGATGGCGGCGCAGCTCGATCCGGCCTTCGCCGAGAAGTGGTTCAACTTCGTCGTGGCCGAGGTCATCCACCATCACGAGCAGCTGGCCACCGGCGCGGTAGCGACCGCAGCCGACTCCGCAGACGACGCCTCGTGAGCTGGGACCCTCAGCACCTGCCCTCCGAGGCAGGGCGCACCTTCGTGGTCACCGGCGGCAACGCGGGCATCGGGTACTTCACGGCCGAGCAGCTGGCGTCGACGGGCGCTCGGGTCATCCTGGCCTCGCGGTCGGCTGAGAAGGCCGAGCGGGCGATCGCGTCGATCGGTGGGCGGGTTGCGGGCGCCGAACTGGGTTTCGTGACGCTCGACCTGAGCTCGCTGTCGTCGGTGGCATCGGCTGCCACGGCGTTGCGCGCTCACGGGCCCATCGACGGCCTGATCAACAACGCGGGACTCGTCAGCCCGCCCGCACGCCGAGCCACGACTTCAGACGGCCACGAGATCGTGGTCGGCAGCAACTTCTTCGGGCACTTCGCCCTCACCGCGCAGCTCTGGCCGGCACTGACGCCGACGGGCCGCGTGGTCGGCCTGGGAAGCATGGCGACCCGGCTGGTGCGGCTCGACCCGAGCGACCTTCTCAGCGACCGGAGCTATCGCCCGTTCCGCGCCTACGCATTCTCGAAGCACGCCGTGCACGGATTCGCCTTCGAGCTCGACCGGCGCATCCGCGCGGCGGGGCTTGCGCGCCTGTCGCTGCTCGCACATCCGGGGTTCTCGGTCGACGGACTCTCGGAGCGCCGCCCGGGCATCAACGACATCTCGCGAGGTGAACGGCTGCGCGATGGCCTGCTGGCGCTCGCCGCGCAGGGCAAGCACCAGGGGGCGTGGCCGACCGTGCGCGCGGCACTGGACCCGGATGCCGAGAGCGGCCAGTTCTACGGACCCTCACGCAACATGTCCGGCCCGCCGGTCGCGATCGGTCCGGTCGCCTCGAGCGCAACCCCGGAGTTCGGGGCGCACCTCTGGGCGCTCGCCGAGGAGCGCACGGGCGTGACCTTCGCGGTCTAGAACACGAACCAGTCGATGGTGGACAGGTAGATGACGACGAATGTCCACCACAGAATTCCGGCCGCGACTGCGGTCAGCACCACGAGCACCAGCACGAGCGGGAGCCTGAACCTGCGACGGGTTCGTGGCCACAGCAGCGACAGCGCCCAGATATTCGCAGGAACAAGGCTCAACAGGCCGATGACCATTCCGACGCTGGGGTACGAGCCGTAGACGCTGGCTAATCCCGAGTGGAACACCAGAGCGGGCATCAGAGCGATGGCGATCCCGCCCACGAGCAGGACCGCGGTGGCGATGATGGCCGGGATCATGATTCGCCGGTCTGTTTCCACCTCGCCCGGGTCAGCATCCATGCCCTCAACGTAGGGGATGTCGGGGCTGGCTACTCCGAGATGCGGCCGCCTCGCGGCGCAGCATGTACCCCGGCGCCGCTCAGGTCGGCCGCATAGCCGACCACCGGCCCGAAGTGCTCGACCATCGTCGCGCGCGAGGTGGTGCGCAGCTCGTCGAGCGCGACGGTGAACAGGTCTTGTACCTCGAGGGCGGCCCCGACCCCGTCGGCTCCACGATCGGTGACGCCGATGCGGGCGACCGGGAAGTCGCGTCCCTCGCAGAGGCGGAGGAACTTCACGTCCTCTTCGCGCGGGACCGCCACGATGGCCCGCGCTCCCGATTCGCTGAACAGGGTGGTGAGTGCATCCACCTGATCGCGCTCGAGCAGCTCGTCGAGCCAGACCCGCGCGCCGATACCGAAGCGCAGGCAACCATCGACCAGCGCTGCGGCCAGTCCGCCGTCGGCGAGGTCGTGGGCGGCGTTCAGCAGGCCTTCGTGCGCCGCAGCCGACAGCAACCCGGCCAGCGCCTTCTCGCGCGCGAGATGCGGCTTCGGCGGCCGTCCGCCCAGATGCCCGTGGATGACGCCCGCCCACGCCGATCCGTCGAGCTCGAGGTGGGTGCTGCCGAGCAGGTAGAGGTTGTCGCCCGAGTCCTGCCAGCCCGAGGGGACGCGCCGCCCGACATCGTCGATCACGCCCATGACGGCGACGACCGGCGTCGGGTGGATCGGCACGTCGCCGGTCTGGTTGTAGAAGCTCACGTTGCCGCCGGTGACCGGGATGCCCAGCTCGAGGCAGGCATCGGCCAGGCCCTCGACGGCCTGGCTGAACTGCCACATCACCTCGGGGTTCTCGGGCGAGCCGAAGTTGAGGCAGTCGCTGACCGCGACCGGGGTCGCGCCGGTGACGGCGACGTTGCGGTAGGCCTCGGCGAGGGCGAGCTGCGCTCCGGCATAGGGGTCGAGGTACGCATAGCGCCCGTTCGCATCGGTCGCCAGGGCGACGCCGAGGCCGCTCTCCTCGTCGACGCGGATCATGCCCGCGTCATCCGGGTAGCTGAGCGCGGTGTTGCCGAGCACGTAGCGGTCGTACTGGCCGGTGATCCAGCTCTTGTCGGCGAGGTTCGGGCTGCCGAGCATGGCCAGCAGCTGGGCCTTGAGCGCGGGGCCGTCGGCAGGGCGCAGCAGGGCGGACGCCGAGTCCGCGTTGAGTGCGTCGATCCAGGCGGGGCGCACGATCGGGCGCTCGTAAACGGGGCCGTCGATCGCCACCGTGCGGGGGTCGACATCCACGATCGTCTCGCCGTGCCAGGTGATGATCAGCCGGCCGGTCTCGGTGACCTCGCCGAGCACGCTGGTCTCGACATCCCACTTCTTCGTCACGGCCAGGAAGCCCTCGAGCTTGCCCGGCTCGACGATGGCCATCATGCGCTCCTGGCTCTCACTCATCAGGATCTCTTCGGCCGTCAGCGACGGGTCGCGCAGCAGCACCTCGTCGAGCGAGACCTGCATGCCGCCGTCGCCGTTGCTGGCCAGCTCGCTGGTCGCGCACGAGATGCCCGCGGCGCCCAGGTCTTGGATGCCCTGCACCAGGTCGCCGGCGAACAGCTCGAGGCAGCACTCGATGAGCACCTTCTCGGCGAAGGGGTCTCCCACCTGCACGGCGGGCCGCTTGGTCGGGCCGCCGGCGCTGAAGGTGTCCGAGGCGAGAATGGATGCTCCGCCGATCCCGTCGCCGCCGGTGCGAGCCCCGAAGAGCACCACCTTGTTGCCCGCACCCTTGGCGTTGGCCAGGTGCAGGTCTTCGTGCCGCAGCACGCCGACTGCCAGCGCATTGACCAGCGGATTCGCCTGATAGACCGGGTCGAACCAGGTCTCGCCGCCGATGTTGGGAAGTCCGAGGCAGTTGGCGTAGAAGCTGATGCCACTCACGACACCGGGCACGACCCGCGCCGTGTCGGGGTCGTCGATCGCACCGAAGCGCAGCGCATCCATCACGGCCACCGGGCGCGCGCCCATCGAGATGATGTCGCGGACGATGCCGCCGACGCCGGTCGCGGCGCCCTGGAACGGCTCGATGTAGCTCGGGTGGTTGTGCGACTCGATCTTGAACGTGACCGCCCAGCCCTCGCCGATGTCGAGCACGCCGGCGTTCTCGCCCATGCCCACCATGAGGTGCTGCTTCATCGCCGGCGTGGCCTTCTTGCCGAACTGGCGCAGCTCTTCGGGATTGGCATCGTCGGCGGTGGTGACCAGTACGATGCGCTCGCCGCGCCTTTTATCCGGCACCGCCACCGCCGCGTGGCGTTCCTCCGGCCAGAGCGACTGCACCAGCATCTCGACCGCCCCCAGCGACACCATCTCACCGGCGATCTTGGCGAAGCGCTTGGCGCGGCCGCGAATGGTGATGAAGCCTTCGCGGTCGACGGCGACGATGTCGCCGGTGTCGTGCCAGCCGGTCAGCGGTTGCAGCTCGCCGGGACGATCCGCGGTCATGTAGCCCATCATCAGGTTTGGTCCATCGAGCCACAATTGCCCGGCATCCGAGATGCCCTCGACCGGCTCCAGCTTCATGCGCATCGCCGGCAATAGCCGCCCGACCGTGCCGTCGCGGCCGTGGATGGCGGTGTTGACGGCAACCACCGGAGCGGCCTCGGTCAGCCCGAAGCCTTCGATGATCTCGGCCTGGAAGCGCTCGCGATAGACGCGGCGCGTTTCCGGCTTCACCGCCTCGGCGCCGGCAACGACGAAGCGCAGGCTGGAGAAATCGCCGTCCTTGGCGGTGCGCGCATAGTTGGCGAGGAATGTGTCGGTGCCGAACATGATCGTCGGTTTCACCTTGCGCGCGATCTCGGGGATGATCTTGTAGTGGAGCGGTGAGGGGTAGAGGAATAGTTTTACCCCAGTGACCAGCGGCAGGATGGTGCCGCCCGTCAGGCCGAAGGAATGGAACACCGGCAGCACGTTGAGCAGGATATCGGCCGGCGAGATGGTGATGCGCGCCTCGGCCTGCATGGCGTTGGCAAGCAGGTTCTTTTGCGACAGGATAACGGCCTTTGGCGTGCCTTCCGAACCGGAGGTGAACAGGATCACGCCCGGCTTGGCGGCATCCTGCCGCTGCAGCGGCCAGCGCCACAGCAAGGCGGCGGCAAGCTTGTCCAGCGCGGTGACGCTGGTCCGAACATCTTCCAGCCACAGCAGCCTGGCGCCGCCCTTTTCGACCGCGGCGACGATATCGGCGAGATCGGCCTTCTGGACGAAGGCGCGGGAAGAAATGACGGTGCGGATGACGGCCGTGCGCACGGCAGCCGTGACGCTCGCCGGCCCGGCCGTATAATTGATCATCGCTGTCACCCGTCCCGCCGACAGCAGGCCGACGAGCGACAGCACGAGGAAGAGAACGCCCGCGATGCAGTTGGCGGCGAGCGCGACCTGCCACGGATAGCCGAGCCCGCCCATCGCAGCCGGGCCAGCCACCACCAGTGCGACGTAGAAGTTGTGGCCCATCGCGGGAGCGACCGCGATCGGGTACCGGGCCCAGAGGCCCATGAGCGCGGTGGCGAACGCCGATGCGAGGCAGGTGGCGGTCAGGACCGCGCCGCCGTCCATGCCGGTCGTGCCCAGCACGGCCGGCTGCACCGCCAGGATGTAG
>Ga0105248_10000909_pt1 | contig 33023 bp, 31 predicted proteins | sample KBSS34metaG_FD_81524 | JGI IMG/M metagenome (GOLD analysis project Ga0105248, IMG submission 81524) | Switchgrass rhizosphere microbial communities from Kellogg Biological Station, Michigan, USA - KBS S3-4 metaG | ecosystem: Host-associated > Plants > Roots > Rhizosphere > Soil | place...
CGTCTCGGGCGCGAGGTGGCGGTCAAGGTCCTGCCGGCGTCCTTCTCGCAGGATCCGGATCGTCTCAAGAGGTTCGAGCAGGAGGCGCGCGCGGCCGGAGTGCTGAACCATCCGGGCATCACGGCCGTGTACGATTTCGGGACCGCGGCGGATCAGTCGCCCTACATCGTCACGGAGCTCCTCGAAGGCGAGACGCTGCGCAACCGTCTCCTGGCGGGCGCCCTGCCGGTGCGCAAGGCGATCGACTACGCGGTGCAGATCGCGAAGGGCCTCGCGGCGGCGCACGAGAAGGGGATCGTGCACCGGGACCTGAAGCCCGAGAACCTGTTCCTGACGAAGGACGGCCGGGTGAAGATCCTCGACTTCGGTCTGGCGAAGCTCAAGCCCGAGACCGGAGGGGACGGCAAGACCGACATCAACACGGTCTCGGGCGGGACGGAGCCCGGCGTCGTGCTCGGCACGATGGGCTACATGTCCCCGGAGCAGGTGCGCGGCAAGCCGGCGGACCGCCGCTCGGACCTCTTCGCGTTCGGCACGATCCTCTACGAGATGCTCTCGGGCCAGCGGGCGTTCCGCGGCGAGACGGCCGCGGACACCATCACCGCGATCCTGACCAGGGAGCCGCCGGACCTCACGCAGACCAACAAGGAGGTCCACCCCGGCCTCGATCGGATCGTGCGCCACTGCCTGGAGAAGAACCCGGAGGAGCGGTTCGAGTCGGCTCGCGACGTCGCGTTCGACCTCGAGGCCCTCTCCAGCGTGTCGGCGTCGACGGCGGCCGCCGAGGCCGCGCCCGCGTCACGCAGGAGGGGCTGGATCGCGCCCGTCTCGATCGCCGCGGCGCTGGCCCTCGCCGCCGGCCTCTTCGCCGGCTACCGCGCCGGAAAGAAGGCCGGCTACGTCCCGCCGCCCAACTATCAGCAGCTGACGTTCCGGCGCGGCGAGATCTATTCCGCGCGCTTCGCACCGGACGGCCAGAGCGTCGTCTACGCCGCCGCCTGGGACGGACGGCCGGTCGAGCTCTTCTCGACGCGGACCGACCGTCCCGAGTCGCGCACCTTCGGCCTGGTCGGGGGCGACGTGCTCGCGGTCAGCAAGTCCGGCGAGGTGCTCGTCTCGCTCGACCGGCACGTCCAGGAACCCTTCATCCGCGTCGGGACGCTGGCGGAGGTCGGCATCTCCGGCGGGGTCGCGCCGCGGGAGGTCCTCAAGGACGTGCAGTGGGCGGATTCGACTCCGGGCGGGAAGGAGGTCGCGATCGTCCGCGACGTCGCCCTGCGCAGCCAGCTCGAATATCCGATCGGCAAGGTGCTGTACCAGACGGCCGGCTGGATCAGCAACCCGCGTGTCTCCCGAGACGGGAGCATGGTCGCGTTCCTCGAGCACCCGCAGAGGCGCGACGACGGCGGCACGGTCGGCGTCGTCGACCGAAACGGGAAGAAGCGCACGCTCTCGGAGGACTTCTCCTCGGAGTTCGGTCTGGCCTGGTCTCCGGATGGCACCGCGGTATGGATCACCGCGACGAAGGTCGGCGGCAACCGCGCGCTGCACGAGATCTCCCTCGAGGGCAAGGAGCGCCTGCTCGCGCGGGTGACCCAGAGCCTGACCCTCCAGGACGTCGCCGCCGACGGCCGCGTGCTCGTCGCGCACGACACGATCCGCATCGGGATCCTCGGGGGCGGAGGGGGAATCGCGAAGGAGCGCGAGCTCGCCTGGCTCGACTGGTCCTCGCTCTTCGACATCACGCCGGACGGCAAGACGATCCTCTTCTCGGAGACGGGCGAGGGAACGGGCCCCGAGTACTCCACCTTCATCCGCGGCACCGACGGCTCGGCCCCGATCCGGCTGGGCGACGGCGGGGCCCAGGCGCTCTCGCCGGACGGACAGTGGGCGGCCGTGCTGGTCGGTCATGCGACGCGCGTCCTGACTCTTTATCCGACCGGGGCGGGCGAGAAGCGCGTCATCCCGACGGGCAATCTCGAGCTGCAGGGCGGGACCACCTTCACGCCCGACGGCAAACGGCTCGTCACCACCGCGAACGAGCCCGGGCACGGGACGCGGCTCTGGGTCATCGACCTCGCGGGCGGCCAGCCGCGCGCCATCTCGCCGGAGGGATACCGCTCCTTCACGCGCTCAGTCTCGCCGGACGGCCTGCGGATCGCGGTCACGGGCCCGGACCGCAAGGACTATCTGTATCCGCTGGCGGGCGGCGAGCCCACGCCGATCGCGGGTCTCGAGCAGGACGAGACGATCGGCGGCTGGACCTCGGACGGAAAGGCGGTCTACGTGTACCGCCGGCGCGACATCCCGGGGAGGCTCCAGCGGCTCGATCTGGCCACCGGCACGCGGTCGCTGGCCCGCGAGGTCATGCCGGGCGACGGCGCGGGCATCGTCGACATCGCCCCGATCTTCGAAACGCCGAACGGCAACACCTACGTCTACGGCTTCCAGCGCACGCTCTCGGATCTCTACCTCGTCGACGGTCTGAAGTGACGCGCTCAGCCGAAGCGAAGCGCGGCCGAGCGCGTCATCCTGAGCGAAGCGAAGGATCCCTGGCGAGCGCGTCATCCTGAGCGAAGCGGGGGATCCCTCGCTTCGAAGTAGAATCCCCCCGGCTCACACTTCATGACACTCTCCGCCGGAACCAAGCTCGGCCCCTACGAGATCCTCGCGCCGATCGGCGCGGGCGGGATGGGCGAGGTGTATCGAGCGAAGGACCCGCGGCTCGGCCGCGAGGTCGCGGTCAAGGTGCTGCCGGCGAGCTTCTCGCAGGATCCGGATCGTCTCAAGCGCTTCGAGCAGGAGGCGCGCGCCGCGGGAGTCCTGAACCACCCGGGGATCACGGCGGTCTACGACTTCGGCACGGCGGCCGACCAGTCGCCCTACATCGTGACGGAGCTCCTCGAAGGCGAGACGCTGCGCAACCGGCTCCTCACGGGGCCCCTGCCGGTGCGAAAGGCGATCGACTACGCGGTGCAGATCGCAAAGGGTCTCGCCGCCGCGCACGAGAAGGGGATCGTGCATCGGGACCTGAAGCCGGAGAACCTGTTCCTGACGAAGGACGGGCGGGTCAAGATCCTCGACTTCGGCCTCGCGAAGCTCAAGCCGGAGACCGGGCAGGACGGCAAGACCGACATGAACACGGTCTCCGGCGCGACGGAGCCCGGCGTCGTCCTCGGGACGATGGGCTACATGTCCCCCGAGCAGGTGCGCGGGAAGGCCGCGGACCGGCGCTCGGACCTCTTCGCGTTCGGCACGATCCTCTACGAGATGCTGGCCGGCCAGCGGGCCTTTCGGGGAGACACGGCGGCCGACACCATCACGGCGATCCTGACCAAGGAGCCGGCGGACCTCTCGCAGACGAACAAGGACATCCACCCGGGCCTCGACCGCATCGTGCGGCACTGCCTGGAGAAGAACCCGGAGGAGCGCTTCGAGTCGGCGCGCGACGTCGCCTTCGACCTCGAGGCGCTCTCGAGCGTCTCGGCGACTTCCTCCACCGCGGCGGACGCCCGCGCGCTCCCGGGGAAGGGCCGCCGGCTGTCGTGGCCGGCGCTTCTCCTCGCCGCGATCCTCGGCGCGGCAGTCGCCAGCCCGTTCGTGTTCAAAGCCGGCAAGACGGCGGGCTTCGTCCAGCCTCCGGCCTTCCGCCAGATCACGTTCTCGCGGGGCGAGGTCGGCAGCGCGCTCTTCGCACCGGACGGCCAGACGATCGTCTACGCGGCGGGCTGGGAGGGCAAGCCCTTCGAGATCTTCATCAACCGCCCCGAGAGCCCCGAGTCGCGGCCCTTCGGCCTCGGCGCGGCCGAGGTCCTGTCGATCTCGAAGGGCGGCGAGATGGCGGTGTCGCTCAACCGGCACGCGCTGCATGCGTTCGTCCGGACCGGGCGCCTGGCCCGGATCTCGATCGCGGGAGGGGCCCCGCGCGACATCCTCGACGACGTGCAGTTCGCCGACTGGAGTCCCGACGGCCAGGCGCTCGCCATCGTCCGCGACGTCGGGATCAAGAATCGCCTCGAGTATCCGGTCGGCAAGGTCCTCTTCGAGACGACCGGATGGGTCGGCCAGATCCGCGTCTCGCCGAAGGGCGACGGCGTCGCGTTCGTGGATCACCCGTTTCAGAATGACGACGGCGGCCGCGTCGCCGTCGTGGATGTGTCGGGAAAGAAGACCAACCTCACGCCGATCTATGCGACGATCCAGGGGCTCGTCTGGACCCCCGACGGCGGCGAGATCTGGTACACGGCCGCGGAGGGCGGGTTCAACCGCGCCGTCCACGCCGTGACGCGGAGCGGCAAGACGCGCCTGGTCGGCCGCGTCCCCGGCATCAGCACCATTCGCGATATCTCCAAGGACGGGCACGTCCTGATGACCAACGAGAGCGCGCGCCTCGGCATCCTCGAGCGCGGCGCGGGCGACGAGAAGGAGCGGGAGCTCTCCTGGCTCGACTACTCGCTCGTGACCGACATCTCTCCGGACGGGCAGAGGATCCTGATCACCGAGTCGGGAGAGGGGGGAGGCCCCGGATACTCCGCGTATCTGCGGAAGACCGACGGCTCTCCGGCGATCCGTCTCGGCGGAGGTTCGACCGAGGCCTTCTCTCCCGATGGGGCCTGGGCGATCTCCATCACCGCGCAAGAGTCCCCCCAGATCGTGCTCCTCCCCACGAGCGTCGGAGAGCCTCGAGCGCTCTCCCGCGAGGGCATGGATCCCGTCAACGCCGACTTTCTCCCGGACGGCAAGACGATCGTCTACACGGCGACCCAGTCGGGACAGGGCATGCGGCTCTATCTGCGCGACGTCGCCGGAGGGAAGTCGCGCGCCCTGACGCCGGAGGGCTACTCGCTCTACCGCGGCACGGTCGCGCCGGACGGGAAGTCCGTGGTCGTCCTCGGTCCGGATCGCAAGACCTACCTGTATCCGCTGGCGGGCGGCGAGCCGCGGGCGCTTCCGGGTCTGGATGGGAACCATCGGCCCGCCCGATTCTCGGCGGACGGGAAATCCCTCTTCGTCCAGGAAGATCAGACGATCCCGATGCGGATCGACCGCTACGACATGGCGACCGGCAAGCTCGAGCTCTGGAAGGAGCTGATGGTCGCCGACGCGGCGGGTCTCAACTCGATCAGCCGCTTCGTCGTCACGCCGGACGGGAAGACGTACGCGTACAGTTACCTTCGGGTGCTGTCCTACCTTCAGCTCGTCGACGGGATGAAGTGACGCCGGCGGCATAGAGTAGGTCCGTGGCCGATCCGGTTCCCCGCGACATCCTCCTCGTCGGCAACGAGCTCGCGATCGTCTGGGACGACGGCAGCGAAGACTACTTCCCGCTCGAGAAGCTGCGGCGCAACTGCCCGTGCGCGATGTGCCGCGGCGAGAAGGATCTGCTCGGGAACCTCTTCAAGGGCCCGGATCGTCCGCTGACGGCGCGCTCGTTCCAGGCCGTCGCGCACCGCCGCGTCGGGGCGTACGCCGTCCAGATCGACTGGGCGGACGGCCACAACGACGGCATCTACAGCTTCGAGGGGCTGAAGCGGCTCGCGGCGCAGCCCGACGCCTAGACGCGTCGCCGGCGGCGCCGCCGGAACGCGCGGACCTTCATCAAGTTGCCGCAGGTCGCCATGGCGCACCACTGCCGCCGGTGGTTGCGGGTCCCGTCGTAGAAGAAGAGACCGCAGTCCGGGTTTCCGCACTTGCGGATGAGGCGAGGATCGCGCGCGCTCAGCAGATCGGCCGCGGCCTCCGCGACGCTCCCGAGGAGCGCGATCGCCTGCGTGGGCCTCGCCGCGAAGCGCGTGCGGAAGGTCCCCGCGTGACGCTCCAGGCGGAGGGTTCCGTCGTTCTCCGCCAGGACGAAGTTGATGGCGGCGGGCCCCTCCGCCGCGATTCCGCGCTCCCGGACGATCCCGTCGGTCATGTGACGGAGCGTCTCGCGGAAGGCACGGGCGCGCTCGGCGACGCGGGCGCCGTCGGCCGAATCGTTCCAGCGCCGGAGCGCGTCCGCGGCCGCTCGGGAGTCGAGCCGTCCCGCGCGAATCAGCCAGCGAACGAGGTCCTCGAGGCTCGCGAGCCGCTCGACCGGCCGGCCCTTCACGGACTGCCGGGTGTTCAGGAAGTCGAGGCAGGGGTGCCCGGCCAGGAAGAGGAAGTCGGGCGAGTGGGGAGAGGACACGGGAGAGCGAGTGTAACCCCTATCGGGGTGGAACGGCAGTTTGTAGGCTCGCCGAATGTCGCCGGGCGTTGTAGGATTCCCCGCCCCCGGAGAGGTGTCCGAGTGGCTTAAGGAGCACGCTTGGAAAGCGTGTGTACGCAAAACGTACCGGGGGTTCGAATCCCCCCCTCTCCGCCAGAATGACGGAACCTCGAAGGATGTTGTAGGCATAGTTCCCAATGGCTGAAGATCAAAACGCCTCCGACCTCGCGCTTGTCAGGCGCATCAAGGAGGGCGACGAGGAGGCCTTTCGAGAGATGGTCGAGCGGTATCACGCCCGCATCTATTCACTGTCCTACGGCGTCCTTCGCAATGCCGAGGATGCGGAAGAGGCCACGCAGGACAGCTTCCTCACGCTGTATCGCAAGATCTCGACCTTCGACGAGTCGAAGAAGTTCTTCTCCTGGTTCTACCGCGTCGCCCTGAACCAGGCCTACAGCCGCGCGCGCCGCCGCAAGCCCGTGACAACGGTTCCGATCGACGAGTACGTCCCGCGCCTCGGTTCGGACGGCCGGGGCTCGCCGGAGTTCTCGGCCTGGGTCGACGGCGTCGAGGACGAGGTCATCGCGCGCAACCTCGCCGAGCGGGCGGAGGAGTTCATCGCGGAGCTCCCCGAGCCCTACCGGGACGTGATCTGGATGGTCGACGTCGAGGAGCTGAAGCCCGCCGACGTCGCGGAGACCCTCGAGATCAGCCTCCCGGCGCTCAAGTCCCGCCTGCACCGCGCGAGGCTGCACGTCCGACAGCGGCTCGCCGAGGCGACCGCCGTGCCCCCCGCGGAGTCCCAGGGAGCGCGGGCGAATCGGGTGGCGCCATGAGCCACGACGAGATCCGCTGCCGCCAGCTGATCCTCGAGTACCTGATCGAGTACGAGGACGGCACGATGCCCGAGTCCGACCGGCACCGGCTCGACGAGCACTTCGCCGAGTGCCCGCCCTGCGTCGTCTTCCTCAAGAGCTACCGCGCGACGGGACGCACGCTGCGCATGCTCAAGCCGCGCGACATCCCCAAGAATCTCGCCGACGCGGTCGTCCGTTTCGTGCGCGCCCGCTGCAAGGAGTAGCGAGTGGGCATCGGGAGCGTCGGGAACGCTCCTTTCACGGGCCCGGGTTCTCCTCGCCTCCGCCGCCTCGCCGTGCTCGGCCTGCTCTGGGTCGCCGCGTTCTCGGCGCTCTTCACGGCCGGCTCGTCGATCGGCCTCTGGAGACCCTGGACTCCGACCGCGGACTCGCTCTGGCTGCGCACGGATCTTCCGGCGGGCCTCGCCTTCGGCGTCGCGTTCGGCGCGACTCTCCTTCGGCGTTCGCGTCTCGGCAGCTCCTGACCGCCGGAGAGCCCTGAGATACAATCGCCGGCCCGGCGGCGGAGGATGAGTTCGGGCCCTGTGCGACGGAAGCCTCCGAACCTCGTCAGGTCCGGAAGGAAGCAGCGATCAGGAGGCGCCCCCGTGCGCCGCAGGCAAACCTGAACTCATCTTCGGACGCCGGGACGAGCCTCGATTCGGAAAACGCGAGACTCGCCAAAACTGATACCTTCTCTCCGATGCACCTCGCTCTTCCCCGGAAATGGCGTCCCCAGGTCTTCGACGACCTGGTCGGCCAGGAGGCGGTGGCGCGCACCCTCTCGAACGCGATCGCGGAGGGCCGGGTCGTCTCCGCGTACCTGCTGACGGGACCCCGCGGCGTCGGCAAGACCTCGACGGCGCGCATGCTGGCCCGCGCGCTCAACTGCGACAAGGGACCGACCGTCCAGCCGTGCGGGAAGTGCGCCTCCTGCCGCGAGATCCTGGAGCGCGGCGAGTCCCTCGACGTCCACGAGATGGACGGCGCGTCGAACCGCAAGATCGAGCACGCGCGCGAGCTGATCGAGACCGTACGCTACGCGCCGCAGCGCGACCGCTTCCGCATCGCGGTCATCGACGAAGTCCACATGCTGACGACGGAGGCCTTCAACGCGCTCCTGAAGACGCTCGAGGAGCCCCCGCCGCACGCACGGTTCATTCTCGCGTCGACCGAGCTGCACAAGATCCCGGCGACCATCGTCTCCCGGTGCCAGCGGTTCGCCTTCCGCGCGCTGAGCGTCGCGGAGATCGCGGAGCACCTCGCGAAGGTGGCGAAGGCGGAGAAGATCGCGGCGACGCCGGGCGCCCTGCGCCTCCTGTCCGTGGCCGCCGAGGGCAGCCTGCGCGACGCGCTGTCGTTGCTGGACCAGGCGGCGACCCTGGCCGGAGGGGCCGTCAACGAGGCGCGCTGCGCCGAGATCCTGGCCCTGGTCGACGTCGGGCTCCTCGAGGGGATGTACTCGGCGATCGCGGGCGGCGACCGCGCCGCGGCGATCGCGAGCCTCTCGCGGCTGACCGAGGGCGGCTCCGATCCCCGGCACGTCCTGAAGGAGTTCGTGGCCCTCCTGCGGCGGCTTCTGCTCACCGCCGCGGGGGCGACGGGCGCGACGGGCTCGGCGAGCGACGTCCCACCCGAGGAGCGGGAGCGCCTGACCGCGCTGTCGCGAGCGATGCCCTATGAAAACCTCCTGCGAGCGGTGTCGCTGACGCTCGCGGCCGAGGAGCAGGTGCGGCGAGTCGACGATCCCGGCCTGGTCGTGCAGATGCTGATCCTGAAGCTCGCCGAGCTTCCGCGGCTGCGGGACCTCGAGACGGCGATCTCCCGCACCCCGGTGACGAAGCCCGCGGGATCGGTCGCGCCGCCGGCGCCCCCGCGCGGAAGCGCGGAGGGACCCCGGATCGTGTCGCTGGTTTCGGTCGAGCCCGAACCGGAGAGCGAGTCGAGGTCGTCCGCGCCGACGCCCGCGGCCGCGTCGGCGGGGGCGCTCGAGCGGTTCCACGACATCCTCGACTCGCGCCGCCGCGTGACCGCGGCGCAGGTCAGCCTCGCCGAGTCGATCGCCGTACAGGGCGATGGCGACGAGCTCGTGCTGCGGTTCGGAATCGACCGGGCCGCCGCCAAGGAGGCCCTCGAGGACGTGGCGGCGAAGCGCCTCCTGGCGGAGGTCGCGAAGGAGGCGTTCGGCAAACCGATGCGGATCGCGCTCCGGACCGGCCCGCCGGCCGACGGGGACCTCGGCAAGGCCGCCCGCGAGGTGCCGCGCGCGACCATCGCGCGCGAACGGGCGAGCTCCCGCGCGGAATCGGATCCGATGGTGCGCTCGGCGATGGAGCTCTTCCACGGCGAGCTGACGGAGATCAAGGAGGAAGAGTAGGGGCGGGGCTCGTCCCCGCCCGCGCGAGCCATGAACATCCACAAGATGATGCAGCAGGCCCAGGCGATGCAGAACAAGGTCCAGGCCGAGCTCGCCGCGATGCGGATCGAGGCGACCTCGGGCGGCGGGATGGTGAAGATCGAGGTGTCCGGAGCCAAGGAGGTCCTGTCCGTCCACATCGAGAAGGAGGCCGTGGATCCCAACGACGTGGAGACGCTGCAGGATCTGATCCTCGCGGCGATGCGGGAGGCCTCGCGCCGCGTGGACGAGGCGGTGCAGAAGAAGACCGCGTCGATGCTCGGCGGCCTCATGCCGGGCATGCGCTGACGTTCCGGTTCACGGCGAAGAGATGTCCGGAACCCCCAAATCGCTCGAGCGGCTCGCGCTCGAGTTCCAGCGCCTCCCCGGGATCGGCGCGAAGAGCGCCGCGCGGCTCGCCTACTACCTGCTCCGCTCTCCCGAGGACGAGGCCCAGCGCCTGGCGCGCGCGATCGACGAGTCGCGCGCGGCCGTGCGGCGTTGCTCCGTCTGCAACACGCTCACCGAGTCCGACCCGTGCGAGATCTGCGCGGATCCCGAGCGCGACGCCTCGCTGCTGTGCGTGGTCGAGGAGCCCGGCAACCTCGTCGCGATCGAGAAGACCCCCGAGTACCGAGGCCGGTACCACGTGCTGTGGGGAGCGCTGTCGCCCCTGCGCGGGGTCGGTCCCGACGAGATCGACACGGCCGGCCTTGTGCGCCGTGTCACCTCGGACGTCAGGGAGGTCGTGATCGCCACGAATCCCAACGTCGAGGGAGAGGCCACCGCGCTCTACCTCGCGCGCCGGCTGAAGGGCACGGGCGTGCGGGTCACCCGCATCGCCTTCGGGCTTCCCGTCGGCGGCGACATCGAGTACGCCGACGAGGTCACCATGGCGCGGTCGCTCGAGAACCGACGCGAACTGTAGCCGCCGGAGGCCCCGGAACCGCTCTGCTACAATAAGTCGAAACGGGAGAACCAGTTAATCCATGACGATGCCTGACCTCGTTCTCTACGACGAGGAGTTTCGGAAGATCAAGGATTCCTTGAATCGGCTCGCCGCGGACGCGAACGCGAACGTGGTCTTCCTGGTCGACAAGAACGGTCAGCAGATCGCCGCGGTCGGGGACCTCACCACGCTCGACACGACCTCGCTGGCGTCCCTGACCGCCGGCAACGTCGCCGCCACCGACGGCCTCGCGCGGCTGATCGGAGAGCGGGAGTTCTCGATCCTGTTCCACGAGGGCGAGCGCGACAACATCCACATCTCGATCGTCGCGCAGCGCGTGATCCTCGTCGTGATCTTCGACGAGCGGACCTCGCTCGGCCTCGTGCGCCTGCGCGTGCGCCGCGCGATGGCCGAGCTCGACCGCATCTTCGAGGACATCGCGGCCAAGGCCGAGAAGGACAAGCAAACGCTGACCGCCGAATTCGACTCGCCCTTCGCCGAGATCACGGACGAGGACATCGATCGGCTGTTCTCGGAGTAACGCCCTGGCGACTTCTGCGGCGACAGGCTCCTCATGACTTTCATCAACTACGCGGCTCGGGAGATCAACTGCAAGATCGTCTACTACGGCCCGGGGCTGTGCGGGAAGACGACGAACCTGCAGTACATCTACGACCGCACGAACCCCTCGGCCAAGGGCAAGCTGATCTCGCTCGCGACCGAGACCGACCGGACGCTCTTCTTCGACTTCCTGCCGCTCGACCTCGGAACCGTCAAGGGATTCAAGACGCGCTTCCACCTCTACACGGTGCCGGGCCAGGTCTTCTACGACGCCTCGCGCAAGTTGATCCTGAAGGGTGTCGACGGGGTCGTCTTCGTCGCGGACTCGCAGGAGGCCCGGATCGAGGCCAACGTCGAGTCGATCCGCAACCTGGACAAGAACCTGAGGGAGCAGGGCTACGACATCGCGACGATCCCCTACGTGCTCCAGTTCAACAAGCGCGACCTGCCCTCCGCGCTGCCGACCGACGAGCTCTACCGGAAGCTCAACATCAAGCGCGAGCCGACGTTCGAGGCCGTCGCGCCCACGGGCGCCGGCGTGTTCGACACGCTCAAGGCCGTGGCGCGGCAGGTCCTGATGGATCTGCGGAAGAAGTGACGAACGAAGTCGCTTCCGCAACATCGTTCGTCATCCTGAGCCGCGCAGCGGCGAAGGATCCCTTTCCGATCGACGCCTAGCTGTCCGGCCCCCTCCGCACCGCCGCCTCGAAGCAGATCCGTTCGTCCGTGCACTCCTCCGGCAGCGCGAGGTCGCCATCGGGCCCGTGCGGACGCATCGTCCGCAGGCACCAGTACTGGGCGGTCGAGGGCGAGCGCGTGGGGTCCCCCTGGCCGAACGCGTCGGGGGAGAACCAGGTCCGCGTGCGCAGGTGCCGGCAGAGGAACGGGTCGGGCTCCGCCTGACGCTGCCCGGGATCGCGCGCGAACTTCCGGATCGGGTCGAGCGGATCGTCGCTCATGCGGGGCTCACCCTGCTCAGGCTTCAGGCCTCCGCGAAAGCCTGCTTCAGCGCGCGCTCGAGCTCCACGCGGGCGAGCCGGACCTTGTAGGCGGTCTGCGACAGGGGTTTCGCGTCGGCGACGGCGGCCTCGGCGGCCTTCCGCGCGAGCGCGTCCGAGGGCGAGGCCCCGACGAGCACCGCCTCCGCGGCCTTCGCCCGGTGCGGGGTGGGCGCGACGGAGCCGAGGACGACCCGCGCGTCGCGCACCGCTCCGCCCGCGATCGACAGCCGCACGCACGTCTCGACGAGCGGCCAGTCGAAGGACTCCTTCTCCTTGAGCTTCCGGTAGACCGACCGGCTGCCCGCCGGGAGAACCGGCAGGCGCACGGCCTGGATGACGTCGCCGGGCCCCAGCGTGTTCTCGCGGGTCGCGTCGTCGGTCGGGCGGTGGAAGAACTCCTCGATCGGAAGCGAGCGGCGGCCCTTCGGCGAAACGACGTCGAGCGTCGCGCCGTACGTCACGAGCGCCGTGCCCGTCGCCGAGGGGTGAATGCAGCAGCAGGTGAGATCCGTGTCGAAGATCGCGTGGAAGCGGTTCTCGCCCTGGATGGCGTAGCACTCTCCGCCGCCCTTCTTGCGACAGTCGAAATCCTCCAGGCGGTAGTACCAGCAGCGCGGCCGCTGGCACAGGTTGCCGCCCAGGGTCGCCATGTTGCGGATCTGCGGCGTGGCCGCGCCGGCCGCCGCCTCGGCGAGAGCGGAGTAGTGCTTCCGGATTCCCGGCTGCGCGGCGATCTTCGCGAGCGTCGCCATGGCGCCCACCGTCGCAGGCGGACCGGTCTCGATGCCGTCCAGGCCCGGCACGCGCGATAAGGAGACGAGCGTCTTCGGGCTGTCGAGGCCCTCCTTCATCCGGTCGATCAGGTCGACCCCTCCGGCCTTCAGCTCCGCATCCGCGGGCGCGCTCTCGCGTGCGGCCTCGCTCAGGGTCTTCGCGTGGATCAGCGCGAACGGTTTCATGCGAGCCTCCCCGACTGGCGCGCCTCTTCGACCGCGGCGAGCACCGTTTCCGGCGTGATGGGCAGCTGGCGGATCCGGGCGCCCACCGCGTGCGAGACCGCGTTGGCGATCGCCGCGGCCGTGGCGACCGTCGCCGGCTCGCCGATCCCGACCGAGTGGGTGTTGTTGACGCCGTCCCAGACCGGCACGATCGTGACGTCGATCTCCGGCACGTCCAGGGCGCCGGCGATCTTGTACTGCTCGACGTTCGGGTTGACCATGCGTCCCGTCTGGCGATCGAGCACGCGGTTCTCGAACAGCGCGTAGCTCATGCCCTGGATGACCCCGCCCTGGATCTGGCTCTCGGTCGTCAGGGCGTTGACCACCAGGCCGCAGTCGTGGACGGCGACGATGCGGTCGACCTTGACCTTCCCGGTCTCGATGTCGACCTCGACCTCGGCGAACTGCGCGCCGGCCGTGAACCGCTTCCACGCGTCCTCGTGGTTGTCGGCGCGCTCGACGGTGGCGGACGCGCCCACCTCCTCGGGAAGCTTGGCGCAGGCCTGGTCCCAGGGCAGCGAGTGCGCGGCGTCGCCGGGGACGAAGACCTTCCCGCCGGCGACCTGCACCCTGGCGGGGTCCACCTTCCACTCGCGGGCGAGGGCCGCGGCGAGCTGCTTCTTGGCCTCGGCGGCGGCGCGCCGGATCGTGGGGGCGCTCGAGGGCGTCGTGGTCGAGCCGCCCGAGCTCGGTCCGTACGGGAGCTGCGTGTCGCCGATGCGGACCGAGACCCTCTCGAGCGGCAGGGCGAGCTCCTCGGCCGCGACGATCGCGACCATCGTGCGGGAGCCGGTGCCGAGGTCCTGGAGGCCGTGCTGGACCTCCGCCGAGCCGTCCCGGTTGATGGTGACGGTGGCCCGCGGGCCGGTGTCGCCCGTGTTGTACCAGACGGCGGCGCCCACGCCGACGCCGCGCCGGATCGCCGGGTCGGCGGTCTTGCGGCGCTGGTCGCGGGTCGCCCAGCCGATCTTCTCGGCGCCGATCCGCAGCTCCTCGCGGCGGACCTCCGAGGGGTCGTTCTTCATCCGGAACGCCACGGAGTCCATGCCGAGCTTCGCGGCGAGCTCCTCCACGATCCCCTCGAGCGCGAACGCGCCCTGAGGGTGGCCCGGCGCGCGGAAGGCGCACGCGGGGCCGGCGTTCGTGAAGACGTCGTACTCCTCGACCTTCACGTTCGGGCACTCGTAGATGTTCTTGACGGGTCCCGACGCTCCCGTGCCGCCGTTCGTCCCGCCCGTGCCGTGCACGGTGAGCTGCAGCGCCGTGAGGGTGCCGTCCTTCTTCGCGGCGGACTTGATCTTCTGGACCGCGGAGGGACGGTTGCCGGCGGCGAGCTGCTCCTCCTTGCGGGTCAGGAACAGCTTGACCGGAGCGCCGGCGTCCTTCGCGAGCTTCGCGGCGGTCACGCCCTCGATGCGGGCGCCGAACTTCGCGCCGAAGCCGCCGCCCATGTATTCGCAGATCACCCGGATCCGGGACGCCGGCATCTTGAGCGCCTCCGCGAGCTCATCGCGGACGGAGTAGATGCCCTGCGTCGACGCCCAGACCGTCAGGTCGTTGCCTTCCCAGCTCGCGACGAGGCCGTGGGTCTCGAGGGCCGCGTGCGTCTGGACGGAGGTGGCGTAGGTCGCCTCGACGACGGCGTCCGACTGCGCGAAACCCTGCTCGACGTCGCCCTTGGCGAACGGCCGCGGCCCGAGCACGTTGCCGTTGCGCGGCAGCTTCGACTTGGGCGCGGTGTCCACGTCGCCGCCCGAGGTCTTGGTCTCGGCCTTGCCCTCGAAGACGAGCGGCGCGCCCGACTCCATGGCCTTCTCGATCGAGGCCACGAAGGGCCGCTCGGTGTAGGAGACGCGGATCGCGCGCAGAGCGTCCTCGGCGATCTCCGGCGACTCGGCGGCGATCGCCGCGATCTCCTGTCCCGCGAAGCGCATCTTCTCGCCGGGCTCGGCGAGCGTCATCGCGGCTCGGACTCCCGGCATCTTGCGGACCGCCGCGAGGTCGATCGACTGGACCGTCGCCGCGGCGTAGGGGCAGCGCAGGATGCGGCCGTAGAGCATCCCGGGGAGCCGGACGTCCATCGAATAGCGTGCCTCGCCGGTCGTCTTCGCCCGGCCGTCGAGCCGCGGAACGCGCGTGCCGAGGATCGTGAATTTCGTCGAGGGATCCCAAGGAGACGGGTCCCCCGGGGCGACGTCGACGTCCTTGGTCTGGAGGTGGTCTGCGAAGCCGACGCGGATCTTCTCTTTCACTTCACACCTCCTCGGCTTCCATGGCCTCGAGGGTGGCGGCGGCGACGCGGGAATCGTCCGCGAGCCGGGAGCCCCGAACCGTGACGCGCGAAGCGGAGAGGGCGGACTCGACCGGCCCCGGAATCGCGGACGCCGTCTTCGTTCCGGCCGCCCGCTCGACCGCGTCGAAGACGTGGTTGTAGGTGCCGCAGCGGCAGAGGTTGCCCGCCACGGCGGCGCGGATCTCGGGGCGGGTGGGCCTGGGGTTGTCCGCGAGCAGGCGGTGGCAGGACAGCACCATGCCGGAAGTGCAGAAGCCGCACTGGAGGGCGTCGGCCTCGACGAAGGCCTTCTGGAGCGGCGTGAGCTCGCCGTTGGCCGCCAGGCCTTCGATCGTCGTGATCTCCCGGCCGGCGACGTCGTGGGCGAGCAGGAGGCAGGAGCAGGCGGTCTCGCCGTCCACGAGCACCGTACAGGCCCCGCACGCTCCGCGGCCGCAGACGACCTTGGTCCCCGTCAGCCCGATCCGCTCGCGCAGCGCGTCGACCAGCATCACGCGCGGCTCGACCGACAGGCGGTGGACCGCGCCGTTGATCTTCAGGGTGAGCGGCTCGGGACCGGGCCCGAGCGGGAGGTCTTCGGCGGGTGGCTTCGCCTTGACCCCGGTGGCGATCGCTCCCACCAGCGTTCCGCGCACGAGGTCTCGGCGCGTCAAGCCGCGCGACGGGGCTTCGTCGCGCGTGAATCCGGTCTTGCCGTCGTCGGCCATGGGGCCTCCCCTCGACTCCTGAATCATACGTCCGTGGCCTGCGGGAGTTGCCAGTTATCCCGAGGCCGGACGGGGCGCGAGACCTCCGTCCCAATCCAAAATCCAAAATCCGAAATCGAAAATCCAGGATCGGGTCAGCGCTTCTTCCGCGGCGGCGCGAAGTCGGTGCCGGCGCCGCCTCCCCGGAGGAACCGCCGCAGCGCCTCGCGCTGCTCGATGGCGGCTCGCCGCGCGAAGCCGAGGTGGCCGCGGGGAGAGGGAAGCTGCCGCAGTCGGGCGACGTCCGCCGCCACGGCCGCCTCGAGGGCGTTCAGCGCCCGGCGGCGGTCGGGGAGCGGAAGGACGTCGAGGAAGGCGAGGCGCGCGAGGCCGCCGTCATGGCCCTCCGGGGGAGGGGGAGGCTCCTCCAGCCACCGTCGCAGCTCCCGACGCCCGGACGCGGTCACCCGGTAGAGGAGCCGGCGGGGGCCCCGGCGCGGTCCGAGCACCCGGAGGAGGACCCAACCCCGGCGCCGCAGGCGGGCGAGGGCCGGATAGATCTGGGAGAACCCGGCGCTCCACGCGGGCTCGACCTCCTCGCGCAGCGCGCGGGCGAGGTCGTATCCGGTACGCGGCTCCTCCTGCAGGAGGCCGAGAAGGACGTGGGGGAGGGACATCCGGGAACTATATCAACTTAGATATAGTCTCCCCTCCGGAGTGCTCAAAACGTGTCCTGTTCTGGAGGAAGTCAAGGCCAAAAAAAAGGGGGCCCGCAGGCCCCCGAGAAACCATGTTCTCTACGTAAGTGCTTGACTTACTTCTTTTTCTTCGCCGCCTTCTTACCCTTCTTAGCAGCCTTCTTCTTCGTAGCCATTACGTCACCTCCCTCCCGACAGCCGATTGACAGGCATCGGGCGAGATGCTAGTTTTTCCGCCCCCGTGAAAGGGCGTATCGCCTCCGACCTGTCGCTGCCGAACACTTGATGGGTCATACGCTCTGAACGATCGCCGGGTGGGCCGCAACCCATCCGGCGATTTCATTCTAGAAGGTACCGTCTCCGGGACTCAAGATCTTGCTCACCGTTGACTCATTGTGGCGTCGCCCGGGACGCAAGTCAAGTCGAGTGCGTCCTCCGAGACGTAGAATCCCCGCGTGATCGCCTCGGACACCATCACCGTCGCTCACAGTCCCGACTCCGACGACGCCTTCATGTTCTACGCGCTCGCCGAGGGACGCGTCGACACCGAGGGCCTCGCGTTCCACCACGAGCTCTCCGACATCGAGTCGCTGAACCGCCGCGCGATGGCGGGCGAGCTCGCGGTCACCGCCGTCTCCTTTCACGCCTACGCCCATCTCGCCGACCGATACCTCCTCCTTCCGCACGGCGCGTCGTTCGGCGACGGCTACGGACCGGTCGTGGTGGGTCGAAGCGCTCTCTCGCGTAACGCGATCGCCTCCGGCGACGTTGCGGTCGCCTCTCCCGGACCGTGGACGACGGCGGCGCTCGCGCTCCAGCTCTGGGCGCCGGGCGTCGCGATGCGCGCGATGCCGTTCGACCGCATCCAAGAAGCCGTGCGCGACGGCGAGGTCGCCGCGGGGCTCCTGATCCACGAGGGGCAGCTCACGTTCGCGGACGAGGGCCTGCAGGAGATCGTGGACCTCGGCCGGTGGTGGAAGGAGGAGACGGGCCTCCCTCTGCCGCTCGGCGGCAACGTCGTGCGCCGGGACCTGGGGCCCGAGCGGATCGCCCGCATCTCCCGTGCGCTCTCGCGCTCGATCGAGTACGGCCTGGCGCATCGGGACGCCGCCCTGGACCACGCGATGCGCTACGCCCGGGGCCTCGACCGCGCCCGCGCGGACCGGTTCGTGGGGATGTACGTGAACGCGTGGACCCAGGGCTATGGGGAGGCCGGCCGGAGGGCCGTCCAGGCCCTCCTCGACCGGGGCCACGAGGCCGGGCTTCTGCCGCGCGTCCGGGCCGAGTACGCTCCCGAACCGTGAGCCGCGGGCTCGGTTCTCTTCGCGTCCTCATCCTGGCTCTTCACCTCGGAGCCCTCGCCCTCGCCCTGGCGCCGCCGCTCTTCTTCGGGGCCGTCGTGGCGCCCTCCGCGTTCCACGTCCTCCCGACGAAGGACCTCGCGGCGGCGCTCGTCAGCCCGATCCTCTCGAGGCTGTGCGTCCTGGCGGAGGCCTGCTTCGGGGTGCTCTTCGCCACCGGCTGGCTCCTGACGGGACGGGGCGCTCCCCGGATGCTCCGCGCGCTCGCGACGCGGCTGCCCGTCCTCGGCTTCTTCGCGGCGATCGTGATCCAGCAGCTGCTGATCCCGCCTATCGACCGGATCCGGGCGGAGGCGCCCGGCCTCATCGACAACCTCCCGGCGGCGGATCCCTCCCGCATCCTGCTCGACCGCTACCACCGCCTCTCGACCGGCTTCTTCACCCTCGAGATCGCCTCGGCGCTGGCGCTGCTGGTCGTCACGGCGCGGATGCTGTCGCAGCCGGAGCCGTCGGCAACGGGTTCGGGACAGTCCGCTCCGAGGCCGAAGCCGGTGCCGAAGATCCTGGATCTGAGCTAGTCGGTGGTCGGTGGTCGGTGGTCGGCCGCTTCGTCTCCTCCTACTGACCACCGACTCCCGACTACCGACTCCTGATTACAGACTCTTCCTGACCGCGAGCGCGCGCACGACGAGGACGGCGCCCGCCGCGACGATCGCCCAGGGCCAGAGCCTCCACAACGTCTCGGCGAGGGCCTCGGGCACGCGCAGGTTCTCGGAGACGATCGCGCAGGCGGCGATCACGACGAGCACGATACCCGGCGCGAGCGGTCCCGGGCGCGTCGAACGGCCGGCCATCCGCTCGAGCGCCGCCGCCAGGAGGAGGCCCGCGCCGATGCCGAGCAGCATCAGCGCCCAGTGCGGCACGACGGCGACGAGGCGATCGCGCGCGGCGAAGGCCGTCCCGAGTCCGAGGAGGACGCCCGCCGGAACGTTGGGCCCGCGCCACTGACGGAGCGCCGAGAAGACGAGGAGGATCACGCCGATCAGGAGCAGGATCGGCGCCGGGCCGCGGAAGGAGAGCTCCCGCTGCAGCACCAGGTAGCCGCCGAGGGCCACGAGGACGATCCCCAGGTTCAGGCCGCGGCGTTCCGACGTCATCGCTTGCGCGCGAGCTCGGCCAGCTTCGTCGCGCGCTCTCCGGGCCCGGTCGCCTTGTCGCCGTCCCAATGGAAGAAGCCCTCGGACGCCTTCTTCCCGGTCTTGCCCTCGGCGACGAGGGCCTGCAGGATCTTCGGCGGCTGGAACCGCTCGGACGGCAGCTCGGCCGCCAGCGTCTCCGCGATCGCCAGGCGCACGTCGAGGCCCACGAGGTCGCTCGTCTTGAGCGGCCCCATCCGGTGGCCGTAGCCGAGCTCCATGGCGCGGTCGATGTCGGCGGCGTTGGCGACGCCCTCCTCGAGCATGCGCATCGCCTCGAGGCCCAGGGCCACGCCCAGGCGCGAGGTCGCGAACCCCGGCGTGTCGGTGACCCGGACCGCCTGCTTGCCGAGCGACTCGATCAGGGCCAGGGAACGGCTCTCGGTCTCCGCCGAGGTCTCCTTGCCGGCGACGAGCTCCACGAGCGGCATGGCCGCGACGGGATTGAAGAAGTGGATGCCGATGACCCGGTCGCGGCGCCCGGTGGAGCGGGCGATGCGGGTGATCGAGAGCGAGGAGGTATTGGAGGCCAGGATCGTGCGGGGAGGGCAGAGGTCGTCGAGCTCGGCGAAGACCATCTGCTTCAGGTCGATCGCCTCGGGGACGGCCTCGATCGCGAAGTCGACGGCGGCGGCGTCCTTCAGACGGGTCGCGACCTTCAGCCGATGGCGCGCCTTCTCGGCGGTCTCGGTGGTGAGCTTGCCCTTGTCGATCGCGCGTCCCCAGGCCGATTCGACGTGCGCGCGCACGCCGCGCTGCGCCTCGGGGTCCGCGTCGAAGACGAAGGTCTCGTGGCCGGACAGCGCGCAGATCCCCGCGATGCCGCGCCCCATGACGCCCGCGCCGATCACGAGAACGGAGGCCATTGCGCGTATTAGATCAAATCAGTCGCGCCGCGTTGTCCCAGAGGATCCGCGTCTTCGCTTCCTCCGACAGGGGCAACCCCAGGAAATCCTCCCGGTTCTTCTTCATCGACGCGATCCCCGGGCTCGGGTAGTCGGTGCCCCACAGGCAGCGCTCCGAGAGCTCCTCCAGCCGCGGCAGGTACTCGAGCAGCTTCTTCGGCGGGATCCCCGACAGGTCGAGGTGGACGTTGGGGTGGCGGCGGACGAGGAAGACCGCCGTGTCCATGTACAGCGGCCGCCCGGCGTGCGCCAGGATGATCGGCAGGCGCGGGAAGTCGACCGCGACGTCGTCGGCGGCCATCGGATCGGCGAAGCGGTTGCGGGCGCCCGGGAAGATCGACGTGCCGGTGTGGATCATGACCGGCCGGCGCCGCTCCTGCGCGGCCGCGTAGATCCGCGCGAGCCCCTCCTCGCCGTGGAGGTACGCGTTCGCCGCGAGGACCTGGTGCGGCGGGTGGATCTTGATCATCCGGATCTTCTGCTCGTCGAAGAGGCGTTCGGCGTCTCCGCCGGGGTCCCTGCTGTGGCGCGGGTGCACCGAGCCGACGGAGGCGAGGCGGTCTTCGTGGCCCGCGACGTAGCGCGACACCCAGTCGTTGACCGAGGCGTCGAAGCCCATCACCTCGGGCGCGACGTAGTTGATGAGGGCCGCGCGCTCGACGCCCTCGCGGTCGAGCAGCCGCAGCAGCTCCGCGGGGCTGGCGAGGGCGGCCCGGACTTCGTCGAGGTCGCGCCGGCCTCCCGCCATGAGCGCGCGGGCCTCCGGGCGCAGCTGCTCCCAGGGCTGGACGTGGATGTGACAGTCGAAAACGCGCATGGAGCGGCTGCAGGGTTAGCCTAATGCAGGCCGCGCCACCCAAACTCCTGTAAAATCTAGGCAAACCCAATGAAGCGGGACGAGAGGTTGCGACCCGTAGGGGTCGTGGGAACGCGACGTCTGGCGGCCGCGGCGCTCCTCTGCGCCTTGTCGGCGCTGCCGGCCCAGACGATTTCCGCCCAGGCGGCGGCTCCCGCACGACGGCCTCCGACGCCGGTTCCCACGCCGATCCCGACGCCCGTGCCGCCGGAGCGGCAGGGCATCGTCCGCAGGGGCGCCGCGCCCGCTCCGATCACCCAGCGTTACGAGAATCCGAACATCCGCTTCTCGAAGCTCACGCGCGTGGAAGAGGTGGACCTCGACAACGACGGCGTCTTCGAGGCGCTCGTCGAGGGCATCGGGACGGTCAAGACCCTGCCGCCGGAGATCCCGGCGGTCGGATTCCTGTCCCGCGCGCGGCTCCCGTTCGAGAACCCGCTGCTCGCCGCCTTCAAGAAGAAGGGCAACGACTGGGACCTGCTCCTCGTCGCCCACCTGCCGATGCGCTGCACGCAGGCCGACGATCCCTCCAAGTGCGACGAGCTCGTGGCGTTCCGCAGCGTCCTCTTCCGCTACGACGACCGCCCGCAGATCGCGCTGCAGATCGTGCACGCGGGCGAGCCGCGCCTCACGGAGACCATGACCTACCGCCTGGACCGCGGACAGCTCGACACGACCTTCTCCTCGGCGCTGCCGCGCTCGGGCGTCGAGGTCGCGTTCGGGCCGGAGGGCATCACGCGGAAGGTCGCGGTCGACACGTTCATCAACAAGGAGCTCCCGCCGCGCTACCGCAGCTTCACGTTGACGAGCAACTACGTCTTCGGCGAGCGCAAGTTCCGGATCCTCTCCGAGAGCCTCGAGCCGGAGTGGAACGAACGGCAGGACCTCGAGCTCTCCTACTGGAGCCTGGTGCATCAGTCATCGTTCGCGAACGACCTGGCCCGTCTCGAGGAGCGCTCCAGGAAGGCCGCCGCCGAGGCGCCGCAGTCGCTCGACCCGGTGGAGCTCGTCAAGAAGCGCTTCCCCGACGCGCGCGACGTGCGCGTCGGCCTCAAGCAGCCGGGCGTCGCGGTGATCGACTTCGAGCGCATCGGCTGCTCGGCCCACATCGTCCTCTACCAGCCCCTCCGGCAGTGGGAGGGGGAGAAGAGCCTGTGGGACTTCGCGGTCATCCGCTCCCCGGAGGAGCCGGCCTACGAGTGCCTGGCGGAGCCGCCGCTGAAGGGGCAGTGAGGAGATTGTTAGTCGTTAGTCGTTAGTTCTGAACTAATGACTAATAACTAATAACTAACGACTAATAACCATCCGCCCCCCCAACGCCGCTCCTAGAATCGCCGCATTTACCGCCGTCCCCACGATCACTGGATCCCACCCACCGGTCAGCCCCGGCGCGAACCGGCCGATCACCGCGGTGGCGCCGCCCGCGATCATCGCGGCGATGGCCGCGCGAGGCGGCACGCGGAGGCGCCCGGGCAGAAAAGCCGCCAACACCGGCAGGATGAGCCCGGCGGCGAAGATCGAGTAGCCGAGCTTCAGCGTCTCGAGGACGTCCCGGTTCAGAAAGAGCGCGGTCGCGAGGCCCAGCGCTCCGAAAACGGGCGGCAGCAGGCGCGCCGACGAGAGCGGCAGCGGGCGGCCGAGGATCGGAGGCGCGAGGTCGCGCGCGGTCACGGCGGTGGCCGACAGGAGGACGACGTCCGCCGAGGTCTGCATCGTCGCGACCAGCGAGACGAGCACGATCGCGGACAGCGCCGGCGGCGCGAAGCCGAGGACCGCGTACGGCAAGGCGCTCGCCCCGCTGGCGGCGTCGAGCGGCGGCAGGGCCTTTCGCGCGGCGAGCGCGATGGCGGCGACCGAGAACCCGAAGAGCACCTTGGAGCCGGCGGCGAGCAGCGTGGCGCGCCGCGCGGTATCGCCATCGCGGCACGAGAGGAGCTTCGCGTAGACGTCGCTCCCGACCAGGTGCGGCAGGCCGATCAGGATCAGCATGCCGAGGACGTCTCGGCCGGTGAACGCGGGCGAGGTGGGGAAGCGCCAGACCTCGTCCGGAAGGCCCGAGAGGCCGTGCGCGCCGCGCAGCGCCGAGACGAGCGCGATGCCGGGGATGCCGACGAGCATCAGCCCGTACTGCAGCAGATCCGTCCGCACCACCGCGTACTGGCCGCCGAGCGCGGTGTACGCCACGAACGCCGCGGTCGAGAGCAGGATCGCGGTGAGCGGCGCGAGGCCGAACGCCGCCGTCAGCACGACCTGCGTCGCCTCGGTGAGGAGCGCGAACCAGGCGATCTCCGAGAGGACGACGAGCGCCGCCGCCGCGCGCCGCGCGGGATCCCCGTAGTAGCGGCCCACGATCTCCGGAAGCGTCACGGCGCCCTCGCGCCGGACCCGGCGCGCGAGAAACAGCCCGAGCGCGAGGAGACCCAGAGCGCCGGCGAGGTCCAGCCAGAGACCGGCGATGCCCTTCGCGTAAACCAGCATCGCGAGCGCGATGGTCGTCGAGCCTCCCGTCGTCAGCGAGGCCATGCCCGTGAATCCCCAGAAGGAGTCGAGGGAGCGGTCCGCGACGTAGAACGACGCGTCGTCCCGGCCGGCGCGGCGTCGCCACGCGAACCCCACCGCGAGGACGGCGATCAGATAGACCGCGAGCGCGGCGGCGGCGATCGGAGGCACGGGCGGACGCTATCAGTCCGAATCGGACGGGGGCCCCGGTTTTCGCTTCCCAGGACGTAACGGTTTGGCCATAATGTCCCGTTTTTTCACCGGAGACCCGACTCCCCCAAGGAGGCACCGGCTGGCGAGATCGATACTCCTGCGCGCGGTCCGAGACACGCTCCGGCTCTCCCTCGCCGTCCTCGTCGTCGGCTTCCTCGGCACAGACCGTGCCGCGGCGAAGGAGCTCTCGCTCTTCGACGACGACGAGCCGCCCTCTCACTACTTCTCGCCCACGGCGGCCGAGGACGCGGAGGCGTCCCGGGAGCTGTTCGACCCCTCGCCCTGGCGGGGCGTGGGTCTTCCCGACGTGGCGCTCCGAGGCCTCCCCGCCGACCTCCTGCCGGTGTTCTCGTCCGAATCCGCGGCCGCGAATCCTCCGCCGAAGCTCTTCGACAGGCGCACCACGATCCTCACGACCGGCGTGCTCGTCGCGATCACGGCATGGGCGGCGCTCGGGGTCCAGAAGGACGACTACAACCCCTGGCACTTCACTCGCGAGAAGTTCTTCGGCAAGGACACCTACGCGGGCGGCGCCGACAAGTGCTCGCACTTCGTCCTGAGCGCGTTCCTCGGCCGCGAGCTGGGCTGGGCCTACGAGCAGTTCGGGAAGACACCCGAGCAGGCGTACGGGCTCTCCCTCGGCGTGACGGTGCTCTCGGGCGTGATCCAGGAGGTCGGAGACGCGTTCACGCCCTACGGCTACTCGTGGGAGGACATCGTCGCCGACACGCTCGGCGGCGTCACGGGCGTCGCGCTCTCCTACTACCACCTGAACGACCTCATCGGGCTGCGATTCGGGTTCGTCCCCGAGCTCGTGCCGCCCGATCCCTGCTGCGTGGAAAGCCTCGGCGAGAACTACTCGAAGGAGGTCTACAGCGGAGACCTCAAGATCGCCGGGCTCGCGAAGCGCATGCACTTCAATCCCGGCATCGCGCGATTCCTGCTGCTCTCGGCGACCTACGGGACCAAGGCCTATGGCACGGATCCGAAGCGTCCCGATCGCCAGCGCAACGTCGGTATGGACATCGGGCTGAACCTGCCCGAGATCATGACCGCCGTCGGCGTGCCCCAGAACACCTGGTGGGGCGCCGCGCTCTACAAGGCGCTCAACCTCTTCCGCATCCCCTTCACGGCATTCGGCGTCCGCTACGACATGAACCACAAGAAGTGGCATGGCCCGGACACCGGACAGGGTTTCGACTAGAGGATAGGCTACCGCCGCCGATGACGGTCGGAGCGGACACGCCCCGGGGCTGGCGCACCACGCGCCAAACGCCGTCGTTGCTCCTGCTCCTCCTCTACGTCCAATCCGGGAGCGCCGCCGCGGACGAAGGCCCGGCGCCCCTCCCCGTCTTTCCTCCGACGGTCCCGGCGTCCGTGTACTTCCTCCCGGCCGAGGCGCATGGCCTGGGAAAGGACGTCGACCTCGGGCTCGACGAGATCCTTCCCGAGCCGCGGATCGGCGGAAGCGACGCCGCGGCGCTCGCGTTCACGGAGTCCGACCGGGCCGACGCGGCGGACTCCGTCCTCGACGCGGAAGGGGAGCAGCCCGCGAAGCCGAAGAAGGAGACCTCCTCGGCGCCGCGCAAGACCCGCGCGACCCTCATCACGATCGGCGTGTTCGCCGGCAACATCGCCTCGACGCTCTCGGGACCGATCGACAAGGGGTTCGTGCCGTTCCATACGACGCAGGAGAACTGGTTTGGGAAAAACACCTACGCGGGCGGCGCCGACAAGGCCTCGCACTTCACCCTCTACAACATCCTCTCGCGCGAGCTCCACATCGCGTACTACCGCTCCGGCTACCCGGACCCGGCGGCGTACGGGATGGCGTTCGCGACGACCGTCGGCGCGGGAATGATCACCGAGCTCGGCGACTCGCTCGGCCGCGGCGACGGCGGCTCCTACGAGGACGTCATCTCGGACACCCTGGGCGCGGCCGCGGCCGTCTTCGTCACGAGACACGGGCTCGACGACGTCTGGGGGTTCCGCTTCGGGCTCATCCCGCACAAGACCCCCGAGCCCTGCTGCCCCGTGACCTACCCCGGCAAGGACTACTCCGAGGAGATCTACACGGGCGACCTGAAGCTCGCCGGCTTCGCGAAGCGGCTCTGCCGCAACATCGGCCTCGCGCGGTTCCTGCTGGTCTCGGTCACCTACGGCACGAAGGGCTACCGCAACTCGCTGATCCCCTATCGCCAGCAGCAGATCGGCATCGAGGTCGGGATCAACTTCCCGCAGATCCTGACGGAGATCGGCGTGCGCGACACGACCTGGTGGGGGCGCTGCCTCTTCCTCTTCTTCAACGCGTTCCGGGTGCCGTACACGCAGATCGGCATGCGCTACGACTTCATCCACCACGACTGGCACGGGCCCAACATCGGCGAGACGTACGACCCGGGGCCCGCCGCGCCGCAGCCCCCCACGGGCCCGCCGCCTCCTCCGGTGCGCTGAACGCTAGCCGCGCGTCAGAGTCCCCGCCCTGTCCGCCACCGCCCGCGCGGCCGCCTCGAGCACGAGCGTCCCGACGGCGAGCGCACGCTCGTCGATGTCGAATTCGGGAGAGTGGTGGGGACGCAGCGGGCCCTCGCGTGCGCAACCCACGAAGAAGAAGCAGCCGGGCACGCGCTCGAGGTACACGGACATGTCCTCGCCGCCGAGGGTGCGGGTATCCGTCTCCACGTTCTCCTCGCCGAGCAGCGCGCTCGCCGCCTCGATGACGACGTCCGCGATGCGGGGGTCGTTGACGGTCGCGCTGTTGGTCCGCTCGTAGCGGATCTTCGCGCGGACGCCGCAGGCGCTGGCGGTTCCCTCGACGATGCGCCGGATCTTCTCGGGCAGCGCGCGGCCGGTGATCTCGGTGAACGAGCGCGCCGTCCCGTGGAGCTGGACGGAGTGCGGGATGACGTTGAACGCCGTCCCGCCGTGGATGCTGCCGATCGTGACGACCGCGGAGTCGAGCGGCGAGATCTCGCGCGAGACGACCGCCTGCAGCGCCTCGACGACCCGCGCCGCGGCGAGGATCGGGTCGGCGGTCTCGTGCGGCGAGGCGCCGTGGCCGCCGCGGCCCTCGATGTCGATCGTGAAGTTGTCCACGGCCGCCATCAGCGCGCCCCGGTTGATGCCGATCTTGCCGACGGGCAGCGGGCTCCAGAGGTGCAGGCCCAGGGCCGTGGAGACGCCGTCGAGGGCCCCCTGGTCGGCGCAGGCCTGCGCGCCGCCGCGGCCCTCCTCGGCGGGCTGATAGAGGAAGCGCAGCGGCGAGGCCGGCGGCCGCCGCACGAGACGCTCCGCGACGGCGAGGCCGATCGCCATGTGCCCGTCGTGGCCGCACGCGTGCATTCGGCCAGGCTCCTCCGACGCGTAGGGCGCGCCGCCCGCCTCCTCGACCGGGAGCGCGTCCATGTCCGCGCGCAGCATGAGGCGGGCGGCTGCGGTGCCCGCCGCTCCCTTCGTCGCGGCTGCGGTTCCCGCCGCTCCCTTCGTCGCGGCTGCGGTTCCCGCCGCCGTCCCCGCATCCGCGAGGACGCCCGTTTCGGCGAGCCCGGTCCGCGGCGAGAGGCCGAGCGCGCGAAGGCGTGTCACCACGATCTCGCCGGTGCGGCGCTCCTCGTAGGCGGTCTCGGGATGGCGGTGGAAGTCCCGGCGCGTCTGGATCAGCCGGTCCATCTCCGCAACCGGAAACTCGGCGAGGAGCCGCTCGAGGCGCGCGTCGGCCGCGGTCACGGGGCGGATTATAAGAGGGAGTCGGTCGCCTCGAGTCGATAGTCGATAGTCGTTAGTCGTTAGTCGTTAGTCGTTAGTCGTTAGTCGTTAGTGGGTAGTCGACGCTATCAACCCCCCTGACGACCGACCACTGACCACCGACGACCGACTGTATGATCCCGGCGTGATCGATCTCATCGACCCGGGCCTCGACGCGTACATCAAGCGCCTCCTCCCCGCGCGCGACCCCGTGCTCGCCGAGATGGAGGCCTACGCCGCCGAGCACGACGTTCCGATCGTGGGCCCCGCGGTGGGGACGCTGCTGCAGATCCTGACGCGCTCGATCGGCGCCGACCGGGTCTTCGAGCTCGGCAGCGCGATCGGCTACTCGACCGCGTTCTTCGCCCAGGCGGTGGGCCGCGGCGGGCAGGTCTTCTACACCGACGGCGACCCGGCAAAGGCCGAGCAGGCCCGCGGCTACCTGCAGCGGATGGACCTCCTCGAGCGCGTGTCGATCAAGGTCGGCGACGCGGTCCGGGCGCTCGAGGCGACCACCGGCTACTTCGACGCGATCTTCATCGACGTGGACAAGGAGGGCTATCCGGCGGCGCTCCGGGCGGCCGCCCCGCGCGTCCGGCGCGGAGGCTACCTGCTGGCGGACAACGTGCTGTGGTCGGGCAAGGTGATCGACGGCAACGTCGACGATCCCGCGACCGACGGCATCCGCCAGTTCAACGAGACGCTCTTCTCACTCGAGGACTTCCGCAGCGTCATCGTGCCGCTGCGCGACGGCGTCGCGATCGCGCGACGGGAATAGACGGAGCAAGCCCCTGGCGCCCGAGTCGGATCTGCTGGACCGGTTCCGTCGTCTCCAGGAGCACGGCCAGCCCGACCTCTTCGAGGGCGCGCTCCTGATCGCCGCGCTGATCGAGCCCCAGGAGGACCTGGACGCGGCGCGCCGCACCGTCGGGTCGCTCGCCGCCCGGGTGTCGGCCGCGGTCGAGCGCGGCGAGAAGCCGTTCTCGGCGCTCTGCCGCGTCCTGTTCTCGGAGGAGGGCTACCGCGGCGACGAGGAATCCTACGACTTGCCCAGCAACTCCTCGGTCGCGCGCGTGCTCGCGCGGCGCCGCGGCATGCCGATCACGCTGTCGATCGTGGCGGTCGAGGTCGCGCGCCTGGCGGGACTGCGGCTGACCGGGATCGGCCTCCCGGGCCACTTCGTCATCGGCGGCCCCGACGCTCCGGAGGGGATGTTCCTCGACGCGTTCGACGGGGGGGCGCTCTACGAGGCCGAGGGGCTCTCGCGGCGGCTCGCGTCGATCTTCGGGTCGCCCGTCGCGCTGCCGCCCGAGATCCTCGCACCCGATCCGCCCCGGACGATCCTCTCCCGCGTGCTCGGCAACCTGCGCCGCTCCTACGAGCGCCGGAACCGCTGGGAGGAGGCCCTGGCCGCGCTCGCGTTCGCCGACGCGCTCGAGCCGGGCGACCCCGCGCTCTGGCGCGAGCGAGGCCTCCTGCTCGTCAAGTGCGGCAGGCCGGTCGAGGCGATCGTCTACCTCGAGCGCTACGTCGGGCGCGCCGAGGGCGAGGACGCCGACACGCTGCGCCGCCTGATCGCGGGACTGAAGGCCCGCGCCGAGGGCCGCGACGAAGACGGCGAGGACGGCGAGGAAGCCCAGGGCGACGAGGACGAACGGGCGACGCGCGTCTTCACGCTCGAGGAGGCGCGCGCGCTGCTTCCGCGCGTCAAGGAGCTCACGAGCGACGCCGTCCTCCGGTACGGGCAGCTCGCGTCGGAGCTCGAGCAGGAGCGCGAGGCGGTCGTGCGCGAATGGATGCAGGAGGTCCGCTCGCTCGGCCTCGAGATCAAGGGCCTCTGGCTCGTCGACTTCGACTCGGGGGCCGGTTACTACTGCTGGAAGTATCCCGAGCCGGCCATCAACCACTTCCACGGATACGACGAGGGGTTCTCCGGGAGGCTGCCGCTGACGTAGGGACGGGGCTTGATCCCGCCCTTCTCGAGCGGGCGGCCGCGAGGCCGCCCCTACAGCGCCTTCTAGAGCGCCTTCCAGTCGACCCGCGGCAAAAGGACCCTCACGCACTCCTCGAGCACGGCGCGGTCCGCCTCGCCGAAGCGGTTCTTCTCGGGCGCGTCGACGTCGAGCACGCCGAGCAGCGCGCCGCCGTCCAGGATCGGCACCACGATCTCCGAGCGCGACGCCGCGTCGCAGGCGATGTGCCCGGGAAACGCGAGCACGTCGGGCACGATCAGCGTCTCGCGCCGCGCCGCCGCCGTGCCGCACACGCCCCTGCCGAGCTCGATCCGGACGCAGGCGGGCTTCCCCTGGAAGGGGCCGAGCACGAGCGTCTCCCCGCGGAGGAGGTAGAAGCCGGCCCAGTTGATGTGCGGGAGGCTGCCGTACAGGAGCGCCGCCGCGTTGGCGAGGTTGGCGAGCGCGTCGGTCTCGCCCTCGAGGAGCGATTCGAGCGACGCCGGCAGCTGCCGATAAGCCTCCTCGACGCTCGAAGACGACTTGAGCTCGAACACCGCGGCGATTCTATAGGATCCGCGCATGTCGGATCCGGGCGGCCGAAGCGTCCTGCGAGGCCGCAACCTGGCGATGTACGTCGCGCTGTGCGCCGTCTGGGGCTCGACGTGGCTCGCGATCAAGATCGGGCTGCGGGACCTGCCGCCGCTCTGGTTCGGCGGCATCCGCATGGCGCTCGCGTGCGTCCTGCTGACTCCGTTCGCGTTGAGCTCGAAAACGGCGCCGCTGACCTCCCGGCAGCGGCGCTGGGTCGCGTGGACCGGCGTGCTCCAGATCGGCGTCGCCTACGCGTGCGTCTTTCAGGGTGAGGAGTGGATCGACTCGGGGCTCGCGGCCCTGCTGTTCGCGACCTTCCCGGCCTTCGTGGGTCTCTTCGCGCACTTCCTGCTGCCGGAGGAGAGGCTGCGCCCGCGGACGGTCGCGGCGGCGCTTCTCGGCATCGCGGGCGTGGCGGTCATCGAGGGGCCCGAGGCGCTCGCCGCGCTCTCCGGCGGCGCGACCCGGCTCCTCGTCGCGGGCGGCGCGCTCATGGTCGTCTCGGCGCTCGCCGCCGCCTACTCCAACGTCGCGTTCAAGAAGCATCTGGGCGGCGTGGCCCCCCTGACGACGACCTGGGGACAGACCGCCGCCGGCTCCCTCTTCATCCTCCTCCTCGCGGCGCTCTTCGAGAGGGGCGCGGCGTTCCACTGGACGACGAGCGCGGTGAGCTCGCTCCTCTACCTGGCGATCTGCGGGACGGCCCTGCCCTTCGTGGGGCTCTTCTGGCTGCTCCGCCGGGTCCCCGTCGCGGTCATCGGCACGATCCCGATCGTCGACACCGTCCTCGCGATCCTGCTCGGGAGCGTCGTGCTCGGCGAGTCGTTCTCGCCGCGCGTGCTGGCGGGAGGCGCCTTCATCCTGGTGAGCGTGCTGCTCGCCGCTTCGAAGGGCGCTCCCCCGGATCAGGAGAGAAAGAAGAACGAGACCGCCGCGATCAGATAGAGCGCGAGGAGCTGCACGCCCTCGAACCAGTTGGTCTCGCCGTCGACCGACAGGTACGCGAAGATCGCCGAGGAGAAGAAGAGCGTCACGAGCTCGATGGGCTTGAGCGTCAGGTCCATCGGGTGGAAGAAGAGCGAGATCAGGACGAGCAGAGGCGCCACGAAGAGCGCGATCTGCGTCGAGGAGTTCGCCGCGATCGAGAACGAGAGCTCGATCCGGTTGGCCCGGGCGGATTCGACCGCGGCCCAGTGCTCGGCGACGTTTCCGACGAAGGGGATCACGATGAGGCCGATGAAGGCCGGGGAGAGCCCGGCCGCCTGGGAGAACCCCTCCACGGCATGGACGAGCAGCTCGCTGGCCGCGGCCGTGGCCACCACGGCGCCCGCGAGGACCCACAGCGCGCGCGAGACCGGCCACCCCTTCGCGGGCCGCTCGCCCTCCTCGTCGAGCGAGGGCTTGTCTTTCCTGTGGTGCCAGAAATGCGAGTAATAGATCGAGCACGCGTAGGTCGCGAGGAGGAGGATCGCGATGCCGACCGACTCGTTCTCGCGGGCCTGCGCGCTCGGCTGGACGCGCGCGAAGACCGCGGGGAGTCCCAGCGCCGCCACCGCGAGGATCATCATCGCGGCGTGCCGAGCGGTCGGCTTGACCGAGAATTTCTGGCGCCCGTGCTTCAGTCCGCCCACCAGGGCGGACACGCCCGTGATGAGGAGGGTGTTGCCGATGATCGAGCCCGTGATCGAGGCCTTGACGAGCTCCACGAGCCCGCGCCGCAGCGCGAAGATCGTGATGATCAGCTCGGCGGCGTTGCCGAAGGTCGCCGTCAACAGGCCGCCGAGCCCCGCGCCGGTGTGCGCCGCGAGGTGCTCGGCCGCCTCGCTGATCCAGTGGGCGAAGGGAATGAGCGCGATCGAGCAGCCGACGAAGACGCACCACTCGGGCGCGCCCAGGAAACGGGCGGCCGCGGCCGCGGGGAGACCCAGGGCGAGCCATCCGATCCACCGCATGCGCGGGGCAGCCTACAGCGGATTTCCAGGCCGATTCGCCCGTCCGTGCCGGACTCGTGCTAAGAAGGGCGCCGTGGCCGCCGTCGCGTTCGTGGACGTGGGGAAGCGGTACGGCGACGCGCCGGTCATCGAGAATTTCGACCTGGCGATCGCCGACCGCGAGTTCATGGTCCTCGTCGGGCCGTCGGGTTCCGGAAAGTCGACCGCCCTGCGAATGATCGCGGGTCTCGAGGACATCACGAGCGGGACGATCACTATCGGCGGCCGGCCCGTCAACGACGTTCCACCCAAGGACCGCGACATCGCCATGGTCTTCCAGAACTACGCGCTGTATCCGCACATGACCGTGCGCGAGAACCTGGAGTTCGGCCTGCGCCTGCGCAAGACGCCGGCGCCGGAGATCGAGCGGCTCGTCGCGGAGACGGCTAAGCTGCTCGGCATCGACGCGCTGCTGGAGCGCCGGCCCCGTCAGCTCTCGGGAGGCGAGCGCCAGCGCGTGGCCCTGGGACGGGCGATCATGCGCAAGCCCGCCGTCTTCCTGTTCGACGAGCCGCTCTCGAACCTGGACGCGAAGCTGCGCGTCCAGATGCGCGCGGAGATCAAGCGGATCCAGCAGCTCGTGCAGACCACCACCGTCTACGTCACGCACGACCAGGTGGAGGCGATGACGATGGGGACCCGCATCGCGGTCATGAAGGACGGTCGTCTCCAGCAGGTCGGCGCGCCCATGGAGGTCTACCGCCGTCCGGAGAACCTCTTCGTCGCGAGCTTCATCGGGACCCTGCCGATGAACCTCCTGCCCGCCCGAGTGGGGGCGGGCGGACGGCTGGTCGCCTCGGGCTTCACGGTCGAATGGCCGCCCGCGCTCGCGGCTCCGGCCGCCCTGGCCCTGCGCGAGGGCTCGGCGGTGACGCTCGGACTCCGGCCGGAGGACCTCCGCGAGAGTCTCCCGGCGGGTTCGGGCGCGCCGTCCGCGCGAGACGGCCGGCTGCCGGTGCGCGTGGAAGTCTGCGAGCCGCTGGGACGGGAGATCGTGGTCCATGGGCGGTGTGGGAACGACGCGCTGGTCAGCGTCGTGCACGGCGGCGACGCGGTGCCGGCCCCCGGGAGCGTCCTCGAGCTGTCCGTGGACTGGGCCCGCGCCCACCTCTTCGACCCGGTGACCCAGCGTCGAATCGCGGCC
>Ga0105248_10000914_pt1 | contig 32840 bp, 25 predicted proteins | sample KBSS34metaG_FD_81524 | JGI IMG/M metagenome (GOLD analysis project Ga0105248, IMG submission 81524) | Switchgrass rhizosphere microbial communities from Kellogg Biological Station, Michigan, USA - KBS S3-4 metaG | ecosystem: Host-associated > Plants > Roots > Rhizosphere > Soil | place...
AGGGACGATAATGTCGGCGGGGACATGAGACTCGCGGGCGAGCTGGCGACCCATCTGGTCGCGGCTCTCCTGTACCCAGCGGCCATAGATGCGGCTGTCGGGGCGGGCGAAGTAGACGTGTTCGAAGACGCAGCTGGTCTGTTGGAATCCGGAGGCGTACTGGCGGCTGGTGACTCCGTCGGCAGAGACCATGACGAGTTCGCCGGGCTGGACGTCGCGTTCGTATTCGGCACGAAGCAGGTCGAAGGCGCAGGTTTCGGAGGCAAAGACGATGGTGTCGGGGCCGTCGGTGTTTTTGATGCGGCCCATGGACAAGGGGCGGAAGCCGCGGGGGTCGCGGGCGGCGAAGACCTTGTCCCGGGTCATCATGACGATGGAGAAGGCGCCTTCGACTTGTCCGAGGGAATCGGCGATGGCGTCGACCAGCGAAGTGGCCTTGGAATGGGCGATGAGCTGGACGATGATTTCCGAGTCGGAGGTGGTCTGGAAGTAGGCCCCGGCGCGCTCGAGCTTTTCGCGAAGATTGCCGAGGTTGACCAGATTGCCGTTGTGGGCGATGGCGATGAGGCCTTTGGTCGAATCCACGCGGATGGGCTGGGCGTTCAAAAGCGCCGAGTCGCCGGTGGTCGAGTAGCGGGTGTGGCCGATGGCCATGTCGCCGGGGAGCTTGGCGAGGACGTCTTCGGTGAAGATTTCGGAGACGAGGCCCATGCCTTTGATGTTGGAAAGATGGTGGCCGTTGGCGGTGGCGATACCGGCGGATTCCTGACCTCGATGCTGAAGGGCGTAGAGGCCGAGGTAGACCTGGCGGGCTGCTTCGGGGTGGCCGTAGACAGCCATAACGCCGCACTCTTCGCGGAGTTTGGGGTCTTCTTCGAAAGCGGAAGAGACCGCAGGTCCTTCGACTCGCTGCGCTCGCTCAGGATGACAACTCTGTTTCATCGATTCGGAGAGATCGGCGATGCCGGGGACGCCCTGGTAAAGGAGGTGGTTCACGCGGTCACCTCTTCGTAGAGGGCGGATTGAAGGGCTTCGGCCCAAGGTTTACGTAACTCATTGATGGATGCGGAGAGGAATTCTTCGCCCTCAATCTTGACTTCGAGGGATTGGCCGCCGACATTCCCGATCTTCAATACGAAGAGGTTGAAGCGGCGGGCGGTCTCTTCGAGAGCTGGAGCAGATGCCGGGGAGCAGGTGACGATTGCGGCGCTGGCTGGCTCGGAGAAGAGAAGATCGGCAGGATAGGTCTGGGTTGGTGGGTTGAGCTCGTCGCGGATATCGATTGAGGCCCCGAGCTTTCCGCCGATACAGGCCTCGGCGAGACTGACAGCCATGCCGCCGTCTGAGATATCTCGAGCGGAAGAGACGGTCTGATTGGCGGATAGTTCGATGAGGGCTTTTTGCAGCTGCAATTCGGCGGCGAGGTTGAGCTCAGGCGGCACTCCCCAGAAACTGCCGAGACAGACTTTTGCGAACTCGGAAGATCCCAGGCGGCGGCGGTCCTGAAGCCTGCCCTCGGAGGTAGCCGGCGCGATCTCGGCTCCGCGGCCGGAGAGGAAGTAGATGAAGTCGCCCTCCTGTTGGAAGTCAGAAGGAACGGCCTTGGTGACATCGTCTATGATGCCGACGATGCCGATGACCGGGGTGGGGTAGATGCCTTCGCCCTTGGTTTCGTTGTAGAGAGAAACATTGCCGCCCGTGATTGGGGTACCGAGGGCGATGCAGGCCTCACCGATGCCGTCGATGGCGGCGGAGAGCTGGGCCATGATTTCAGGTTTTTGCGGATTGCCGAAGTTGAGGCAATTGGTAGCGGCTACGGGGGTGGCTCCGGTGCAGGCGACCTTGCGGCAGGCCTCAGCTACGGCATGCATGGCTCCGAGCTTGGGGTCGAGGTAGCACCAGCGTCCGTTGCCGTCGAGAGCCATGGAGAGACCGCGCTCGTGGCCTGGAGTGCCGGTGCCCTTGATGCGCATGACGCCGGCTTCGCTGCCGGGGCCCTGGACGGTGTTGGTCTGGACCATGCTGTCGTATTGCTCGTGAACCCAGCGTTTGCTGCAGATATTGGAGCTGGCGAGGAGCTTTTTGAGATCAGCGGTGTAATCGCGTGGCTTTTCGAGCTCGGCTGCGACCTCTTCGGGTGGATCGAGCGATACGGGAGCCTTCCAGGTGCCGACGGGGCGGTGATAGAGCGGGGCGTCGTCGGTGAGGGATTCGTTGGGGATGTCGGCGACTAAGGTGCCGTGGTGGCGGATGCGCAGGCGCGGCTCCGGTTTCACGGTGCCAACGATGACTCCGTCGAGACCCCACTTGACGAAGACGTCGAGGACTTCCTGTTCCCTGCCCTTTTCCGCGACGAGCAACATGCGCTCCTGGCTTTCGGAGAGCATTATTTCGTAGCTGTTCATGCCGGTTTCGCGCTGGGGAACATTGTCCAGCTCAACGTCGAGGCCGACGCCGCCGCGAGCGCCCATTTCGCAGGTGGAGCAGGTCAATCCGGCTGCGCCCATGTCTTGAATGCCGACGATGGCTCCGGTCTGCATCGCTTCGAGGCAGGCCTCAAGGAGCAGCTTTTCCATAAAAGGGTCGCCAACTTGCACGTTGGGCCGCTTGGCTTCGGTGCCTTCGTGGAACTCTTCGGAGGCCATGGTGGCGCCGTGGATGCCGTCGCGGCCGGTTTTGGCTCCTACATATATGACCGGGTTGCCAACGCCGGTGGCCTTGCCGTAGAAAATTTCGTCGATCTTGACCATGCCGAGGGCAAAGGCGTTGACGAGCGGATTGCCGCTGTAGCAGGGCTCAAATTTGGTTTCGCCGCCGAGGTTGGGAACACCGAAGCAGTTGCCGTAGCTGGCAACGCCACTGACGACACCCTCAACGATGGAGTGGTTTTTGTGCACCAGCGCCTCTTCGTCTGCACCTTTTTCGATGGGGCCGAAGCGAAGAGAGTCCATGACGGCGAGGGGGCGTGCGCCCATGGTAAAGATGTCGCGGAGGATACCGCCAACGCCAGTTGCCGCGCCCTGGTGGGGCTCGATATAGCTGGGGTGGTTATGGCTCTCAATCTTGAAGGCGCAAGCCCAGCCGTCGCCAACGTCAATGATGCCGGCGTTTTCTCCCGGACCCTGGACGACGCGGTCAGACTTGGTGGGGAGACGCTTGAGGTGGACCTTCGAGGACTTGTAGGAGCAATGCTCGCTCCACATGACCGAATAGATGCCAAGTTCGGTAAGAGAGGGAGTGCGGCCCAGCGCGGAGAGGATGCGGGCGTACTCCTCGTCGGTAATGCTATGCAGAGCCAGCAACTCGGGTGAAATGGCTACCGGCACGGGTGCTTCTTCCACGTCAGAGTTCTGACCAGAAAGAGGGGACGTTGTCATCGCGGTCACTCCTTATTGTCGCACGACTGTAACGCAGAAATCGCAGGAAGAATCGCGGCTGCCCGGTGTTTGGAGGGATGACTGGCAGGTTCGGTGTATGAGATACTTTGGGTTGTACCCCACCCAGGCCGGGATGGCGGAACTGGCAGACGCAGCGGACTCAAAATCGTCCAGGACAGCGTTCCATAGCCACTCAAGACATTCAAAATAAACATCTTACGTTGAATCTAGCGCGACCGTTTCCGTTACACAACTCTTCCACACTTTTGTAGTATTTTGGATGTCAGGAGGTGCTCTTGCATGTCCGAACATCACACCATTCTCGGTGGCAAGGTTCACGTCTACAAACGTCCGAACAGTTCTAACTGGCAGTGCGCGACCTACTTGGCTGGCAAGAACCGGCGCACAACGACCAAAGAAGACAGCCTCTCAAAAGCGAAGGAGTTCGCTGAAGACTGGTACTTGCAGTTGCGAGGCAAGCTTCGCGACGGCGAGTTAAAGAGCGGCAAGCCATTCCGCGACGCGGCCAAGTTGTATCTGCGAGAGTTCGACATCATGACGCATGGACAACGGAACGCAACCTACGCGCGCGGTCAGCACGCGCGTACGAATGGCCATCTTGTTCCCTTCTTTGGCAGCATGGTTCTCCCTGAGATCACTGCGGGCACGATCAACGAGTACCGCATCCATCGCCTTGAGGAGTCGAAGGCGTTACGCGGCAAGCCGCCCGCGCATAACACCATGCACCAGGAGATCGTGACGTTGCGCCAGATATTCAAGACGGCGTTGCGTCACGGATGGATTGACCATCTCCCGGATATGTCCGCGCCCTATCGGGCGTCGGCCAAGATTTCTCACAGAGCATGGTTTTCGCCGGAAGAGTACAAGCAGCTTTACGAAGCGACTCGCAAGCGGGCCCAGCACCCGAAGCAGCCGCGCTTTCGCTGGGAAGCGGAACAGCTTCATGACTACGTTCTGTTCTCCGCGAATACAGGGCTTCGCCCCGATGAAGCGATGCGTCTCCAGTTCCGCGATGTGAAGATCGTCGAAGACGAAGGTAGCGGCCAAACAATTCTAGAGATCGAAGTTCGAGGTAAGAGAGGCGTTGGCTTCTGCAAGAGTACAGCAGGAGCTGTGCGACCGTTCGAGCGCTTGAAGACTCGCCTGCGTCCCGATGGCGGGCCGGGACGTGCGGGCAGCCGCAAGGATTCGATGGATAAAGGGGAGTGGCAGCAGCCGGGAGCGACCGATCTTCTGTTTCCAAAGTGGTCGCGTGATTTGTTTAACGCGATTCTTGAGGAAGAGAAGCTTAGGGTCGACCGCGACGGCAGGCCGCGAACGGCTTACAGCCTTCGCCACACGTATATCTGTTTACGTCTTCTGGAAGGGGCAGACATCTATCAAATTGCGAAGAACTGCCGAACAAGCGTGGAGATGATTGAGAAATATTACGCGGCCCACCTGAAGACCCAACTCGATGCTTCTGCGATCAACGTGATGAGACCGCGTCCGAAGAAGGACGCGGCAAAGAAGGGGCCTCGTAAAGTTGAGTCTCATCCATTGGCTGATGCGATGTAGGAGATTTGCTCGGAGGCGGCAGTTTCCCGCCGCAGTACCCACGTTGCACCTGCCCGGATGGAACCATCCGAGTTTGCTCTGGCACCGGATCAGGGCCGCTACGGCCCGTTTTGATCCGGTGCGGCCTCTGCATGCGGACGTGTGGAAAGAAGGGCTTCCCTAAAATATGCCTTGTATACAAGTCAATTTAGCTTGATATTGGCAAGATTGCGCTGTATATTAGGCAATCATGCTTTCGCTGACCTTCATTGCCGAACAGATTGCCCAAAAGCGGAAGGCGCTCGGCTTGAGCCAGACGGCGCTTGCTAAGAAGGCGCACGTCGGGCGTTCCACTCTGGATGCTCTCGAAAATGGCCGCATGGGAGAGTTGGGATACACCAAAATCAACAACATCCTCACCGCGCTGGGCCTTGAGTTGAAAATTCAGGAGGCCAACTCTCGCAGGCCGACTCTGGAAGAGCTAATGAGCGAGGAAAAGCCATGATTAAGGTTTGGACCGATTCCCAAGAAGCGGGAATGCTGGATCGTTCGGGCGAACGTGGCAGCAGCTTTGCCTATACTCCAGAGGCCCCTCCTATGCGTGCGGTCTCTGTGACGATGCCGGTTCGCTTCCCCTCATGGGACATCCGTTTCGGATTACCGCCAATCTTCGAGATGAATCTGCCCGAAGGCGTGCTTCGTGAGCGTCTGCGTTTAGCCTTTGCCAAAGCCACGGGAACCTTCGATGAATATGACCTCTTAGGGGTTGTGGGGCGTTCGCAAGTCGGGCGCATTCGATACACCGGACAGCGTGAGCAACTTCAGGAGGATGTTCCATTCCAGTCGGTCGATGAGATTCTTGAGCATCGTCGGGGTGGGGATCTCTTCCGTTATCTCATTGAGAAGTTCGCTACCTTTTCCGGCATTAGTGGTGTGCAGCCCAAGATTCTTGTGAGGGATGAAGCCGCATCCTCCGCATTGACTCGCCCAGGCCATCGTGTCTCTGCGAGCTATCGGGGCGCGACGCACATCGTGAAGTTCTGGGAACAGAATGAGTATCCGCAGCTTGCGGCTAACGAATACTTTTGCCTCGAAGTCGCCAAAGCGTGCGGGCTTGAGGTACCCCTCTATCGTCTTTCTGAAGATGCGCTCGCGCTAGTGATCGACCGATTCGATCTCCGTTCCGATGGCACCTATCGAGGCTTTGAAGATTTCTGCGTACTGAATGCCAGGCGTACCGATGAGAAGTATCGCGGCAGCTACGAGACGTCCATCATGAAGCGCTTCACGCAGTTTGCGGACTCACCGCATCTCGTCGAGGATACGGAGCGGCTCTTCACGCTCATCGCGCTCAACTGTGCCTTGCGGAATGGAGATGCGCATTTGAAAAACTTCGGCATCGTCTATGACGATGTTCAAGGTGAGGCACGACTCGCTCCCGTCTATGATCTGGTGACAACATCCGTCTATTTGCCAAAAGACAGCATGGCGCTCACGTTGAATGGTTCGACCCGCTGGCCGAGCGCCAAAGAGCTGCAGCGCCTGGGCGAGACTCGCATGGGCGGCTCACCTGCAAGGATCAACGCGATCCTCGAACGCATCGCTGATGCAATGTCCCATGTCGCGTCAGTCATGAGGCAGTACATCAAAACCCATCCTGAGTTTGAGCAGGTAGGTTCCCGAATGCTGGCGCAATGGCAAACTGGAGTGCAATCTTCGTAACAGGGTACCTAGGTCGTATATCGCGCTCTCGCCGAACAGGGCCGCAATGCTCGATTAGCAAATTTTTCTCTTGGATTTGCCTCAGAATAGGAAGAGATGCCGAGTGAGTCTGTAACACGAAAGGAAATCATTGACCTCCGTCTCAAGGAGGCTGGCTGGTCTGTGTCTGATCCGACACAGGTGATCGAAGAGTATTTTTTGTCGCCACCCTATAACGACGACAGCGCGACAGAGCTAGCTCTAGATAAGAGATCAGACCAGTCCGGCCCCAGAGAGTTTAGCGATTACGTTCTCCTCGGAAAAAACGGGAAGCCAGTTGCCGTAATCGAAGCCAAGCAATCGTCTAAGAGTGCAGAACTCGGACGCGAACAAGCGAAACAGTATTGCCAGAACATCCAGGCAAATCACGACGGGGAGTTGCCCTTCTGCTTTTACACGAATGGTCACGAAATTTTCTTTTGGAATCTCGGCGAGGCCCCACCGCAAAAGGTTCATGGTTTCCCCACGCGGCAAGACCTGGAGCGCCTTCTCTTTATACGGAAGCACAAGAAAGCTCTCTCTAATGAGCTGATCAACACGGCAATCGCGGGACGTGATTTCCAGCTCCAGGCTATTCGATCGGTCATGGAGGGTATCGAAAGGAATCGCCGTCTGTTTCTTTTGGTCATGGCGACCGGCACTGGCAAAACCCGTACTTGTATTGCCTTGATTGACGCTCTTATGCGCGCAGGACGTGTACAACGGATACTGTTTCTCGTGGACCGCATTGCACTGCGTGGACAAGCTCTCGACGCATTCAAGGAGCATATTCCGGACGAACCTCGTTGGCCCAATCTTGGTGAAAAGGCTATCGCCACAGATCGCCGCATTTACGTCGCCACGTATCCGACAATGCTCAACATTGTTCGCGACGAAACCAGCGCACTTTCCCCGCATTTTTTCGACCTTATTGTTATCGATGAAAGTCACCGTTCCATCTACAACACCTATGGCGAGGTGCTTGACTATTTCAACGCCATCAAACTCGGTCTGACTGCCACGCCTCGCGATGTCGTAGATCGTAATACCTTCGCGCTTTTCGAGTGCGAGGACGGACTACCCACCTTCGCCTACTCTTACGATGAGGCAATCGAACACGCTCCACCTTACCTCTGTGATTTTCGCGTCCTCAAGATAAAGACGAAGTTCCAAGATGAAGGCATCAGCAAGCGCACCATCAGCCTTGAAGACCAAAAGCAGCTTATCCTCGAAGGCAAGGAAATCGAAGAAATCAATTTCGAAGGCAGTGATCTGGAGAAAACAGTTACTAATCACGCCACGAATGCTCTTATCGTGAAGGAGTTCATGGAGGAATCCATCAAGGACCCGAATGGCGTCCTTCCCGGTAAAACCATTTTCTTTTGTATGTCGATGAAGCACGCTCGGCGAATTGAAACTATCTTTGATTCCCTCTACCCCGAATACAAAGGTGAGTTGGCTAAGGTGATGGTCTCCGACGATCCCCGCGTTTATGGCAAGGGCGGTTTGCTCGATCAATTTACTCGCAACGATATGCCCCGCGTTGCCATCAGCGTGGACATGCTGGATACGGGCATCGACGTGCGGGAAATTGTTAATCTCGTCTTCGCCAAACCGGTTTACAGTTACACAAAGTTCTGGCAGATGATCGGGCGCGGTACTCGTTTGCTGGAATCGGAGAAAATCAAGTTCTGGTGTCCTGAGAAGGATGTCTTCCAGATCATCGACTGCTGGGACAACTTCGAATATTTTAAGATCACGCCAAAGGGCAAGGAACTCAAGCCGCAGATTCCGCTCCCCGTGCGTTTTGTCGGCGTTCGTATTGACAAGATCGAAGCGGCGCAAGCTCTCGGCCACGCCAGTATTGCGGAAAAAGAAATTTCTTCTCTTCGTGCTCAGATTGCTGCCCTTCCAACGCGGTCGGTGGTGATCATGGAGGCACAAGCGCGGCTAGCACAGTGTCAGGAGGAAGTTTTTTGGCAGCCGCTTACCGCAGAACATGTTGCCTTCCTACGCCATGCCATTCAGCCGCTTTTCCGCGTCGTTTCACAGGAAGATTTCAAGGCTATGAGATTCACAAAGGATGTCTTGGAGGCTTCCCTGGCTCATATGAAGGGCGAGAAGGAGAAGTACGCCGCACTCACGGAAAGCCTCGTGGCACAGGTCAGCGAACTTCCACTTTCCGTGAATATCGTTGCGCAACAAGCTGGCATCATTCAGAAGGCCCAAACCAATCACTATTGGGCCACTATGACCGACCAGAGCTTCGATCAACTTGCTGAGCAGCTCTCTCCTCTCATGCATTTCCGCGATGGCCGTGGTGTCAGTGACGGTCCAGCCAAATTCAACTTTGCTGATGTGCTTGCCGCAAAGGAATTCGTCGAGTTCGGTCCTGAGCATGAGTCACTCAGTATTGCGCAGTATCGGCAGCTGGTAGAGCAGAGAGTAAAAGAGCTTACCGCAAGCAATCCTATTCTCCAGAAAATTCGTAATGGCCAGCCTGTTGACGAAATGGATGCCGAAACTCTCGCTGCGCAGCTCCAGGACGAGCATCCACACATTACGCTTCAGCTCTTGCGCCGAGTCTACCAACATCAATCGGCACCGTTTCTCAAATTCATCCGTCACATTCTGGGGATCGAAATCCTGGAAAGTTTTCCAGACACTGTTTCACGCTCGATTGACCAGTTCATTACCGAGCACCCGACACTTACAAGCCGTCAGTTACAGTTCCTCAATCTCCTGCGTGACTATCTAATTCATCGTGGAGGTATCGAGAAACGCGACCTGATCCAGGCTCCGTTCACCATCATTCACCCTAGCGGAATTCGTGGCGTATTTTCTCCGGCGGAAATCAACGAGATCCTTGCTCTGACTGAAAGGCTTGCTGCTTAATATGCTCCAACTCAACGCCAAACTTCTTTCGCTCATTCGCGCACTCTGGGACCGCTTCTGGGCGGGCGGAATTTCCAATCCGCTTTCCGCCATTGAGCAGATCACCTATCTGCTTTTTATGAAGCAGCTCGATGAACTCGACCTCAAACGCGAGAAGGATGCCGAGTTTACCGGTGACACTTTCAAGTCTCGATTCAAAGGAAAGTTCTATCTTCCGCACGATACTGGTAAGAAGGAACCTATTGACAAGGCCACTCTGCGTTGGAGCTATTTCAAGGAGATGAAAGCGGAACTGATGCTGCCCCATGTGCAGCATAAAGTCTTCCCATTCATTAAAGGACTCAACGGAAAAGGCAGTTCGTTTACGCACCACATGGCGAATGCCGTCTTCCTCATCCCTAGCGCCAATCTCCTTCAAGGCGCTATCGCAACCATTGACGATATTTTTGTAGAAATTGAGCGAGAAGCGCGCGAAGAGGGGCACCTCTTCCAAGACATTCAGGGCGATGTCTATGAAATGTTGCTCAACGAAATCAGCACGGCGGGGAAAAATGGCCAGTTTCGTACCCCGCGCCATATCATCAAGCTCGTCAGCGAGCTAGTAAATCCGCAGCTCGGCCACCGCATTTGCGATCCAGCTTGCGGTACGGCTGGTTTTCTACTGGACGCATATCAGTACATCATCACCCAACTTGCCAAAAAGAAGAAGAAACGGCAGGCGCTTACTCCTGATGAAGATGGCTTTGTCCGCAGCAGCGTAAGTGGAATGCTCACTCAAGACAATAAGGACATTCTTGAGCAGAGCCTCTATGGCTATGACTTCGATACAACCATGGTCCGACTCGCCCTTATGAATCTCATGATGCACGGAATTGACAATCCCAACGTCGATTACCAAGACACCCTGAGCAAGAAGTTTACCGAGGAAGCCGAATATGACATCGTGATGGCCAATCCGCCCTTTACCGGAAGCATCGATAAGGGCGACATCAATGAGAGCCTTCAACTCAATACCACTAAGACAGAGTTGCTATTCACCGAGCGTATCTTCACCCTGCTCAAGACTGGTGGTACCGCAGGCGTCATCATTCCTCAGGGGGTTTTATTTGGTTCCGGCGGAGCATTTGTTGAAGCGCGGAAGAAGCTCGTTGAAGAGGCAGAACTGAAGGCCGTTATCTCCCTACCCAGCGGCGTCTTCAAGCCATATGCCGGTGTAGCGACAGCCATTCTTGTCTTCACGCGCGGCGGCAAGACCAAACATACCTGGTTTTATCGCGTAGATAACGATGGCCTCTCCCTCGACGACAAGCGCCAACGTATTCCTGAGAGTGACTTGCCTGATGTGGTAGCGCAGTGGAAGGCTCGCAGCCCTCAGGCCCCTAGCGACCGCAAGGCGAAATTCTTCTTCGTTCCCGTAAAAGAGATCCGTGACAAGCAGTACGATCTTTCCTTCAACCGCTACCACGAGGCCCAGCCCGACGAGACGGAATACGAAGAGCCCAGAGTCATTCTTCAGAAACTCAAGATGCTCGAAGACAGGATTCAGCAGGGCATCGCTGAGCTTGAGGAGATTTTGGGATGAGTTGGACGAAAGTTGAACTTGGCGAAGTCGTAAGTTTTTTCGGCGGAGGGACACCGTCAAGAAGTAATCCTGAATATTGGGGTGGCGACATTCCGTGGGCCACTGTAAAGGACATCAAGGGGCCATCTCTGGATGTCACGATAGATTCAATCACTGAGGAAGGGTTGAAAAATAGTGCTTCTCGGATTGTGCCGAGGGGATCGGTAATCCTTCCAACCCGGATGGCGCTCGGCAAGGCCGCAATAACTACCGTGCCTATCGCCATCAATCAGGACCTGAAGGTAGTAGTTCCCAAGCGTCCACTGAATTCTCGTTTTTTGCTGCACTTCTTGCAATCAGCATCGAACCAGATTCAAAGGCTCGGTGCAGGTGCTACGGTTCAGGGCGTGACTCTGGAGAGATTAGCGCGAATCAAGATTCCCCTACCTCCGCTTGACGAGCAAAAACAGATTGCTGTGGTTCTGGACAAGGCAGACGCACTCCGTCACCAACGCCAAGAATCTCTTCAGCTCACTGAACAGTTCCTTCATTCCGTTTTCGTTGAGATGTTCGGAACCGATACCTCTCCTCTGTGCGCTCGTGTGAAACTTTCAGACCATCTAGACTTCATCACGAGCGGAGGAAGAGGTTGGGCTAAATACTATTCGAAGGAAGGGGACAAGTTCATCCGTTCTCTGGATGTTCAGATGAATGAAATTCAAGATTCAGAAATGATTCGTGTCAAGCCGCCAAATAACGCGGAGGCTGAACGGACGCGAATTCGCACTGGAGATGTATTGTTGACTATCACGGGTTCACTGATAGGCCGAGTTGCTCCTGTTACGGAGTCTCATACGGGTGCATATATTAGTCAGCATGTTGCGATTCTAAGGACGCATGGCTTTAGTCCTGAATTTCTTTCTTGGGCGATTTCAACTGCGGAAGGCCAACGCCAAATACGAAAGAATCAAACGGGCCAGACGAAACCTGGGCTCAATTTCGAGCAGATCGGGCGGATGACTATTCCAAGACCCTCTGATGAACTCGAACAAAAATTCGGCAACTTGATCAAGAAGCGGCAAGTCATATTGGCAGGACAGCGAAGTGCCTTTGAAGATGCAAACAATTTCTTTTCTTCCATCCAACAACGCGCTTTCCTCGGCGAGTTGAATTTGAGCCGCATCACGCTTACTAGCGAAGTCGAACCATCAGGACCCTCTTTTGTCCCAGAACCTCCAACGATTGAGGGAAGATTCAAACGACCTGGCAGCTTCATTGCCCCACCAGAAATCGAAGCACAGATGCTCGTAATTGAGGACAGGATCGATTACGGTCCCGGTGATTCCATCTCGTGGTCGGAGGAGTTTTTCAAATATCGCATTCTCAGTCAGGTGCTTACTCCTCCCTTCAGCTTTAACGAAATCTGGGAAGCAGTGATCTATGACATGAGGGACGCCAACTACGAAGACGTGAAGGCCAAGGTTTTCGAGTATATCCAAGCAGGACTCCTAGAGCAGCAGTTCGACCTGGAACGAAAGGAAATCGTCTTCTACCCACGCCCGTGAAACTCCTGCGTCTCAAACTCGGTGTCGAATTCCGCAGCCTCTCTGCAGGCTTCGAAATCAATTTCCTTCGCGAATGGTCGTGGAACGAAGACCGCTGCTTCGGGTTTCATCCCTATTGTCTCGCCGGTCGCAATGGAAGCGGGAAATCCAACGTTCTAGAAGCCCTTGCCGCCATTTTCTACCACATTGAATGCATCTACCTCGATTACCGACCGGATGGATTCGAGTTCGATCCCGACAACAGTCCTGAGGGATTCCGAGCCGAGAAGGCCACGCCGGACGCATTTGAGCTGGAATACCTTATTCCAAACAACAGGATTGTTCCTCGTGATCCCTGGCCGAAAGAAGATGATTGGCCCGTCTTCCACATCAGAATTACAAAGCAAGAGGGGAAACGACCCGTAATTCATTGGCTAAATAAACTGAGCACAGGAGAGGTCACCGAAACCGAATTAACCCGCACCGAAGTCAAGGCGTACCTACCCACCTACGTGCTCGGCTACTCTTCTGGGCACAATGAAGTACTCAGCCTGCCCTTCTTCAAAATGCGGTTCATTCAGTTTGATGAGTACTGTGACCACCTGGTCAAAGATGTTCCGTATGACGGCAGGCCGGAAGGCCGACTGATTTACTTGGATGAGCAGTTCAGTCAAGCCATCCTGATTTGCCATTTCCTCTTCCCCAACGACGCAATCGTTCGAGTGTTCGAAAAAGAGATAGGCCTCAAGGGGATTCAGCGGTTCCGCATTATCATTCGGAAATTCCACCGCCTGCAAATTGCCGAGGAGCGGCTTAAGTCCATGTCGCTCGAAGAGAAAAAGGACAAATCGAAGTCTACGGTTGAATTGACCTCGAAGTTGTCCGGTTACTACGACGACAAAGACGCACTACAGTTTCGGTTGATCGACAAGCTGATTAGATGCTCTACAACCTCCTACGAAGACGAAAATGACTCTGCGGACGGTGAAGGAGGCGATCTCTATCTCGACTATTGGGTTAACGAGGCAACGAAAAAGGCTTTTCAATTCCACTTCAGTGAGAGGGTGGAGAACTCAGACGAACTATCAAGCGCCAAGTCTGCGCTGAATCTGTTTCAGTCGTTTCAGACGTTGCTTATGCTGAATCACTACAAGGTGGACATAGAGACCAAAGCTGAGCTTTACAAGTCAGGTAGCCTCTACGTCAATGAGACAATTTCGACGCCCGCCTCTCATGAACGGATCATGCGTTTTAAAGAAGGCTCGCTTATCAAAGAAGGTATGCCCGAGACAATTTACATCAAGGCGTTGTCTGACGGAGAGCATCAGCTCCTCCACACCATAGGACTCTGCCTTCTTTTCCGCCATGAGTCTGCACTCTTTCTGTTGGACGAACCCGAAACCCACTTAAACCCCGACTGGCGCGCATCCTATATATCCACGCTACGGGCTGCCCTCGAAGCCGATTCGGCGACGAAAAATGTGATGAGAGAAGTGCTGCTTACATCTCACTCCCCATTCATCATTTCCGATTGCAGACAAGATAATGTTCTTGTTTTCGAGAAGAACCAGGATGGCAAAGTCGAGTGGGACTTTGCAAAGTTCAATACCTTTGGAGCATCCGCGAACGCAATCACGATCAAAGTGTTCGGTCAGAAGGAAACGATTGGCGACTATGCTCTCGACAAGCTAAAAGAGCTCCGGCACCGTCTTCAAGGCGACGAAAGCCCCGACGCACTGATCGCTGAAGCAGGCAAAGAACTCGGCGACTCAGTGGAGAAGGTACTCTTCATCAATCAGGCATTCGATAAAAAGGAAGCCAAGTAGCACCATGCTCTTTACATATCGCTATGTCAACCACAGCAGCGCGCGATTCCAGGAGTATTTGGAACACCTCGTCAAGGAGGTTTGGTGCAAGGCGAGTGGAGACTTTTCGCTCGATTTGCTTCATCCTGAGCTGAAGATTATCGTTGAGGACATTTCCAATGATGAATCAATAACAACAGACCATCTTTATGGGCCTATCCAGAAGATTTACGGGTTGTTTAGAGCGCAACTCACAGCAACCCAGCGGGGACAGGTGGCCGTCTGGTATGACAACAACAATGACATTGAAGCTCTTTGTGCCAATGATCCTCGGAAGACTCCTGGGACCTACGCTGACATTCGCGCCTTGAATATCGAATTGGAAACGGCATTGAAAAGCTTCTGCAAAAGCCTCTTCACCCAGGTGATCAAACTCAAAGCAGTCACATCGCGAATCGGAAGTATCGAGGAGCATTACATCGAATTCGTGAAGGTAAATGTAGAAGAAAAGTGCCCTTATTGCGGCTATGTCGATATCAGGGGAGTGAACTATACAACACGAGATGCATATGACCACTTTCTTCCCAAAGGGATCTACCCCTTCAATTCCGTAAACCTTCGCAATCTCGCCCCCATGTGCCCTCAATGCAATTCAAGCTACAAGCTGGCAAAAGATCCAGTCAAGCACATTGATCCTATTAAAAAGGCTGATGGGGGTCGGCGAAAAGCCTTCTACAGCTACGCAGCAGAAAACCCTGAAATTAGTGTCACAGTGATGCTCAAGACTAGAGACATGGCAGATCTGAGCGCAAAGGATATTGAACTCACGTTCACCTCTCCAGGACACGAAGAAGAAGTCGAAGCATGGAAGGATGTCTTCGGTATTGAAGAACGCTACAAGGCAAAGCTCTGCGCTCAAAATGATGGGAAGGCCTGGTTACAACGAATCACCGAGGACTGCGAGAACATTGATGTTTCTCGGGACGAGCTTTTAGCCTATGAACTCAGAGCAGCAGAGCGCCTTCCTTACAATGACGCTGGCTTCTTGAAGAAGCCGTTCCTTATCGCCTGCAAAGATGCCAATATCATCTGAATTGGCCGCCTCAAGTTACACCCTGCAGTCCAAAAGCATTGCAAAGAAGCCACGTCCGAAGAAGAAGGTTTCTAAGAACGGTCCCGCCAGAGTAGAGGCCGTTCCTTTAGCTAAGGAAGCGTAGACCAGCCCTGCTTTCTTTATGACAGACAATTCGCAGGCGTGAGGGCCTAATTCTTTCTACTCGCACCAAACAATGCCCTCAACCAGGATGGAGCCATCCTCGTATGTCGCTCATTGGTCTTTCTTCTCAAGCTCTCAAGGTTTGGCCTCGCGCTTCGCATGACGCACAGATTTACACACCAATAATGCCGTTTCGTTTACAGCGAGTCTCGTTCACGATGTTAGCGGCAGCTTAACCACTGTTTTACTTCGTGACTTTATTGGCGACGATAATGCCTAGTGTCTCTAGGATGAGCGGAAGGTATCGTTGAACCTGAGCGCGATCACTCTCTTTTTCCGACATGGCGAGACGATTGTAAGGTGTCGACATTTGACGGTTCCAATGCTCGGCTAGCTCTGGCGGAATGATGAGTGAACCGTCCGGGCTGTTCTTGCATTTGCTATGCATGTAGCTTTGCCAATGTGACCACCGTTCATGTTCAATCGCTGCGAGCTTCTCTGTCAGGTCTTCAAGATGACCTTGAGCGATCGAAATCATATCAGCCCCTTAGCCGCGAGTCTACGATAGTGCTCTCCGAGAGCGGTGAGTCGCACAGTTTTATTTTGCATAGCGGCATGCCACATATGTGGAGCGCCCTCGGGCACCAGGAGTCCGACGCGGTTGTATTTTTGAAGGATCGCAAAGATCGCGTTTTTCTCAGGATCGGGTGGTGGCACATCAAGGGAACTGCCGCTCCTTTCATCCGTCCGCTCCGGTTCATAAGATGGGTCCAATTGATACTGATAGCCAGGACCCGGAAACAATTCGGCAATACGCTGCAAGTCTGCGAGTTCCATGGGCGGCCGAACCTTACGCAGGGATACAAAGCGTTTCACGTTGGTCTTGAAGACTGGGCGCTGTGCCCAAGGGCCGAGCGACTGATCGACGTGAGCGTAAACGCCGCCGGGAGTTACCTCGCCGATAAGATTAGCTGCTGCTCCACCGAGAGCATCAACGAATAGGCTCGTAAATACTCCAGAACCATTATCTTCACTTGCATACTGCTCCGCAGTTGATGCTGTAAGTATCGTAACGCCGTCGCTTATCTCTGCAACTGCTGCGTTGATAGGGTGATTGCCGACGATTCCTCCATGACAGCTATCAAGAACTACGATTCTATTCTGAATCTTTGACTGATTAACTACTGTCATGATTTCTGCAAGCGGAACGCCGTCGTCTCCCGTCTTGCAATCGTTGCCACACAAATAGCCGCCTGTAGCTTCTAGATAGCCGTGGCCCGCGAAATAGAGTAGAGCAACTTCGCCGTCGCCAGAAAACAATTCTCGAATCGCTTCCTTTAGCTGATGACGGTCAACCAGATCATTAGGTCCCATCCCCACCAGTAGACGCACACCAAAATTGACCGACCCATCGGCGTGACGGTCGAGCATTGCCTTCACGGAATGGGCATCGTTCACTGCGCCATTAAGACAGGAGATGGTTTGGTAGTGGTCGATACCAACGACAAGCGCTTTTCGCATAGTACCCCTACAAGGAATCAATGAAGTTCTTGATGTTGTCCCACGTCCAGACCATCGTATTCAGCCCATCAAGCTTAGTGCGATCATCGGTGTAGGCCCAGACCCCTCGCAATGGCGTCTTCTCTTCTTTGGCGCACTGAATTTCCCACTTTTCGCCGCTGGAAGATGTTGAGTTCTTACTCACAAGCGCGATGACGCCAGCGGAGCGTCGGATACGAGTACGAACTCGCTCTTTCCACTCGCTGGAATAAGGTTCTTTAACGGACATGTCAACATACTCGAAAGGGCTTTTCGTGTGCAATGATTGCCCCTTGAGAAAGTCCCTCTGAGTTTTGTCTTCAATAGCGAATGCGACAAATATCACTTTCTTTTCGGCCATCTGTGGCTCTCCTGATGAAATTGATTCAGCAAATACAGAAACGGAGAGGGATTGCGCTCCCCGAACTATGGCTTACGCCATTTATCCCGCCCCCCGACACTGGTAGTACGTACTCGCTCAACCAAAATCGCGGAATTCGGGGCAATCTCGCCGGCCCGCTCGATTGCCTCAGCTTGTGTCGGCTCAATGCCACTGGCCCTCTCCGAACCAGGCCGACGAATCGCATAGTCACCTCGTGGACGACGCTCGACAAATATTTCCTTCTTCGCCATACGACCTCCTAATTAGGAATTAAGTTTCTACTAGCCAACACACTCTTTGAGCGAGAGAAGGTTATCGGTCCAAGTTTTGTCCGCATAGGTTTGAACAAACTTTGTCCCGTTGGCGTTCTCTCGCGGATAGACATACGCTGTATTGCCGCGAGCGTCTTTGACGAAGGCCTTATTATCTGTGCTCTTCTTCAGCCAGTCGTAGACCTCCAGACGCGTGGACTTTCCAGTATTGCCGTTAGCCTCATTGGTCCAGCCAAGATGAGAGATGGCATGATGAGGGTCGTCGTGCCAACCACTTGACTTGTTGATACAGGTGATTCTGATTGCCATGCCACCACTCCTTCGGAACTCAGTTGTGCCATACTGTTTGATATATCGGGCACTGTTCGATAGTAGGCATAGTTGCTTTCAGATGTCAAACGTTCGTCGTAAACTTCAAACACGGAGGGGAAATGCCCGAAACTACGGTCGATATAGCGGCACTTTATGCAGCGATAGACCGAAAGAGACAGACAAAGGATCTAAGCTGGCGGAGTCTCGCCGCAACTCTCAAAATTACGCCGTCAACATTCACGCGTATGGCACAGGGCCTAAAGCCCGACGTTGACACGTTCGCCACGCTAATACGGTGGCTTGGAATGCCTCAGGAGGAATTCCTGCGACCAGCACCCAAGAAGACGGAGGATGCTGATCCAGTTGCAATGATCTCCTCGTACTTAAGAGGCTCGAAGAACGTGACTGACGAACAAGCAGATGCTCTCGAGGACATTATGCATGCCGCCTTCCGCCACCTCACGAAGCAATCCAAATAAGAAAAAGCTGGATAGCCCTTTGCGGCGCGGATTTAAGGCAGACGCCGAGCGAGTCGCCGACGCTATCCGCCAGGAACTTGATTTGAGCCCGACTGCTCCGGTGAGTTGCACCGACATTTGCGAACAGTTGGGCATACCAGTAATCACTGTTCCCGATCTTGCTGCATCGGGGGCTTCTTTGAAGAGCATCAGATGTATCACCTCACCGGCGGCGAAGTTCTCTGCAATGACTGTAGCTTCCGGAACGAAGCGCCTCATCGTTTACAACCCCCACCACCCTCCGGGACGACGTGCGAACTCGCTGGCGCATGAAATTTCACATGTTCTCTTGGAGCATCCGCTTATGCCCGCCCTCGGAGTCGGTGGCTGTCGACAATGGAACCCAGTTCTCGAAGCGGAGGCGGATTGGCAAGCCGGTGCTCTGCTCGTACCTCGACAGGCGGCGCTAGACTGGATGCAAATGGGCAGGACGTTCGAAGATGGAGCACTATATTTTGGTGTTAGCCTTGCCCTCTTCAAATGGCGAGTTAACCAAACCGGAATTTTGCGTCATCTCAACGCGCTTGCCAAATTCAACTCTTGATTGAATCCGATCTTCAGTCGATTGGCAGTTTCAGTTTGCCAGGGCGAATGTACTGCATGCCGTGCACCCGGAAGGTTTCAATCTTGCCGGTTGCTTGATCCACGAACTCAACGTCCGTAGGTTTCCAGTTCAACGCTGGCGTAATTCCGTGGGAAAAGCCGTGGCAGGCTCCGCGCTTCGCAAGCGGAACGCGCAGAGAGCGGCAGACCGCATTCTCGGCAATACCTTCGAGGACATGACCGAGATGACCGAAGACATGGGGATGCCGTATGCAGCGGCATCTTCAATGAGCCACCAGTGCAACTCGATTGCAACACATGTCGAAGCTGCATAGCGCCACATCAACGAGCGAATGGCAATCCTCATCTCGTATGGTGAGTCGATGGTCACGTTGTCCAACGTCTACTTCCGTAGAATGAGTTGATGCAAACTCAAGAGACGATGGGAAGAGGCTAGATCGTATTGATAGAGAGTGTAACGGTCTACCCAAGTATTCATTTGCGCCATCGAGCCGCGCCCCTCCTAAAAGAACGAGATCAGTACCTGACTCATTTGTTGCGAAAGGGTCATTCCGCCTACCGAGTGCGTGGAGACGCCGCCTTCCTCATCCATATCATTCGTGTCATGAAGCTCACTACCATGCGTAATGTGGAGCTTGAGGAAATTATCAGAGCCGGAAAGCGCTGGGCAAATTACAAAGGACCTTTACGAAAGGGCGGGCAACCTCAAACAACACCTGAGAATTTCATGAGAGTTGCGAAAGGGTGGCTGAACTACTACGGATGTTTGGTTCTGCCCCCAGCTCCGATATGGCCGTTTGATCGTCAGATCATGGAATTTAAAGCCTTCTTAAAGTTTGAGCGCAGGTTATCGAGCAGAACGATAATTCACTATATAGATCGAACGACACTTTTCCTGCGTTGGCTATCCGAAAAGTGTGACGGTCTTTCTACTGTGTCTCTCGTCGACGTGGACGAGTTTATCTTGAGCAAGCGCCGTGCTGGATGGAGCTTACGCACAATCGGTACTATTTGCACCGTGCTGCGAGCGTTCTTTCGTTTTGCTGAGGAACGAGGCTGGTGTAAGCCAGGCCTCCCGCAAGGGATTCTCAGTCCTCGCGTACCTAAGTGCACAGACGCTCCGAAAGGACCTAGTTGGATAGATGTTCGCAGACTCATTCGATCGATCAACAAAAAGACTCCAGAAGCGTTACGAGCACGAGCAATGGTTCTGTTGTATTCCGTCTATGGCCTGAGAAGCAGCGAGGTCGCTGGTCTTCGTCTCGACGATTTCGACTGGAGAAGCGAGACCTTCATCGTGCGGCGCGCTAAGCATGGTGGTGTTCAGCAATATCCAATTCAATATGAGGTTGGTGAAGCGATCCTCGAATACCTCCGCAAAGGCAGACCCCATTGTGAGAGCCGGCACGTCTTTGTGGGTGTGCGTGTCCCATATCGCTCGCTGGGACCAGGAGGCATGTGGGGTGTCGTTGGTAGACGGATGAAGCAAATGGGGATTCAGTCAGAGCGCTTTGGTCCGCATTCACTCCGTCACGCTTGTGCAACCCATTTGCTGAAGAAAGGAAGCTCTCTACAAGAGATTGCATCTTTTCTCGGCCATCGGAACACCAAGTGCGTCGGAGTTTATGCCAAATACGACAAAAGATCGCTACATAAGGTGGCTTCATTCAGTTTGGCGGGAATACTTTGACCTTACTAACAGCGATCAGTATCTATGTAGAACGAAAACGTGCAAACGGGTATCTGTACATCGCTCACGAGCGACGGCTAGTTTACTTCTCTAGGCATGTGGGCGATGTCCCGCTGGAACATATTAGCGTCCGGCAGGTTCTGACTTTTCTCGATAGCCCCAAAATCTCCCCTATGGCTTGGAAAAAGAAACACGAGTTGCTCAGGGCTTTCTTCGATTTCTGGTTGGCCCGAGGCGCGATCAAAGTTTCACCAATGCCGCCAAAACGAAGTGCGACCGCTCGGGCGTCTATTCCTTACATCTACACGCAGGCTGAAATCAAAATATTGCTGAAAGCAGCACGTGACTATCAGAAGGGACGCCAAGGGCGCCGTTGCATCGATGGCCTCACTATTAGCACGTTTCTCATTTTCATGTACGGGACGGGATGTTCTCCGGGAGAAGCGATCCGGCTTTCTGTAGGGGATATTGATCTGAAGAAGGGGACGGTTTCCATTCGCAATAGCAACCTTGATCTACGAGAGTTTCCCATTGGCCGAGATTTGAAGATCGTATTAGCCAAGTATTTGAGATCCCGGAGCCGTGTTGCGACTTCAGATGAGCACTTCTTCCTAAATAAGTACGGCAAAGGGATTAAGCGACCCACACTTCACACAGCATTTCAGAGGATACGTCGAAGTTCTGGAATCGTTAGACTGGACGGTGCCCGTTATCAACCTCGCATGCAAGACCTGCGGCACACCTTTGCGGTGCATCGAATTGGCTCATGGATCAAACACGGTGCGGATCTGAACCGCATGCTACCTGCACTGGCAGCCTATATGGGACAGCTCGGCCTAGGGTCGACTGAGAGGTATCTCTCACTAACAGCTGATCGCTTTCGCCCCCAACTGTCTCAACTGAGCCCTTTGCGAGGGAGGAAAAGGTGGCGCGACGATGCCGAATTGATGAAGTTTCTCGCTGATCTGTAACGTCTGCGGGGGCCATCTGTTCGGAGCTTTCGTCGGCTTGCGACTTGTTCTAGGCAGGATGGGAGAACGCCAGAAGAGGTCAAGGATGATTAGCAGCCATTTGGAGGTACGCCATAAGCAGAGGCTTCCCCGTAGGCTTTGAGCTTCCTCCATGCGGTTCTGCTGTGACGAAGACTTTATTCAGATGTGCCAGCGTCTTTGTATCGTCGAACTTCAGAATCCAGCGCTTATGAGACTCATCCTGATAGAACATCCCCAGGCTAATGTTCTCACCTTGATCGCTGCTACCCCATGCCTGGAATGACACCGATTGAGCGAGACCGGCCTGCTTGTCTAGGTCGTAGCCGTAGAAAACAAGGGAGCGATCCTTAGTGTAAAAGACGCGGCCAAACGGTTTCGTGGTCTTCCCGGTCTTGGCGACATCATAGATGTCAGTGATGTACAGATCGCGTGCCCCGATAAGATCGCGGATATCGCGATCATGAGCCAAGAGTTCTTTGTCGAGAGAATGCATTCGCTCTCTCTCTTCGAGGGTAGAGTTTGCTTCGCGGAGTTTGGCCACAAGTGCGGACGACTGTGCCGACTGTTCGGCAGCATTCGCTTTAGCGGCGGACAAGCTATCGCGTAGGACCTTACTCTCTGCTAGTTCGAGCGCGAGCTGCTGGTTCGCCGCGTCTCTTTGCTGGCTGACCTCTGTGTCCTTTGCCTGATCCGCTTTCAACTGGTCATTCAGCGTCGCGATCTTGGCATTCGCCCTCTGGTTCGCCACCGCCAACTTGTCGAGTTCGCGCCGGAGTTCCAGTTCGTCGCGACGTGCCATTTCAAGTTCACGATCACTGTTGTACCCGAGCACCACTGGGTTATGAGCTTCGGGAACTGATCGAGCATTGTGAGAGGCCACGTCGAACGTCGCTTTTTCATGACGTACGTGAGAGACACCCACACATACGACGACCGCTATGCCAGCTGCGATCAATCCAAACGCCACCCGCATGGGCAGCTTCGCACGCGCGGGAAATTTCTCAACACCCTGATGCATATCCAACTTCTGATTCAGTCGATGCTCGGCGTCCTCCAAAGAGAAGGAAGAGGATTCGCAATCGCCTCCGTACTCGTCTTCAGAGTTCGCGCTGGCAGCAATGGCCGGTAATACGTCACGACCAATTTTCTCGTATTCCCGGAATGCCGCTAGACAGGAATCGCAGTATGCAAGATGTACCTGAAGGAGAGCCCATTCCTCCTCTGTCAGTTCTCCGGTAGGGTAAAGCGCGCATAGGGAAAGGAATTCTTCGTGCCAGCGAGGGTTCATCGGCTGACCCCTCTGACGTGCTCAGGGGGCGCGATAGTCTCTTCTCCATTGTCCGTTGGGAAAATGTAGGCGTGAACTCGCTTGAGCCCTCTGTAATATTGATTCCTGATCGCGCCGAGATTCTGACCGGCATTCGTTGCGATCTCAGCAAGGCTATAACCGTGGAAGAGGTGCAGGTCGAGAACGCGAAACTGGTCCTCGGAAAGCTCACTCTGAAGACGTTCCAAGAGGGATCTTGCGGCAATCTCTGTGATCGACACCTGCCCGTACGGGCTTTCTAGCAACTCTTCGTTGAACACGACGGGGTCGTAGTGGCCCCGGATGCCTAGATATTTCTTGCGACTAAAGGCACGGTGATATGTCATCTGGATCATCCAGGAGAGAGCGCCACCCTTGGCAGGATCGTACAGGGATGCCTTGTGGAGCAGGTAAACGAAGACATCCTGCATAAGGTCTTCTGCTTCTGTCTCGTCTCTGAGGATTCGTTGGCAAATACGATGAATGAGCTTGGCGTGTCTCTTGAACAGAGCGGATAACGCATCCCTGCTTCCGGTTCCGATGGCGAGGAGAAGGTCAGAGTCGGTTTGAGCGGCGAGGTTCCCTCCAGCATTAGCGGTCGCGGAATTATCTTTCGACTGAAGTTGGGCACTAGGAGATGAGGAGCCTGGGCGCAATAGGTCTGCCTTTGTCTTCTCCGTCAAAGAACGGGGGAAGTATGAGATGCCCTCAGAATTCATGGTTCCCCCGGAATCCCGCGTCATCGACTGAGCGCGGATCGGATATTGTGCTTCGTCAAAAGGCAGTAGTCTCGATTCGTTTCCTACCCCTCAAGGTGATTTTGAAGCGAAGGATAGCATCCGTAAATACGGTTCGCTGGACGGTTTTGTATCACCGCTCGCAAAAAATAATTGCGGTTCGGGCCATCGTTTGGGTTGCACGCAGCTCGACGCTGCTACGCAGCGGGTTGAGGGTGACACGTCACCCCAGAATGGGTGCTGCACAGCAACCTTAGGTTGCTGTTCGGGAACTATATGAAAACAAGCGGCTAATAGAAAAAACGTCGAAATCGGGTTACGCTAGAGGCGAGCGCACGTTGCTGATGGGGAACCTCATGAGCTGCAACCCCTTAGCCCGCCTCCGGCCCCGTTGCTGTCTTGCACGCAACGCGCGGCCCTCGCATGGCCTCCCCCAAAAATCCAGCGCAGGCGGTGCCCACTGAAGCCGCCGTTACGCATCAAGAGCGTGAGCACGAAGGTCAGCGAGGCGGAGTTCGCCATGCTGGAGGAGCGAGCGCGTGCGTCGGGGCTGACGCTCTCGGAGTGGGTTCGCGACGTGCTGCTGGCCGCGCCGGTCGAGCCAGGTGCGGAGGCCGGGAGCGAAGTCGTTCTGGCCGAGCTGCTGGCGTTGCGGTCGCTGTTCCTGAATCTGAGCTTCCGGGCGGGCAAGGAGCCCCTGGCCGAGGCGGAGCTGCGCGGCCTGATCGAGCGGGCGGATGCGACGAAGTTGGAGCGGGCGCGGGAGCGCCTGCAGGCCGCTCGCGCGGCCAGCAAGGAGACGGAGGAAACCCAACCGGAGGAGGCGTAGAGCATGGCGGAATGGGGACGCAAGCAGTACACGAAGGCATGGCCGAGCCGGACGCCGGTGTGGACGGTGACGGCGTTCCTGCTGACGCCGTTGTTCCTGGCCGGGCTGCTGACGTGGCAGTACGAGCGGAGCTGGACGGAGGCCGAGCGGCTGTACCTGACGGACTACCTGAAGAGCGGAGCGCGGGGCCAAGCGTCGGCGACGGCATCGAGCAAGTACACGCTGCTGGAGGCGGTGGTCGGCAAGGGCCAGCAGCGGCTCGTGCTGGGCGACGAGATCGAGCGCGTGCCGAGCGTGGATGGCAGGCCGGGTTACCGGCTGACGGACGAGGGCGTGAAGGATGGCATCGCGCGGCTGACCTGGGTGACGGGCGTGTTCAACGACCGGGGTCTGCACCGGGTGATGAGCGAGGCCGTGTACGCCGATCATGAGGCGTGGGAGTTCTACCGGATGCCGGTCTATCTCTCGCTGGCGTTCTTCGTGCTGGCCCTCTTCGTGGCCGTGCCGAAGGACCGGGCGCGGCGCATGATCTGGAAGCATGGCCGTCGTCTTCGCGGGCCGGAGCTGGTCTCGACGGCGGAGTTCAATACGAAGCTGGGCAAGTCATCGTTGATGCGCGTGGCCATGCCGGACGGCATCGCGTTCGTGAACGAAGAGGGCAGTTGGTGGGACAAGCTCGTGAACAAATCTCTTAGCCGCTGGGTTCGTATCCCGCGTGATCGAGAGGCGATGCACTTCCTCATCGTGGGCGACAGCGGCACCGGCAAATCGGCAACGATCCGGCAGCTCCTCGCGCAGATCGCGGATCGTGGCGAAGCCGCCATCGTGTACGACCCGGCGATGGAATACCTGCCGCAGTTCTATAGCGAGCAGCGCGGCGACGTGGTGTTGAATCCGTTGGACGCGCGTTGCCCGTTCTGGACTCCGGGCGATGAGGTTCCGCATGAAGCGGAGGCCCTTACCTTAGCCGTCAGCTTGTTCCCCGACCAAGGCCGCGAGAACCGGTTCTTCGTCGAAGCTCCGCGCAAAATCTTCGCTCACTTAATCAATCAGAGGCCGACGCCGCAAGAGCTGACGTACTGGATGAGCAACGCGGATGAGATCGACAAACGGATCGAAGGAACAGAGATGGCGGCGATGATCGACCGTGGCGCGGCCAACCAGCGCAGCGGTGTGCTGGGGTCGCTGAACATGGTCGCGGATGCGTTCAAGCTGCTGCCTTCGGAGCGTGAAACGAAGCAGCGTTGGAGCACGGTCGAGTGGGCGAAGGAGCGCAAAGGCTGGGTGTTCATCACGTCGAAGCCGACGATGCGCGAGCGTATGCGGCCACTCGTTAGCCTGTGGCTGGACTTGCTCGTGTTGCGCATGATGAACGACGACACAGCGCGGAGAAAGAAGTGGTTCGTGCTCGATGAGCTGGCCAGCTTGCAGCATCTTCCGCAGCTAAAAACAGCGGTCACGGAGAACAGGAAATCGAATAACCCGATGGTGCTGGGCTTCCAAGGAAAGGCCCAGGTCGAGGCGCTGTACGGCCACGTTGCAGAGGCCATGTTGAGCCAGCCAGCGACGAAGATCTTCCTCAAAACCAGCGAGCCTCATGCGTCCGAGTGGATCTCAAAAGCCATCGGCGAAGTAGAGGTCGAACGCTTCCGTGAGAGTCGCACGAAGGGCGTCTTCCCGAAGGGCCGCGAGAGCGAACAGCGCGACATCACACGCGAGCCGTTGGTCATGGCGTCGGAGGTTGCGGGGCTTGATCCACTGCATGGATATCTCAAGCACGGCAACCTTGTTGTGCAGATGCGCTTCCCGTATATGGAGCTTGCAGAACGCGCGGCGAAGTTCGTCGAACGGCCCATGCAGAAGCCCACGTCAGCAGCTCCGCAGCCGGTTGCGGTCGCAACGCCGAAGCCTGTCGTCGTTGAAGAGCCGGTGATGCAGCGAAAGCCACCGCAACCCGTCCAAAAGAAGCAGGAGCAAAAGGCCGCAGAGCAACATCCGTACTTCGAGTGAGGCGATCATGGTGACGCTCTCCAAACCGATCAGTGCAGGACAGGCGCAGGCGTATCACAAAGAGGAGTTCGCCAACGCCAAGGAGAACTACTACACCGAAGGCGAGCGTGTGCGCGGTGAGTGGCAGGGCCAGCTTGCGGAGCGGTACGGCTTGACCGGCGAGGTGCAGGAGCAGCAGTTCGCGCGGCTCTCCGAAGGCCAACATCCGCAGACCGGCGAGCAGCTTGTGCGTCATCAAACGGCGCGTGAGTATGAGAACGAGCGCGGCGAGATGGTGCGGTCGATGGAGCATCGGGCCGGGTGGGATGCGACGTTCAGCGCACCGAAGAGCGTGTCTCTCACTGCGCTTGTTGGCGGCGATGATCGTGTGCGCGAAGCCCACAGAGAGAGCGTGCGGACTGCGCTCGATGAGATGGAAAAATACGTGCAGGCCCGCATGGGCGGCAACGCTCCGGCGCAGACGACCGGCGCGTGGGCCATTGCCAAGTTCGAGCATGACAGCAGCAGGCCCGTTGACGGCTACGCCGCGCCGCAGCTCCACACGCACGCGGTGGTGTTCAACGTGACCGAAACGGCAGACGGCAACACGCGGGCGTTGCAGCCGCAAGAGCTGTACAAGACGCAGCAGTACGCGACGGCGGTGTACCGCTCGGAGCTGGCGGCGCACTTGCAAAAGCTGGGTTATGAGATCGAGCGCGGAGAGCATGGACAACCGGAGATCAAAGGCTACTCGCGCGAGTACCTGGAGGCGTCGAGTCCACGGCGGCAACAGATCGAAGAACACATGGAGGCCGCGGGACGTAGCGGCGCCGGAGCTGCGCAAATCGCAGCGCATCAGACGCGCGATGCGAAGCAGCCGCTCTCTCACGATGAAGTGCGAGCACAGCATCAGAAGCTCGCTGCTGAATACGGCCAGCAGCCGCAGCGTGTCTTAGAGGAAGCATCGCGGCGTGACGGCGTGGAGCTGAAGCCGGAGTCATCGCAGCGTGCAGCCCATGAGGGCATGAGTTACGCACGCGAGCGCGGCATGGAGCGCGAGGCCGTAGCCGACGAGCGTTCGCTGATGCGCGATGCGCTGAAACACACGATGGGCGAAGCTCGTCTGCCGGAGATCAAAGCCGAGTTCGAGCGGCGCGTCGAATCGCGGGAGCTGATCGACGTTCCACGTCGTGAGGGCTTGGCTGGCCGTGCGTTCACAACCGGCGAGATGCAGGGTTATGAACGCGAGCTGATCGACCGCATGAAGCAAGGGCAAGGCACGCGCGAGGTGCTGGCCGATGGCAACGTGCGGCAGCAGACGATGGAGCAGCATCCACATCTGAGCGTGAGCCAGCGGCACGCAGTCGATACGGTGCTGACGAGCCGCGATCAAATGATGGCCTTAGAAGGCGTAGCCGGAGCTGGGAAAACAACTTCCTTAGTCGCTGTCCGTGAAGCTGCCGAGCGTGCGGGCTATGAGATAGAAGGTCTCGCGCCCACGTCCAGAGCCGCACAGAAGCTCGGCGAAGCAGGCATCGAGACCCAGACGTTGCAACGTCATCTTGCACGCGGTGAACAGGCCGACGATGGGCAGAAGAAGCTCTATGTCGTCGATGAATCGAGCATGGCAAGCACCAAGCAGATGCACACGTTCGTCGAGCGGTTAAAAGAAAATGACCGTGTGTTGTTCGTCGGAGATACGCGGCAGCATGAAGCCGTCGAAGCTGGCCGACCGTATGCGCAGCTTCAGGAAGCAGGGCTGCGAACAGCCCATCTCGACGAGATCATCCGTCAGAAAGACCCTGCGTTGAAAGAAGCCGTCGAGCAGCTTGCGCGTGGTGAAGTGCGCGAGGCCATCGGCAATCTCAACAGCCAGGGCCGCGTGCTGGAGATCGAGGACCGGCACGAGCGTATCGGTGAAATCGCCCGCGAGTATGTGCGGTCGCCGGAGCGAACGCTGGTCGTCTCGCCCGACAATGAAAGCCGCCGCGAGATCAACAGCGCCATCCATCAGACGATGCAGGCCGAGGGCAAAGTCAACAACGAAGAGTATCGCGTGCATGTGCTGTACGCGCGGCAGGACATCAGCGGGGCTGATCGTCAGCACGCGCAGAACTACGAGAAGGGCGATGTTATCCGCTACTCGAAAGGCTCGAAGCCGCTCGGCATCGAGGCCGGAGAGTATGCGCGTGTGACGGCCACAGATCGAGAGACAAACACGCTGACAGTGAAGCGTCACGGCGGCGAAGAGCTGAGCTACGATCCACGCCGCTTGCAGGGCGTGACGGTCTACCGTGACCATGAGCGCAGCTTCGCCCAGGGTGACCGTGTGCAGCTCACAGCTCCGTACCATGCGGAGAAGCTGGCAAATCGTGAGCTAGGAACGGTGGAGCAGATCGACAAAGGCGGCAATCTAAAACTGAGGATGGACTCGGGCCGCGAGGTCGAGTTCAACGCCAAGCAGCATCCGCATCTCGACTATGGCTATGCGGTGACGAGCCACAGCAGCCAAGGCCAGACTGCCGACCGCGTGCTGATACATGTTGACTCTTCACAAGCACACGGCGAGCTGCTGAATAGCCGCATGGCGTACGTCTCCGTTTCGCGTGCGCAGTTCGATGTGAAGATGTACACGAATGACGCGAAGACGCTGGGATATGAGCTGAACAGAGAAGTGACGAAGGCGACGGCCCTCTCGCAGCAGGAGATGGGCGACAAGATCAAGTCTCAGTCTTTCGGCATAGAGCTATCGCAAGGATTGAGCGTTGGATAAGGACGACGCACCGCGTACCTCTGCGATACAATCTTGATTATGGCCGAGTGGTGAAATTGGCAGCCACAGCAGACTCAAAATCTGCCGAGGGCAACCTCATGTCGGTTCGACTCCGACCTCGGCCACCATCTCCATCTCTCTCCCCCAACATCAATGCAAAGATTCGCCCGGATGGATTAATCCGGGCCGAGGTTGATTGTTGTTGTAGAAAATGGTCGAAATTTACACACTTTCTTACACAGTTTCTTATTTCTGTCGTGTAACTTATTATAAATGTGTAGTTTACTGGTACCAATAAAGGACTCAAAATCCGCCGAGACAACCTCTCGTGGGGGTTCGACCCCCCCTCCCGGCACCAAAACCTCCTCCGGACGACCTATCTACGTCACAAGTCGATTTGAGATGCCCTTGCGGCTTCGTCTGCTGTGCTGACTAGCGTTTTGGCCGTTTTGGGCGGACTTTTGTCGCTGATGGGTCAGCCGCGGTGGGTGATGGCAGTTCTGCGCTCATCAGGCTTTCGGCTGTGCGCTTGTCTGTGATGAGTACGTTGATCCATTGCCCGCGCAGCGCCGCCAGAATTGCGTCAAGTTTGCGTGTTCCCCCGGCAACGCCGACCACACGCCTTGTGCGTTTGAGCGATGTGGGTTCGATGCCGATTACCCTGTTCATCAAAGGCGATTTGACGAGCTGACCATGTTTGTCGAAGAAGCGGAAGCAGATATCGCCAACCGCTCCCAGGCTACGCAACTCGTCCCGCTCTTTGGTCGAAAAGGTATTGCCGCTGCTGGCCAACAACTTTGAAGGTTCGAGCGATCCGATTCCGACCAAGGCCAGGTCGACGCTATCGAAGAGGTCAGAGGCGACTTTGACGGCGGGATCAAGGGACAAGATTTTTTTGGCGTCTGCAGAGCCGACAATCCCGGGCGCCTGCAGGAGCACGGAAGATGCTCCCACCAGATCGGCAAGACTCTGCGCTAGCTGTGTTGCCTGGTATTGGGTACTCGCATTGCCAACGCCGCCCAGGATCTGGACGACCTTTCCTCCACGGGCTGAGTCGCCGGGGTGAAGCGACTCCACCATCGCGAACAATGCCCGGCTCCAGGAAGAGATGCCCACGATCATTCCAGGTTTGAGTGTGGTTTCGAGAAAGAACGCAGTAGCCGCACCCAGGTCTCGAACCATGGCGACTTCCTCTGCGGGACAGTCGACGACGACTGCCTCGCGAAGATCGAATTTCTCCTGCAGGGCGTCTTCGAGTTCAGGAAAGATGCCGCTCGGGGCTGCCACGCTGATACGAACGAGGTTCGTTTCGCGGGCCTTTTTGAGCAGACGGGAGATGGTGGATTGATGAATACCGAGCCGTTCGGTGATCTCCTGCTGTCGAATCGACTGCATGTAATACATGCGAGCGATCTTGGTCATCAGCCGAAGTTCATCCAATCGCGACATACAGTCTCTCTCTTGGGGTCACTCTACTGTGTTCATGATATTTATGCAATTTCGATGATTCATGCATATGAGTTCTTTATGAATGACAGGCCTCAGAATTATGGTGGTACACGTCCCAGCCCAAATAATTTCCCAGAGCTTCGGCAACAGCTTTTGAACTATGGCTGCCATTCATTGCAGCATGATGCTCGAAGCCGTTCTTGCAGATGTAGTGCATAAGTTGAGGGAGGTTGCCGACTTGGACAACAGCTTTTGTACCGAAGGTGTTCAGCGGGTCGTCGGTAAACATGCCATCGCCGACGTAAGCCCGAATCTTGCCGCTGAGATCATCCGTACTGACCCTGCCAAAGGTGACTGGGCCGGCAGGGGTGCGACCGGCCAATGCCCCGACTGTGTTCTCTTCTCCAAGGACGGTGCCGAGGATGGGCGCAGTGCCGATACGGATATCCGGCAGAAAGTCTTTTGCCCAATTGCCGCAGTGGAAGAAGACGCACTTGTCGGGGTCTTTGCCGTAGTTGTTGTTCCAGTCCACGAGAGCGCTCGGCTTGCCACTGGCCAGTTGCAAGGCGTACATGCTGACGACCCCGGCAATATCCACTTCACAGGCGGAGGGAAGCATCTGTTCGCTCATCATGGACATGATCGTACAGACGTTAACACCGTAGTTCTTCTGCATGGAACTCCAGCACTGAATTGCTGTTGCGGTGAGTCCGAGAGAGCTCATCCAGTCGTCGACGACTATCGCAAATTTTGCCATTTTTTGCATTGACTCATCAGGAGCAGCGGAAGAATCGGCATACGCGCGAATCTGGTCGATGCGTGCTTTTACACGATTATCGTTATTGGCGATTGTCGCTGCTGTGCCGAATATCTCAGACAAGTCGAGGGTGTTGACGGAGATGCCGGCTGCCTCAAACAGCTTCTCGCTGAAGCGCGTTGTGTTGAAGGCATTTGGACGTGCTCCGACGGCGCCGATGCGCACCATGCGCATGCCGCGAACGACGCGACAGGTTTGGATAAACTGGCCTAAATCCTCGCGAAATCGCTCGTCACAAATGGCCACGGTATGATCGCGTGTCAGCGTGAATTTGAAGCGATACTGGCGGAGATTGTTGCATGCGGAAATCTTTCCGCAGAAGGCGTCACGCCTGCGTTCCAGCCCGAACTGATCGAGATCGTCTGGGCATGCCTGAACGAGGATTGGCACCTGCAGTTCTGAGATGCGAATCGTATCGGCGATTCCCTTTTCATCACCGAAGTTTGGCAAGCATACGAGAATGCCATCAATGCGGTTGCGATTTTCTCGAAAGAGTTCTCCGCATCGCTGTGCGTCGGCCCAGGTTTCTACCGCTCCGAGTTTACTCTGCTCTAGTGTGAGCCAGACTGGATCGATCGACAGCTCTGCGAAGAGTTTTACGAGATCGCGCCGGGCTTCGGTGATAAGTGCATCCGGAAAGAAATCGCGATTGCCTAAAATCACACCTAGAGTGATCGAGCCTGCCATACTGTTCTACCTCACTTTTTCAAAATTGCGATAGTTGTCAGCGTTTGCCTTCGTTACAAGATCGCATGGAATGACCTGGCGCTCTGGCTTGCCAGTCGAACCCGTCTTCAGAAATGCATCCGCTTCTTCTACGGCGAGCCGAGAGATCACAACTGCGGGTTGGAGAGTAGTGGCTTGCAGATCGCCCGCTCGTATCGCACCGATGGCGTCTGGACTACCGTCAAATCCAACAATCCGCAAGCCGCGAATTCCCGCAGACCTGGCAGCCGCTGCTGCTCCAAGAGCCATG
>Ga0105248_10000915_pt1 | contig 32826 bp, 22 predicted proteins | sample KBSS34metaG_FD_81524 | JGI IMG/M metagenome (GOLD analysis project Ga0105248, IMG submission 81524) | Switchgrass rhizosphere microbial communities from Kellogg Biological Station, Michigan, USA - KBS S3-4 metaG | ecosystem: Host-associated > Plants > Roots > Rhizosphere > Soil | place...
ACGGAAGTTACTGAATTCGCATCGCAGCAGGTCACAGTCTAAGGCAGATTTTCACGCAAAGGCACAAAGACGCAAAGAGAAAAATGAAGTCTCTCTTTGCGTCTTTGCGCCTTTGCGTGAAAAAATTCAAAGGGGGGTGAAGTATGAGATATCTATTTTTACTAAGTGTGCTGGCTTTTGGTTTAGTGCTGGCGGCGCGAACTAGCGCTGGTCCGGCTCCGCAGCAGGACGTCATTCGTTTAGATTCTCGCATCAGTCAACTCGAGCAGCGTTTCTACACGATCGAAACGAGTCTGCGCACTCTCGAACAACAGTCACGAATGGCCGGAATGAATCGTGGTGGAAGCGTCACGCCCGATGAGATTAATCTACTGCGTTCGGAAATTCAGACGCTGCAAGCCCGTATCATGGAAGACGAGTGCGCGCTCGCAAAGTTGGACGAACGAACGCTCAGTCCTACTGCACGTGAGGCAAGAAGAAGGGCTGTGGGCACCGATCCTTGCCGCGCGAATGTTGAATTACCGCTGCGACCACCCAGTCATCGCGATTAGAAATTCGCAATCATAAAGTAAGTTGACACCCGAACGAACGCGGAGTAAAGTGCGTTCACATTGCCCTCTTGATTACATAGCTCTCCCGACAGTTGTTCCTTCCAAAAAATTATGGGTTTAGTTAGTCTTGGCCCATTTCTCCCACATTTGTAGCTGCCCTCAGACAATGATTGCCCCGACGTTTTAACAGGGAGCAATTCGATGGCTATTTTCACCACGCCATTCAGGTTACGTGTGTTCGTTGTTACCTTCCTCTCCTGGACACTGATTATCGTGACCTGTGGTCCATTTACACATGCAACAAAAGCATCTTTCAACAGAGCAAAAGTGTTTGACCAGGCGCAACAGCCGCAAACACCATATCGTGACGGCGAACTAATCGTTCGATTCCGCGCCGGAGTTTCACCTCAAGTCAGAGACACGATCCTCGCGACACATGGCGCAAAGCGTAAGCAGCGACTCCAGGGTGAATCTGCTCTTGAACGACTCGAGTTGCCGGCAGGGCGCGACGTCAGAGACGTGGCGTTGCAGATGTTACTCAACCCGATGGTTGAACTTGCCGAACCCAACTTCCTGATCGCAAAAGACGATTTGAATCCCAATGACGAGCGATTCAATGAACAATGGGCCTTGCGTAATATGGGCCAGAACGGCGGCCAGTTTGGTTCAGATATCGACGCTGTTGACGCCTGGAGTATTACTACCGGAGCGACGTCAACCGTAGTCGCCGTCATCGACAGCGGCATCGACTTCACCCATCCGGATCTTGCAAATAATCGTTGGACCAATCCATTGCCGAGTCCGAAGCAGGATCTGCATGGCTGGGACTTCGTCGCCGGCAGTTCGGAAATAAAAGACGAGCACGGCCATGGTACTGCGGTAGCCGGCATCATTGCCGCCGAAGGCAATAACTCCACCGGCACGACCGGTGTCATGTGGCGCGCCGGCCTGATGAGCCTGCGGGTTTTGGATAATACCGGTACCGGCGATGTTGCAAACGCGGTTGAGGCGATCGATTACGCAATTACTCACGGTGCTCAGGTAATCAATCTCTCATGGGGAACCAACGCGGAATCACTGGCGCTGAAAGAGGCAATCGAACGTGCTATCAAACGCAATGTAGTAGTCATTTGTTCTGCCGGTAATGCCGGGCGCAGTCTCGACTCGAGCCCTTACTATCCCGCGTCATTTGCAGTGACGAATCTGATTTCGGTGGCGGCAACTGATAACCTCGATCAGCTTGCTTCATGGTCCAACTGGAGCGCCGGAAAAGTGACAGTTGCAGCGCCGGGAACAAATATCCTCACGACGCAGAAAGGCGGCGGCTACTGGACCGTGAGCGGCACGTCGGCGTCAACACCCGTGGTCACGGGAATTGCAGGTTTATTAAAAACTCTTCGCGCCGGCGCGAGTCCTCGTCTAGTAGCAAAGGCAATCTCGGAAAGCGCACGTCAAGTGGCTTCGCTATCGGGAAAAGTGTCGAGTAATGGAGTCGTGAACGCTGCGGACGCACTGGTAAAAGTGAAGGGCTCACCAAACGAATCACCAATGATTCCGCCGCCCGGTCACGGCGTTGGCGGTACTGGACCAGGCGGAAGTTTTGCGACTACGTCACCTGCGCCTATCACTCAGGCGCCAATCGCGAATCTTCCAAATCTGGACGACGCACGTAACGCGAAACCGCAACAGCCTAAAGCGCAGGCTCCGATCGAAGCCAATTTACCGTGCGCTGACTGTGATCCATATGGCGGTGGTGGAGGCGGCGGCAACTACCCGAGCGGCGATCCAAACTTTTCAACTGCGCGCGGCAGGCCACGCAATGAAACCGGGCAAGAGGGCGTCGATCTCGGTTCGCAGAATTTTAACTGGAACCTGACCCTGCTCTCGCTTTCGGGACGCGCCGACCTGGATCTGGATCTAACCCTTACTTACAACTCGCTGGTATGGACCAAAGACGGTTCCTACATGAAGTTCAACGCAGATTTTGGAAATCCAGCTCCGGGCTTTCGACTCGGCCTGCCCATTGTGCAACAGCGCTTTTTTAATTCGCAGACCGGTGTTTATGCCTACATGATGGTGACGCCTTCCGGAGGCCGTGTCGAACTAAGGCAGGTAGGCAGTTCAAATATCTACGAATCGCAGGACAGCACTTACGCACAATTGGACGCCAGTAATACGAGTTCGCTTGTGGTGCGCACCACCGACGGAACCCAGTACACCTTCGTACCCGTCAACGTCAACGCTGAGTATCGTTGCATTCAAATAAAGGATCGAAACGGCAACTATATTTCCGCGAGCTACGACGGCAGCACCGGTCACTTGCTAAGCATTACCGACACGCTTGGACGAGTTGTGAATTTTGTTTACGACACGGGCGGCAATCTATCGGCTATTCGCCAGACCTGGGCAGGTGGCAATCACGATTGGGCCACTTTCACGTATGGCCAGGTCCTCGTGGCGCCGAATTTCGGCGGCGGTCTGCTCGTCAACGGTCCAAACAACAGCTATACGACTGTATTGACTCAGGTAAACCTCCACGACGGCTCTTACTTCACTTTCAACTACAACAATGCGTTCGCGCAGGTATTTCGCATCAACCACTATGAGTCGGATGGCCATCTGATCAATTACACGTCGTACAACCTGAGTACCAGTACGGGCCAGACTGATTGTCCAAGATTTACTGAGCGTCACGACTGGGCTGAGAACTGGAACAGTGGAAGCGAAGCGGTAACCACATATAGCGTTGCCGGCGACGGTTCATCGAGTCAGCAGACTGCTCCGGACGGCACGATTTTCAAGGAATTTTTCTTCACTTCCGGATGGCAAGCAGGCCTTACGTATCTTTCAGAAGTGTGGTCGGGCGGAGTCAGAAAGAAGTGGACCACCACCGCATGGACGCAGGATGACACAGGCTTAAGCTATCAAAAGAATCCGCGGGCAACTGAAACCATTACGTACGACGACGCGGGTAACCAGCGACGTGTTACGACCAGTTACTATCCGACTACCTCGTTCAGTTTACCCAGCGATATTTATGAATATGCGGCGGATGGCGCAACCGTCTTACGCCGCACTCACACGGATTACAATTTGGATCCTAACTACGTTAACCGTCGCATTATCGGGCTTGTTTTTGGCGAGTACGTTTACGACGGTGCGGGAACGCTACAGTCGAAGCGTTTGTATCACCGCGATTGGGCCTCGCCGTGGTTAGTCGATCCGGGTACGACTACGCAGCACGACGATGCGAACTATGGCGGCAGCTTTGTCGTAGGACGTGCGAACCTTGTCTTGATCGAGCAGTATGACGTTCAGTTTCCGAATGACACTTCACGTGTCCTGAGTACGAAGTTTGGTTACAACACCAGTGGCTCGGTAGTTTTCACCGGCGATGGAGCCTGGCACCAGACTAGTTTCAGTTACACGGATTCCTTCTCCGACAGCGTCAATCGCAACACGTATGCGTATCCGACCACAGTAACAGACGCCGATAACTATTCCACGACAGTGCGGTACAACTGGGACTTCGGAGCTGTGACGCGTACTCAGGATCCGAAAGGCGCGGTGCAGACCACGACTTACGATAACGCGCTGCGTATCGATCGCATCACCAATGAAACCAGTGGTGCGTATGTCCGCTATGTCTACTCGCCAGAAAGCTACATTGCCAGCTTCGCGACGCTTCAGGATGGCGCCGGTGAGGCCTACAGCATCAACTATTTCGATGGTGCTGGTCGCGTGCGTGCGTCGGGCGGTGACCATCCGGGCAGCTCAGGCGGGTATATGGGCCAATTGACTTTCTACGACTCGATGGGAAGGCTTTCTCAGAAGACAAATCCTGCTGAGATGAACGCGAGTTGGGTACCGACCGGCGACGACGCCGCCGGCTGGTCTTCCACTCTTCAGACGTACGACTGGCAAGGACGTCCACTGCTGACCACGGACCCTGATGGCAATACCAGGGAAACTATTTACGGTGGTTGTGGTTGTGCCGGAGGCGAACAAACAACTGTGCGCGATGAGCAGGGTCGTCGCAAGCGTTACACCAACGACGTGGTGGGCCGGCTGGTTAAAGTGGAAGAGCTGAATTGGGACACAAGTGTGTATTCAACTACCAACTACACACTCAACACTCGCGATCAGATCACGCAGATCAATCAGGAGGGACAACTCAGAACGTACACCTACGACGGATACGGGCGAGTCGCAACACGCACGACTCCTGAGCAAGGCACTGTGAGTTACAGCTATTTTGCTGATGACACTGTTCAGACGATTACCGATGCGCGTAATGCGACTACGACGTTTGCTTACAACGGCCGGCATCTGGCCACGAGCATTACGTATGTCGCGACGGGTGCAGTTGCGGCGACACCGAATGTTTCTTTTGGTTATGACTCCGCCGGCAATCGCACGAGCATGACCGATGGGTTGGGTTCAGTGAGTTACGTCTACAACACGCTCTCGCAAATGACTTCCGAAACGCGCACCTTTAACGGACTCGCTGGATCATACACGTTGAGTTACGGGTATAGCCTTGGCGGTCAACTAAGCTCGATTACCAATCCATGGGGAGCGCAAGTTGGCTATCACTACAACAAAATCGGGCGGCCCACGAGTGTTTCCGGTGCGGGCTACGTCGGTGTAAGTGCTTACGTAAACAACATTTCTTACCGGGCGTTCGGCCTCAAGCAAGTGGACTATAACGACAGCCGCACGTTGTCGATCCAATACGACAATCGTTTGCGAAAAACGGAGTGGAGTATTCCTGGTGTGCTGCGCATGCAATACAACTACACGTGGGAACGCGACGGGCGCGTCGGGTTCGTGCGTAACCTCGATGATGAAACTCTGGATCGTTACTATGGTTACGATCACGTGGGCCGCATAACTGTTTCACGATCCGGCAATGAGGCACGCCTCGCGATCGGAGATCAGGTACCGCTTCTCTACAATGGTCCATATTCGCACGGTTATTTCTATGACAAGTGGGGCAACATCACCGGTCGCGAGGGTTGGGGCGGTACGAATCCTGCTTACAACGTCAGTTACACCAACAACAGGATGAATGGACATGTTTATGACGCATCAGGCAATTTAACTGATGCTGGTGGCGGCTGGACTTTCACTTATGACGTCACCGGACAACAAGTGACCAGTGCTGTCAACAGTATGCAGAACTGGTACGACGGCGACCGGCTCCGGGGGAAAAAGCTTGAAGCTGGAACCACGTTCTACTATCTGCGCAGTACAGTGCTTGGCGGTCAGATCGTAGCTGAGCTTGCTCAAAATGGTGATTGGGCGCGCGGCTACGTCTACCTGGGCAGTGAGCTGCTGGCAGTACAATCCGGTGGCGTTTACTGGGTGCATCAGGATCCCGTCGTGAAGAGTAAGAGAATCACTGATGCGTTCGGAACGATTGTGAGCTCGGTGGAGCTGGATCCGTGGGGTGGCGAGACTAATCGCAGTAGCAACGAAGCTTTCCAGCCGCGCAAGTTCGATACTTATCACCGTGACGGAATTGGCAGCGACGATGCGATGCATCGCCGTTATAACCGCTGGTGGACCAGGTTTGAACAGCCCGATCCATATGATGGTAGTTATAACCTGAGTAATCCACAGTCGTTCAATCGCTACGCGTACGTGCAGAACGATCCGATTAACTTTACTGATCCGACCGGATTGTTCTGTGTGTGGTACGAACATTGGGATGAGGCAAGAGCGACTCTATACGTATGGCAGGAGTGCTACTTTGAAGACGGTGGTGGCGGCGGAGGCGGCGGTGGTGGCGGCGGTGGTGGTGAAGGCGGCAACGGCCACCATGGCGGCGGCGGTGGTGGTGGTCTTGGGCCTCAGGATCCGAGACCTCAACCGCACCCGACACCGACTCCGGCGCCCACGCCGACACCGGACCAAAATCCGTGTGTTGACGCCGTGTTCGGCAAAATTCACGGCAGGAATCGCCAGACAGACAGGGCTCGAACAGCGATTACAAATCTGCTGAATCAGGCAGCACAGTCAGGGTTGACAGCCGCACAAGCTGCATATGTATTGGCGACAGCGGAGCATGAATCGAATATGGGTAACTCGATGGTCGAGAGTCGTTCGTACGCGGCCACCAGGAACTATGGAGGTGGAGTCCAATATCGCGGTCGAGGGTACGTACATATCACGCATCGTAGTAATTATGCGAAATTCGGGCTTGCTGGTAGTCCAGGGCAAGCGGCCAGGCCAGAGGTAGCCGCTCGAGTTGCTGTTCAGGGAATGGTCGATGGTTCATTCACCAGATATTCCCTGGCAGACTGGGTTCCTGCAAACGGAGAGCCCGATTTCTATAACGCCCGGTGGATCATCATTGGACAAACCCGGCACGAGCGTGGAGTTGCTCAACGACTTGCCGCGAATGCCAAGGATTTCCTGGCTGCTCTGCAAGGCTGCGGATATGGCCAGTGATGGAGAACTGAGATGGTGAGACCATTTTGCTGGATCGTGTTGGTTGCAGGTTGGATTGCGCTGTTTGGATACGGATGCAATCCAACCTCTTCACAGAACGCCGAGCTACCGGGAATTGGCGCCAGTCCTGCGTCGAAGTCAGACCAGAATTCGCCTTCCGCGGCACGGGCTGAAGTGTCGGGTAAGTCTATCTGGAGAGGAAATAGTGGCGGAGTTGAGATTGATTGGACCACCGCAGATCTATTTTCTCGCTCAGGTGGAAACATAGAAAAGATCTTTCAACCTGTAGCTGAAAAGGGTCACGAGGAATTTCTAGCGGACCTGAATGGAGCTACGCCGACAAAAGGGCAAAATCACAACTGTGAATACCGGCGCGATTTTGAGGTGTTATCCATAGCCGGGTCGTTAGTCAGTTTTCAGGATACTGAATACAGCGACTGCGGTGGTGCACATCCAACCACCGAAACACGTTTCACGGCGGTGGATCTCAAACGCGAAGGATCAGTGCCTTATCAGTATGGTGAAACTATTGACGTAGACATGAACCAGCCGGGCAAGGTCGTGAAGCTGACAGATTACTTTCAGGAATCGGACATCTTGAACGCGTTGCTTGCAGATCCTGTCATTGGCGAGGCACTTAAGGAAGCAGGTGTTTCTACGCCGCCAAAGACTCTCGCGGCGTTGCCGGAAGTATTCGCGAAAAATGGATACCTGATAAAGGGTGAGTTGAGCTTGCGTCCCGACTTTCTCACCAGATTCGCTTTCCATCATCTTGAAGGAGACATGGTTGCGGTGCGTTTGAATCTGCCGTCAATCGCCTTTGGTTACAGATCGAAGCAGATCGGTTTGCTACTGCCGGTACCGGCCGTGCTGAAAGAACCACTTGCGTCGGCCGCTTCAGGCGAAGAAGGCTTTCTCATGGGTTCAGCGCCGCAGAGTATTCGAAAGCAACTAACGAGGTTCGCTTTTAAGATTGGAGCTGGAGCCGGACACGACAACTAGACGATCGTCGATGAATATGAGTCGACCGTAACAGGCGTGCCATTGAAGGCGGCGGTGCCGCAGAGCGCGTCGATGGCTTGATTGTCTGTGAGATCGTTGATGCTGACGCCCGCGTGTTGCTGGGCCACTTCCAACCGGTTTCCGGAATGATCGTGGCCCCAGCCGTGCGGAATGCTTACCACGCCGCGCATCATCTCCTCCGTCACTTCAACCGGCAGCACAATCTCTCCCACTCTCGATCGTACCAACACGTTTTGACCTGACATCAGATCCCTATCGGCAGCATCATCCGGATGCATCAGCATTGTGCAGCGCTGCTTGCCCTTCACCATTCGTTCACTGTTGTGCAGCCACGAGTTGTTGCTGCGCAGTTGTCTTCGCCCGATCAATAACAGGTGACCGTTCGTGTCAGCTGCGGCTGTATCGAGCAATCTCACTCTCACACGCTCCACGTCTTTGACGAAAACTTCCGGCGCCAGCTCGATCGATTTGTCCGCGGTGCGCAGTCGTTTGGGTAGACAGGGCATCAATGGACCAAGATCGATCCCGTGCGGAGCCTGCTTCAGTTTTCGCAGTGTGAGATGGTGTGGTCCAAAACGTAAACCAAGATCCAGGATGCGTTCGGGTCCGAAGAATTGTTGGATGAACTTATTTCTCACGCCTCTCACCAGATTGCCAAACGCACCATGCGTGTTCATGCGCGACTGGAGTTCAGCCAGGATTTCCCAATCGTGACGTGTGTCAGCGTCGGGTTCGAACAAAGGCTGCGAGTACTTCGTCGTGTTGCGTACCGCAAGCAAATGAAGCGCGAGATCGTAGTGGCCACGTTCGAGCGTGTTAGTGGGCGGTAAGATTATGTGCGCGTGACTCGTCGTTTCGTTGATGTAGAAATCGATCGACACCATGAACTCGAGACTCGCGAGCGCGCGATCCAACACGCGACCATTTGGCGTCGACAGCACCGGATTTCCCGCGAGAGTGACGAGCGCCTTAATCTGTCCCGGACCTTCAGTCAAAATCTCTTCCGCAAGCGTCGCGACTGGTAACTCGCCCCCGAATTCCGGCAGCTTTCGCACGCGACTGTGCCAGCGCGCATAACTTCCTCGCGGCGCCACTGACTCCGGCGCTGAGAGTGGATCAAACGCGGGGAGGGTAAACATCGCGCCGCCGGGTTGATCGAGATTGCCCGTAACGATGTTCAGCACGTTAATCAACCACTGGCAAACGCCGCCGAACTCCTGCGTGCTGAGACCGATCCTGCCGTAGCACACCGCTGACTCCGCGGCCGCAAATTCTCTCGCGAGCCGGCGTATCTGATCCGCATTTATCCGTGTAATCGGCGCAACTCTTTCCGGCGTGAATTGGGCCACGAGGTTACCGATTGTCTCCACGCCTTTCGTAAACGGCGCCAGGTGGTCCAATCGTGTCAGCCTCTCATCAAAAACAACATGGAGTAAGGCGAGCAACAACAACACGTCTGTGCCGGGACGAATAAACACGTGCTCGCTGGCGAGACGCGCGGTTTCGTTGCGACGCGGATCGAACAGTATTACCTTACCGCCACGCCGGCGAATCTCTTCCAGCCTTCGGGCCATCCCGGGGGCGGTCATCAGGCTTCCGTTTGAGACTGCCGGATTGGCGCCGAGGATTAGGAAGAATTGTGTACGGTCAACGTCGGGAACGGGCAGCAGCAGTTGATGTCCAAACATCATGAACGAAGCCAGATGATGGGCCAGTTGGTCCACCGACGTCGCTGAAAACCGGTTGCGCGTGCGCAGGCTGCGAATGAATCCCGGCGCGAACAGCAGTGCGGCATAGTTATGGACCGTCGGATTGCCGAGGTAAGTCGCGAGTGAATTACGACCATGCTGCGCGCGAATACGCTTTAGGTTTTGCTCAACCTCCGCGAACGCTTCGTCCCAGCCGATGCGTTGCCAGCCTCTGGCGGTGCGACGGACTGGATGTTTGAGACGATCTTTGTCGTAGTGAATATCCTGTAAGGCAACAGCTTTGGGACAGATGTAGCCGCGACTGAATGGATCGTCCTTGTCGCCGCGTATGTTCAGCCGTTGAAATGGCTCAACAGTTATCTCGACACCACAGATCGCTTCACAGATATTGCAGGTGCGATAGTGGGGCGAGTTGTTCATGATGCCCACAGATTACACAGATTAAACAGATCTTCAAAGAGAAAACCTGCGTAATCTGCGGATGTCCACTTGACAGACTCGCTTCATGTAAAGTATCTTGATGTCAAGATAAATGAGCAGATATAAATTAGATTCATTAAAAGATGGAACCGGGGTGCACGTCTTTCTGGTGATGTGGAAGGCCGTGCACGCCGTTGAGACGTATGCGCAGCGCAGTATCGCGGAGCTGGAGATGTGTGGCAGCGATTTCGCCGTACTGGAAGCGTTGCTTCATAAAGGACCGCTCCTCGTCAACGAAATCGGAAAGAAAGTGCTGTTGACGAGCGGCTCGATCACGGTCGCGGTCGATCGCCTCGAGTCGAAAGGGCTGGTTGAGAGACGTGCGTCCGGCACTGACCGCCGGGCGAAGATCGTTCATTTGACTAAGGCCGGTAAGGAGTTGATCGCGCGGGTGTACGCCGGTCATGCCGCCGATATGGAACGACTCGCGTCGGCGTCGTTGACCAAAGCCGAACGCGATACGCTGATTCGACTGTTGAAAAAGATTGGCTATGAAGCGGCGGAAAAGTTTAGAGAGGAGTAGTTATGTCGATGGTGAGTAAAGCATTGCAAACGCGAACCGTGGCGGGAGTTGTAACGAGTATTGAAACGCTGGAAGGCGCGGGCTTTCTGGTTCGACGTCCGTTCCCGACTGCGTCGTTCTCCGATTTTGACCCGTTCCTGTTACTGGACGAGATGGGGCCGATGGATGTCGGCGCCGGACAAGCCAAAGGGGCGCCGGATCATCCGCACCGCGGATTCGAAACCGTGACGTACATGTTGTCAGGAGAGATGGAGCACAGGGATTCGAGTGGGCACGCCGGACGTTTGACGCCTGGCGATGTTCAGTGGATGACTGCCGGCGCGGGTGTGGTCCATTCTGAAATGCCTTCGCGAGAGTTCTTGCGCGCGGGTGGTCGGATGCATGGATTTCAGCTCTGGGTAAACCTGCCGCAGCGTGACAAGATGATGAAGCCGCGTTACCAGGAGATTCCGGGTTCAAAAATTCCGAAGCCCACTTCGCCGGATGGTCTCGTGACGGTGAGGGTGATCGCAGGTGAAGCGATGGGTGAAAAGGCGGTTATTGAGACGCGCACTCCGATCATTTACCTGCACTACAGCATCGCGCCTGGTGGTGTTGTAACGCAATCGGTGCCTGACGGTTTCAACATCTTCGCCTATGTCGTCGATGGAGCGGGCTTGTTTGGTGCGGAGCGCGAGCAAGGCGGCGACGGGCAGATGGTCCTATTCGCGCAGGATGGCGACGAAGTGCGAATCGAGAATCCGGCTGATGCGCGGGCTACGCTCGACGTGTTGCTCATCGGTGGCGTGCCGTTGCACGAGCCGGTCGCGCGGTATGGTCCATTCGTGATGAATACGAAGGCGGAGATTTATCAGGCTATCCAGGATTATCAGGAGGGCCGGATGGGTGCGATAGTCGCTGACACATCGGAAGGAAAACTAAGATGAGAATCGTGACTTTGATCGCCCGGCTACTGCTAGGCTTGATCTTTTTGGTGTTTGGTCTAAACGGGTTCCTGCAGTTTATTAATATGGGACCAATGCCGGCAGGTCTGGCCGGGCAGTTTATAGGTGCGCTGTTTCAATCGCATTACCTGTGGGTAGTGGCAGCGCTGCAGGTCATTGGCGGTGTGCTATTGCTGATCAATCGCTTCGTGCCGCTCGCTCTCGTACTGCTTGGACCAGTGATCGTGAACATACTCCTGTATCACTTGTTACTGAATCCGGCCGGTATAGTGAATGCACTTGTCGTGACCGTGCTGTGGTTCATCGTCTTCTACGCACATCGCCGGTACTTCTCCGGAATTTTTGTGCAGAAAGCGGAACCTCAAAATTAGATTCCACTTGCGGCCACAAAAAGGCACACAAGGAAGACGCTGAGAGATCAAAATTATTTGTGTGCCTTTTGTGCCTTTTTGTGGCCTAAATCAAAGTAGCTTTGCGGTCATATTAATGGTCGTGCTCGCGAGGGCTTTTGATAAGGGACAATTCTGTTTCGCGCCGAGCGCATATTCCTGAAATGTCGCGTCGTCGATATTCGGAATCTCGGCTTCAGTCTCGAGTGCGATCTCTGTGATCGTAAACGCTTCGCCTGTCTTTTCCAGTTTGACTCTCGCTTCGGTATGAATTCGTGTGGGCGTGATACCCGCGCGGGAAAGTTGCGCTGTTAAAGCCATTGTGAAACAGCCCGCGTGAGCTGCACCCAAAAGCTCTTCCGGATTCGTAGCCGCTTCGCCTTCTTCAAAACGAGACTTGAACGAATACGGACCTTCAAACGCGCCGCTACCGACTTTCAATGTTCCGCTGCCTTGTGCCAGATTACCTTTCCATTCAGCTTCTGCTTTTCGTGTTGGCATGTTGTCCTTTCACTTTCGCAATCTTTTCACTTCCGGATGGTAGCAAGCTTGGTGAATGAACGCCATGATGTGGTTAGGTGCTCTTTGTGCTTCTTTGTGGCTTCGTTGTGGCGGCTTTGAAGGCGGCATCGACGATGGCTTTCAATTCGTCGTAACCTTTTGCCGAGACGCGACGGCCGTTGATGAAGAGTGTCGGCGTGCCGTTGATCCCTAACTTCATTCCATCTTCAATGTCGCGCTGCACTGACTCCGCGAACTTCCCGGAATCGAGTGCGCTGTCAAACCGCGTCCGATCGAGTGCCAGCTCGCTCGCGTAACCTTTCAACTTATCGACCGTCAACGCTGACTGATTGCGTAGCAGGATCTGAATGTACTCCCAATACTTACCCTGATCTCGTGCAGCTTCCGCAGCCTCGGCGGCCTTGAATGCCTGCGCGTGCTGACTCAGCGGAAAATCGCGCGTGACGAGTCGGACCTTGTCGCCATACTCCTTCACCAAACGCTCCAACTCCGGATGCATCGCCGCACAACTCGGACACTGGTAATCAGTAAACGCGACGATCGTGACCGGCGCATCTGTCTTACCAAGCGATGGCTGGTCGTTCGTTGAGATTGAGAAGACCGGTGACTCCGGCGCTACCAGAAACGTTTGAATCGTAGCGGTCGTGCGTAACTTCTCGACAAATGCACGCTCAGCCTGACGCACTTCGATCTGTTCGAGATACTGCCGGATCGCATCCTTCGTCTGCGCGAAGTCGCCGCTCACACGTTCTTTATTCTGATCGTAGAACGTCTGTGCTTGTTGATCCGTAACCGGCTTCGGCTTTACTTCAGCCTCCAGCAAGGCATTGGTAGTAATCTGTCGCTTCTGTGCTTCCTGGACCAGCAACGTGTCGTTGATACTGAGTTCAAGCTCATCCTTGCGTAACTTGTAGACCTGTTGCTGCACGTCGAAGATCAACGGCAGCAGTGCGTCTTCAACGTCGCCTGATGTGATCTTCTCACCTTTTATCGTAGCGAAGACGCGTGCGCGGTCCGCGGGAGTCGCGGGCGGTGTAACCTCGGTCACGAGCACCTTAACTTCATTCGACGCTCGCAAGCTGTCGGCAAACTTCTTCGCCTCCTGTTGCTGAGCCTGCTCATTGAGATAGGAAGTTATGTCATCAACGACTTCCTTAAACTCGCCTTTGATGCGGGCCTTGTTCTGCTCGTAAAAGACCTGAGCTTCGGTTTGCCCCGGTTTCTTTACTTTCGCGACTACTTCCTGGTCGAGCAGCTTCACAGTGCTGATGCCGCGTTTTTGGGCCTCGAGGGCAAGGAGTTTTGAGTTGATCATAAGGTCAAGCTCATGTTTGCGCGCCTCGACGACCTGCTGTTGGAGCTGGTTAACAGAGTCGCCGGTCGATTTCCTGATGTCGCTGCTGGGGATTTTTACACCGTTGACGACCGCCAGTGTCTCAGGTAGAGACTGTGATTCACAGGCGCAATCGGGCGCTGATGTCTGCGAAAAGACGACCGGCGCGCAGAGAAAAGTTAATAGAATGAGGGTAAAGGGTAGTCGGCGCATTTGATTCTCCTTGCGTTGATGGTATATTTCGCAGTGCGCGATTAGGTTGTGTTACCTCGCTGTCGCTCAGCACCTTGCAAGAGCTGTGCAACAGCAATCTTGGGAAGTGTCTTCTCCGCAGGCTTTATCGTTTGCGGAAAAATCCACACCAAGCGCGATAGATCTCTCGTCTTCCCTGAACCGAGAGGTCAACTCCTCAAGCAAAGGTACACATGCTCAATTTGAGACACTGTGCACACCGCGTTGGGAGCTTGCAACTTCAAGCAGGTTTTTTGGGTGTTGTAGTTAGCTACCACTTCTAACCCCCCAAACTGATAGCGATCCCTTCTCAGGGAGGCTGATTGGGAGACAGCCTTTTACCGGGAACTGCCTATGAGTGTCTTTTCCAAAGTGTTACGGGACGTGCCGCGCTCCGGCGTGATCTCTGTGAGAAGAGCATTCAACTCACGCCTGATAATTCTCTTCACCGTGCTGACAATAGTGTTAACTGCCACTGTAATTGTTACCTGGGAAAAACTTTTGAGGCCGCCCTACTTTTCCTGGGTCGAGCGTAAATATCCGGGTCCCGAAAACGCCGATTACCGTTATAAGCTGGAACAAAGAGTCGAGCATTTCTTTATCTCGATGACTGTCGATGTAATTGTCGTCAGCATTTTGCTGGGGATCGTCGACCATAAACAGAGACGACTAGTCGCCGCTCACGAACAACTCGCACACAGTGAGAAAATCGCGACGCTCGGACGCGTCGCGGCGCAGGTCGCGCACGAAGTACGAAATCCGCTCGCCGGTCTTTTACTCTATTCAGTTCACCTCAAAGGCAAGCTCGACGGAAAGCTCTCGAATGGTGACGCACAACTAATCGATAAGATTATCGAGACCATCAACCATCTCACTGCCACCACCGAACAGATTCTCAATTACGCACGTCCAGTGACCCTGGCGCCGAAGCAAGTTGATTTAAATGAAGTAGCGAAAGATGTAGTCCAACTTTTGAGTACTGAAGTCTTGGGTCACAACATCGTAACGCGTTTCGATCTCAACAACGCGCCGGTCACCGGAATGCTCGACGAACCGTCGATTCGCGCGGCCACTCTCAATCTCATGCTCAATGCAGTTCAGGCCATGTCCACCGGTGGACACCTGACTATTTCTACCGGCCAGGACAACGGGAATCTCTGGATGACAATTCGAGACACCGGCGCGGGCATGACTCCGGAACAGATCAAGCAGATCTTTGAACCCTTCAACACTACGAAGAGCCGCGGCCTCGGACTCGGCATGCCTTACGCCCAAAAGGTCATTCAACAACACGGCGGACAGATCGTCGTCGAGAGCCGCCCGGGCAACGGAACTCAAGTCAAAATCGAATTACCTGCAAACGGGAGGAGCAACTAAAGTGATTGCACGAAAAGCAAAGAAAATTCTGGTTGTTGACGATGAACCGAGTGTTACCGGGTCGCTTCGTTTGATCCTCGGTGACGCCGGGTACGAAGTGTTGACGGCCCACAGCTTTGCGGAATCAATCAGCCTCCTCAAGCAGACGCCCGTCGATCTTGTGATCACTGACCTGCGTTTATCAGACGCCACGGGCATCGATCTAATTACACACATCAAGGCGAACACTCCCGACGTCGAAGTTATTCTGATGACGGCTTACGGTTCGATCGATGTGACTATTGAGGCCATCAAAGCCGGCGCTTATTACTATCTCGAAAAGCCTTACACGCCGGATCGTCTCTTCGCCCTCGTCGATCGTGCGCTCCAGTTATCCGATCTGAGACACGAGAATCAGGCGTTAAAACGGACACTTGCGGGCGACGGTGAAACGTTTGGCATGATTGGTCGCGATACGAAGATGTGCCAGATCTTCGAAACGATCCGCACCGCCGCGCCTTCCGATGCGTCAGTGCTGATAGAAGGTGAGAGCGGTACCGGCAAGGAATTGATCGCGTCGGCGTTTCACACTCAGAGCCAGCGTGCGTCGGGTCCGTTTATCAGGATCAACTGCGCCGCCATCCCGCACGAGCTCATCGAGTCGGAGTTGTTCGGCTATAAAAAAGGCGCTTTTACCGGCGCCGATCGCGACAAACGCGGACTTATCGAAGCTGCAAACAACGGCACTCTGTTATTAGACGAGATCGCGGAGATGCCCACGCATTTGCAAACGAAGTTGTTGCGTGTGTTACAGGAACGAAGACTTCGCCGGCTGGGCGACGAACACGAGATCGACGTCAACTTCCGGCTCGTTTCCGCGACTAATCGCAACACGATCACCCTTCTTGACGAAGGCCTGTTGCGGAAGGATCTCTACTTCCGCATCAGCACGATCAAAATTAAGGTACCGCCTTTGCGTGAGCGTCTGGACGATGTGACGTTAATCGCGGGACGTTTTTTGAAGCGGTTCAACGAGCAGTACGGCAAACGGATTCAGGATATTTCGCCGGACACGGTCATGCGCCTGGTGCGTTATGATTGGCCGGGTAATATTCGCCAACTCGAAAGTGTGATTGAACGTGCGGTGCTGTTCTGTTCAGGCAGGGAATTGTTGCCGAACTGTTTACCCGAAGAGTTTCAAACGCGCGCCACCAGCGCGGCGTTCGTGATTCCGCCGTTGTTGCCAATGGAGGAGATCGAGCGCGAAGCGATTATGCAAACCCTCGAGCGAACGGCCGGTAACGTCAAGAAGAGTGCTCAAATCCTCCGTTTCCCGCGACCGACGTTTTACCGGAAACTCAAGAAACTGGGAATCAAAGTCGAACGACCAGACTCATCGGTCGCGACGAAACCGTAAGAGTTTTTCTCGCGCAAAGGCGCAAAGCGCTGCCGCGTTGCCGAAGGTCTTCTTTGCGCCTGTGCGTCTTTGCGCGAGAATTATTTCAGGTAAACATGGAAAAGATACGAATCCTCATCGTAGACGACGAACCCTCAGTCGGTGACGCGCTCAAGCTGGTGCTCGAGTCAAACGGCTATGAAGTCGTGCTTGTTACTAAAGGACTTGACGGCATTGACCAGGCACGCACAAAACCCTTCGGCTTCAGTGTCGTCGATCTTTATCTCACAGACATCTCTGGTTTTCAGGTCATCGCAAACCTGCGCAATCTCCAACCTCAGATCCCAATTCTTCTCATCACCGCGCACGGCAGCCCGCAAGTCTTTGACGAAGCGAAACGACTCGGCGCCGTCGGCGCACTCGCCAAGCCGTTTCATCCCTCAGAACTCCTCAAAGTTATCGATTCCCATCTGCATGGTCCAATCCATGATTCAGCTTGAAGCACGCTAAAGCGACCCTGTCTCACGTTGAAACATACTCTCTGAAGATAGTCGCGCTGACTTTATGTACTTTTGCACTTCTTCGCCGCTCTTTTGAGCCAAAACGAAATGAATTTGAGGCAAACCAGTCACGGGCACGGACATTGCAAACTATCAAAGCGGTGTTGATGGCGTTGGACCAGATAATTAAAGGTACGTGTTTGACATTGGACGTCATCGACATGAAGTGATTTCGGTGAATGGTGCGGGTAGCGCCCGAAAGAGTGGCGGGCGACTACCTGTATCGAACGCAGGAGTCATTTCAGTTCAATGCGGATCTGGGGCATCTCCGGGTAACCGTAAGTGTCTCAGAGCGGTTGGTCATTAACCGCAGCGAGTGCAGCCTGTTGGGGGACAGGCTGCACTCGCTTTCCTTTTGACGACCTACCGATCACTAAACACAATAACCAGCAGAAATATGAACACCAGCACCGCCACAACCAACAACGCGATCTTCCAGGCGCTGTAAGGGCGATCACCTTGTATCTCGCCGGTGCGGCCGTTCACCACGATTTGAAACAGCCTTCCGTTGTATTGATAAGCGCCGGCGTAAACCGGCAAAAGCAGGTGCTTGAACGTAATATCGGAATAGCGAGTGTCGAGACTCTCGATCGTTTGCACGTCCCCGCCGATGTCACTATGCACGTCGCTCTCGATCGCAGGCGCAATCGCTTCCTTCGCACGTTCGAAACCTTCAGCCAGATCAACCTGATAACGTTGCGCTTTAAATCCTGACAGGAACGCCGGGTCGTACGCCCTCAACTCCACCAGATCCCATGGCTCTAAAGCTACGAGATGCCCGGTCGTCAACGATCTCGTCGCCGGAATCAAAACATCATCGAATGCGCCGGTGACCGTTCCGGACGCCGGATACCAACGCGTGCGCTGCACTTGTCGCGTGCGTTGTACCTGATTCCCCTGCGCATCTCGTTCGTAGTAAGTCTCGGTTTCGTAGTAGTGCTCACCGCGCTGGCCCGTGTAATAAGTGGTGGTGTTTGTGTCATAGGTCCAAAAGGGAAGATAGATACCATGAATCGCTTCGGGCTGCGCGAAATACTTGAGGCCACTGGGCGCGAACCATCTTGACGAAAGCCAGTGTTTGAGTTCGGCACTCGCCTGTTGCTGCGTGATGCAAAATGGCAACACGCCGCCGGGAGTCAGAATCGGATCGGCTGACTTCGGTTGGGCCACGATCTGCACGCCACAAAACTCACATCGTCCGGCAACCTCGGGCGGCATAAAGATCGACTTCGCCCCACAGCTCTGGCACTGCACTTCGAGCGCATTCGTCGCGAGGGCCGACATCTGTTCCGGACGGATACGCAGGTGCTGTTCAAACGATTGCTCCGCGACCGGCTCGGCAGTCTCCGGAATCGCTTCCTTATGACCGCAGTAGGGACACGTTAATAGACCATCTTTCGGCTCGAAAAGAAGATCGGCGCCGCAGGAAGAGCAGGGATAGTGTTTGATCTCAGTTGCTGACATTGAAGGTTTGTTTAGCGAAGATTAAAACGAGTAGACTTATGTTTGTACTCCAAATGTATTCTGTTGACCAACGAGACAAAGTAATAGAACTCCAGCAGGTGCCGCAATCGTCGGTGGGCGCGCCGCTGCCGGTTGTCCTTAGCGATGAGTTTAAAGTGTTGCTTGTCTACATCGTGCAGGAGACGCCGGCGGATTGGGATGGCACTTCTGTCCGGATAATTGACGCGGGCACGCCGGGCGAACCACTTGCCTTGGTCGAGTTCACAGGGTACTCGTCATACATGTTTGGCGGACCTAATGACGAGGCGTTTTATGGACACCCTTTAGCCGCGCGAGGTTTGCATCCTTACGGTGCTTTTCAAATTGAACATTCCTCATGGATCCGGCAGCTTGAGAAAATGAATTCGGTCCATCACTCTCACAAACCTGAAAGGTTCGAGCGGCTCAGGCATTATGTCTTTTCCTTCCACGATTCGACCTTCGAATGTGTTGCAAATGGCTTTACCATCTCCACGCACGAAGGGTCATTGGAAAGTATGTTGCCCATCATGCAAAGTCGCCTACAATCGACCGTCTAACGCCTCAAAGGAGACGCTTGTGACTTCAACTCATAAACTTGCGCTATGTATAGGAATGATTATTTCGTTTCTCAGTGTCAGCGTTTACGCGCAGTCTACTGGTCCGGAATTAAATCATTTTGCTGTGGAGGGCATCGCCTTTGATTATCCCTCCGATTATTCAGTTAAAGATGAGAGCACGAAAGAAGTGCAGCAGGTGATAATCATGCGCGAAGGAAGTTCGGTTCAACTTATAATAGTTGTACCGCAGCGCCTGGTTCTCCAGAGCAATTTGCCCGTAGCGGTCGAGAGTTTCACTCAACCAGCGCTGAAGAAGGTAGCGATGACACTGGGATACGCTAAGAACCCTCCACAACCTAGTCCATTCCAAACCCAGATCGGAACGAAGCAAGCCGAGGGCCTGCGACTGCGGTCCACAGATGGTGCGAAAAAAACCGGTGAAGTGATCTGGGTGCGGTGGAGTTTGCAGCTTGTAGGTTTGGTGTTTGTTAGATCAGATGCGGATGAGTCCGTTGGAGCGCAGCTTTGGCAGACAGTCAGTTCTAGTTTAAGGGTCAAAGCGCCTCTTGTTACCGTTATGGGAACTGCGGCGAAGCCAACTGAAAACCAGAAGATTGAAGGCGTACTTAACGGAAAAGCTTTGGCACTACCACCACCAGCCTACCCGGCGATTGCTCGAGCGGCTCATGCTTTCGGCACAGTTATGGTTAAGGTTCTCATCGACGAACAAGGCAACGTCATCGCAGCACATGCTGTCGAGGGCCATCCTCTATTAAAGGCTGCTGCTGTTGCGGCTGCGCGACAAGCCCGGTTCTCACCAACATTATTAGAAGGCGAACCCGTCAGAGTCACTGGGGTGATTCAATACAATTTCGTCTCGCGCTAGAACAGTGAGCAGCTATTCACTGCCGCGATTCATTCCGAACACGCGATCGAAGAATGCCGCGACTGCGGCGTCCACCTTCACGAGATTAGCATGACGCATGAAGTGATGCGTGTCGTCGGGTATTACTAACTCTTCGTAACTCACGCCGGCCTTCTCCAACCGTCGCACCAGGTCTATTGTTTGACTGAAACGGACGTTGCGATCGTCGTCACCGTGAATCAACAGCACCGGCGACTTCCAGGTCGCGATCGCAGACACTGGCGACGACTGCCACGCCACGTCAAGCGCCTGCTGAACGTCCGGAATCTTCTCGTAACGATTCTCGAGCAAGCCCGCGGCGCGTTCCGAAGTCCAATTGTGTACGCCGTGAATATCGACTCCGGCAGCGAACAGCTTTGAGTCGCGCGCCAACGCCAGTGCCGTCAGATAACCGCCGTAAGACCCACCGTATATGCCAATGCGCTTCGCATCGACCTGGGCCAAACGCTGCAAATACTCCGCGCCGGCTTTTACGTCCTGGTATTCCGAAGCACCTTGCACACCTGCCTTCTCAGGGCGATGAAAATCGTGACCATAGCCAATACCGAGACGATAGTTAACCGATAAGACCACATAACCACGGCTCGCCAGATACTGATTCAACGCATACGCATTTGTGTAGTAATCGGAATAGTGCCAGCCGAGCAGCATCTGCCGCGGTGGACCACCATGCACGTAAACGATCGCCGGCTTCTTCGCCGCGCCACCCGAGGTTTCGAACAACTGTCCATGAACTTCAATACCATCGGGCGCTTTGTAAACAACTTTCTTCGGCGTGACGAGTTGCGCGGTAGGGAAATTCGCAGGGACGCGATCTTCTGCGAGTGTCGTCGGCTTGCCGCCATTCGCGGGCATCACTGCCGGTAACGGCGGCCGTTGCGCAGTCGCTGCAATGTAAGCGACGTACTTGCCATCGCCGGTGACAAACGGTGTCCACTCGAGTCCTTTGCCGCGAGTCATGACGACGGGTTCGGCACGATCGACAGGCACCTTCACGATGTGACGTCGATCGATATCATCAGCATCAGTGCCTGCATTGCCGGCGAAGACGAGGTAACGTCGATCGTTACTGATCGAGATGTACTCCGCCATGTAGTTGCCCGGGGTTAAGAGCAACGGCTCGCCGCCGTTGTCGGCAATTGAATAGAGGTGCGGCCAACCATCGAGATAAGACAGAAAGACGATGCGGCCGGCTGCGGCCCAGTGCAGGTTTGTCTCACCGTGAGTGGTTGGCGGCGAGCCGCGCAAAGTAAACGGGCTCTTCCAGAGTTGCTGTCCTTCGCCGGTGGCGGCGTCAGCGGTCCAGATGGACCATGCCTGCGGGCGTCGCTCGAGGATCGGTTCCGGCGCGCCGCCGTTTCCGGGCCGCCGCACAAATGCGATTCGCTTTCCATCAGGTGACCAGCGTGGACTTGAATCGCGCGAAGTCGATGGCGCGAGATAGATAATCGGTGTTGAGTCGTTTGTGTAAACGCCGATGAACGAGTGATCACCGCGACCCGAAACAAACGCCAGTCGCGAGCCGTCAGGCGACCACTCTGGCGCGCCGCAATCACCGCGCGCGTAGAAATATCGTTTGGCTGGAGTCGAGCCGTCGATCGGTGTTGACCAGATACCACGCTCTTTGACGAACACCACTCGGTCGCTCTTTGGCGAGATGAGCGGTTCGTCGCCTTCACCTAACAGCTTCGGTTCACCACCGGCGAAGGGCACGCTCCAGATCTGGACCTTCATCTGAGTTGTCGCCATCGTGGGATTGACGCCTAACGAACTGTCGAAGTTCGAACCGTGATCGCCGCCACGAACGTAAACGACATACTTGCCATCGGCAGAGACGGAAAGACTCGTCAGTTCCTGGCCATCATCGACGTCGTAGTTTGTCAGTCGTCGCGCTTTGAAGTCTGGTCCTTCGGCAACCCAAACGTTGCGTGAGCCATGCTCGTTGAATGCCCACGCGATGCGCGCGCCCGTAGCCGACGCAGTCAACTCGTTGGGGAATGGATAACTCTTGAGCTGTTCGAGAGTGAACGACTCGGCAGCGGCTTTTTGTGGTTGTGAAACGAATGATGCGGCTGCGACGATCATCGCAGCGATGATCAACAGCACCAGAATGCGGCGCATAAGTTTTCTCCAGTTTTGACGAGATCCGATCTGATTGCTGCGCATCCAATCATACTCACGCTTTTCTCGCAAGCGTTACGCGCTAGAACAAGTCAGGAAGAGGGCTTGCCCCCGCTGTTTCTTATTGCGCCTGGTCCAAACCAGCGGTAGTATTTTCGGCGTTTACTCAAAGTGCGATTTACCGAGGCCTCTCCTCTGAGGAGTTTGTCATGTCAATCTTCACTCGTCCTCTCTCTAATCCTTTCCGCCGTAGGCTTACCGCCATCGCCACGATCTTCTTCGTTAGTATGTTGCTGTTCCCGTGCCCGTAGCGGCTGCGTTGATCCGCACGGCTGACCAGACTGTTCGTGATGGAGGAAGCCAGATTCACGCGTGGCTTCTTTCTATTCTTGGAACGACAAGTGACGGAGATAATCGCGAGCGCAAAGGTGTGCGGCCGTCGCCGGCTCCGACTAAATCAGAGCGAGAGGCGCGAGTAGCAAAACTTGAATTGAACGTCGCGCCCGAAATCGAGCTGAAGTCGCGACAACGATTGCAATTATCAGCGATCCCCTTGGACGCGGAAGGCAATGCTATTCAGGGTTTGACTGCACATTGGGAATCAAGCGCCAAGGATGTGATCTTTGTCAGAAAGAATGGCGAGGTTCTTGCCGGCAAACCAGGTGTGGCCACGTTAAAAGCAACTGCCGGCAGCAAACAGGCGACAATTCACGTCCGCGTTGTCGAAGGCACGAAAGAACCGTTCGGGGGCAAGAAGAGAATTGATTCAAAACGAGGTGTACAACAACAAGCGCTTGCTAAAGATCGGAGTCGACGACAAAGGCGAGCACACACCGCGAGCGTGGCGCCTTTTATGCGCGATCCAAACGACGATCCCTTACCTGATAATGAGACCAGTTCGCTATACCAGCCGAATAATTTAATCGGCACACCACCGGGAAAGAAGAAACCAGGTGCGCTCAGCGCTGCTTCGACAATTGCGGTTACAGAAAGCGGAAACAGGAACTTTACTTTTGGCCTCCCGGTAGTCGCTCTACCGGGTCGCGGGATCGATGTGTCGCTGGCGCTAATCTACAACAGTCTCGTCTGGAACAAGTCTACCAATCCGTCCGATAGTTCTACCTGGATGACCTACGACGTCGATTCCGGTTATCCCGCGCAGGGATTTCGTTTGGGTTATGGACAGATCGAAGATCAAGGTACAGCAGGCTTCACGCTGACTGACAGCAATGGCACGCGGCACGCGCTGGTCCATTCAAGCGCATTCAACTACGACACCACTGACGGCACGTTCATTCACTTCAACGGCGGCAGCGGTTCGGGAACACTCTACTATCCGGACGGTACGCGAGTCGGTTATGGCGCGGCCGGAAGTGGTTATCGCAGTTATCCCACGAGCATCACGGATCGCAACGGTAATTACATCTCAATCAGTTATGTGAATGGAGTTGGCCCACGGATCTCAACCATCCAGGATACGCTCGGGCGTTACGTGCGCTTTTACTACGACTCGAATAACGAACTGGTGACGATCACCATGCCGGGTCTGACGGGCCAGTCAGATCTGCAAGTGATGCGCTTCTATTACGAAACGCTCACTTTGCCGTCGGGGCTGTTTGCGTCCGGGATCAACGTCGATAAGCCGGGCACCGCGCGTGTGATCAGGTACATCTACTTGCCGGCGAGCGGTGAAGGCAGCAGCAGTAGCAGCGGCGACATTGGTTATCGCTTCGACTATTTCGGCATATGGGATGATCTATCAGATCGTGAAGTTTCACGGCATGACCGCGAGCACCACGTCTACCAGCAGCACGGGCACTGCCACTGAAGGCACAAACACTACCGCGGCAACGACGACTTACGACTATTACACCTCGGCGAGCGGTATCTCTGATGTGCCGACGTTTTCGCATCGCACAGACGACTGGGCTGGACGTACCGGCGGCGGGAGCGCGCCGTACTACACGTTCGCTGTTTCTGAGCAAACAAGCGAGACAATCTCCACCGTGACCAGTCCGGCTATCTCGGGTGTGTCCACCATCATGGAAACGCACAGTATCAAAAACTCCGGAGCGTGGAATGATGGATTAGTGACGGAAACGCGGATACAGAATTCCTCTTCAGTGGTCTATCGCAAATCAGTGCTGAGTTGGGAACAGAATTCCAGCAATGCCACACCGCGTCTAGCGAGTGTAAGAGTAACTAATGAGGCCGGGAAAACCACCGCCTCAGTCTTCAGTTATGATGATGCGCATACGCCTTACAACAATGTTTCGGTCGTGAGTGAACGGGACTTCACCAGCGACGGGAGCGTTTCCTCAGCCGAACTGCGCCGCACGGAAACCACTTACGTAACTTCATCTAACTACCTGGACCGGCAACTGCTGCATCTGCCTTCAATGATGAAGGTGTTTCCCGGCGGTTCGTCCACACCTGCATCACGCGTCGATTTCGCTTACGACAATTACGGTTCCAGCCACGCGAACCTGACTGCGCGAAACGACATCATCATGCACGACGTGGCTTTTGATCCCTTCCAGGAAACGCAGGAGAGTTGTGATTGGGCGTGTACCGAGTGGGGCTATCCTGATCCCGAGTCACCTTACCAGTGCCTGAACTGGCAGTGGGTGTGCAACTACTACAATCCTTATGAGTCGAGTACCGATTACCGTGGCAATGTTACGAGCGTCACAACGTATCCCGACGCGACGACTATGACCGGAGCTATCACACACGCAACGACGTACGACATCGCCGGCAACGTGATGACCGCACAGGTTGATTGCTGCCAGTCAAAGTCGTTCACTTACTCATCAGCGAATGACGACTACGCGTATCCGGTTTCAGTTACGAAGGGCAATCCTGGTGGGGTCCATCTCACGACGAATATTAGCTACGACATGAACACCGGCCTGGTCGCCGGCACCACTGATTCTAACAGCCAGGTCACTTACTTTTCATATAACACTGATTCGTTGCGACTGGATCACGTCGACTTCCCTGATGGCGGTCAGGTCTCGTACGACTACTTCAATGCACTCGCGGCAGACAGTGCCGGCCGTTATCACTTCGGGGTGGTTTCTTCAACGAAGCTCGACTCGAGCCATTATGTCGATAGCAAGAGTTACTTTGACGGTCGGGGAGCGTTGACCCAGACTTTCAACAGCTACACCTCGGGTGACGGCTGGTCGATCACTGACGTTGAATACGATTCGATGGGCCGTGCTTACCGTAGTAGCAATCCTTATTACTGCACCAGTAGCTACGGCAGTTGCTCGATCAATCCGTCAGGCATCTGGACCACGCGCACCTTTGACATTCTCGGGCGTGTGACGCAGGTGACAATGCCGCGTGGCGATGACGCCAATCCCTCTTACACCACGTCAGTGCAAACAACTTATGAAGGCGAGGTAACTACAGTTACCGATCAGACAGGGAAGCAGAGGAGGCAGCTCGCCGATGCGCTGGGTCGCGTGATTCGCCTGGATGAGCCAAACTCATCCGGGAGTTTGGGTACGGTTGGTTCACCTGCTCAAGCAATCTCATACATGTACGATGTGCTCGACAACCTGGTGAAGAGCACGCAGGGTGACCAGCAGCGCTACTTTAAATACGATTCGCTGTCTCGCCTGATTCGCGAACGGCAGGTGGAACAGACCGCGAATTCCTCTTACAATCTCAGCGATTCGTTAACCGGCAACAGTTCCTGGACCAGAAAGTTTGAATACAACTCACACGGTCTGCTGACTCACGGATACGATGCACGCGGCATTCAGACGGACTTTTACTACGATGATCTTAATCGCGTGACGTTGATCGATTATTCCGATTCAACGCCCGACGCGCGTTATTACTACGACTCACAAACGCTTCCCAGCGGTGCGCCAAGCTACACTCACGGCTCAGCAAACGGTCGCTTGATTGCGATGACTTACGGCAGCAGCAGTTCGACTACCGGCACTTACTTTGGCTACGACGACATGGGCCGTGTGAACGTGCAGAAACAAGTCACTGGTTCAAACACCTACTCGCTCAGCTACACGTACAATCTCGCGGGCTTGCTGGCCACTGAAACCTATCCCACGAATCGTGTGCTCACGCACTCGTACGACAACGCAGGACGACTGTCGCAGATCAGCGACGGCACAACGACGTTCGCTTCGAGTTTCAGTTACGCGCCCGGTGGTGGAATGCTTTCCGAGACGTGGGGCAACGGCGCCGTGCATTCAGTCGCTTATAACAATGCGTTGCAGGTGAGTCAGATCAAGTTGAAGCAGAGCAGCAGTGGATCGGAGTTGCAGCGCTACGATTATTTGTATGGTCAGGTTACGCAGAGTAGTGGGAGTATAGACAAGTCGAAAAACAACGGCCAGATCGGTCGCATCGATGGGATCATCAACGGTTCGTCTACCAAAGAGTGGGAGCAACGCTTCTCTTATGATGAACTCGGTCGACTATCGACGGCCGCGGAATATCAGCAAGGCACCAGCAGCACGCCGAGTTGGAAACAGGAGTTTACTTACGATCGCTATGGCAATCGTTTCCAATCCGGTACTGGCAACACCGGTGTAGGCTTTACACCGGTAGTGTCGAGCGACATCTCAGCGAGTACGAACCGTTTTATCTCGACTGGCGCTACGCCGATCACGTACGACGCCACCGGCAACATCACCCAGGATTTCAAGTTCCGCATCGATCCGCAGGGTGACGGGATGAACTACACCTACGACGCGAACGGTCGTCAAATCACTGCCGCCGGCACCGATGAGATCGGAACGCAGGATTCGCTCTACGATTGCGTGGGCCAGCGCGTGCAGACGTCTGGAAACCACGTCACGCGGCAGATGGTTTACGACATCTTTGGGCAGTTAGTCGCGGACTATAAAGGTGGCTCGCTCGAACGTGAGAACATCTATCGCGGCGGGCAGGTCCTGGCTGTGTATGAAGCCGCGTCGACCTGTTACAAATCGATCGACCAGTTCATCAAGGACTTTTACCAGGGAGCGCTCGGGCGCCAGCCAACCTCGAATGAATTGTCCACCTGGACCACGAGACTCACCGAGGCGCAGGCGCGCGGCGTTCGTGCTTTGATTGGCGCCGCACAGGATCTCGGCAACACGTTGTTCACCTCTACTGAATACACAAACATGAACACGACTGACACGCAGTTCGTGACTGACTTGTACGAAGCTTTCCTGCAGCGCACGCCGGATTCTTCAGGACTGAGTTACTGGGTCAGCGTCACGCCAGCAAACGGGCGCAGTAACATACGTCTTGCTTTTGCAGTCTGTCCGGAGTTTGCTCAGAACGTCGCGGCTCTATGTTCCGGCACGAGTACGAGCGCGAATCTGAAGTATGTGCTGACAGACCTGCAAGGCTCGACCCGCGCCCTGATGGACAACAGCGCCGCAATCATCTCACGTCACGATTACCTGCCGTTCGGCGAAGAGATCTTTGCTGGCGTCGGATTGCGCACGACAACGCAAAAGTATTCGGTCACGGATAAAGTGCGCCAACGCTTCGCTATGACCGAACGCGACGAAGCCACCGGCCTCGACCATACATGGTTCCGCAAGTACGACAGCTACGCCGGCCGCTGGACCACCCCCGATCCTCTGTCCGGAGGCATCGCTGACCCGCAAAGTTTCAATCGTTATGCATATGCCGCAAACGATCCAATCAATCTCGTCGACCCGAACGGACTCGATCCTGAAGATGACTGGCGAACGTTCAATTGCACGACACGTGCGGACATGGGCACCGGGATCTTAGATGCGGCTTTTGGTTGGCAAGGACCGTGCACTGGCGGTGGTGGGATAGGGGATGACGGCCGCAGTGGCGGCGGCGGTTCCGTCGATCGAGGTTCGCAAATTCCATCAACTGGCGACAAACCAGAAGATGATTGTCACCGCTTCGCAGATATAGTGGAGCAACTAGCTCGTCAAACGAATGTTATCATGGCAACATCCGATAGTCTTACTCTGGTACAAGATTTCATGAATGCACTAGCACGTCGGTTCACTGAATTCTCAGGAGCGACTTACGCTGCAGCAGCATTAGCCACGATAGGTTTCACAAACGATAGTCACCAACCGACGGAGTTTGGAAGCACTGGATTCGCTATGGCCTACTTTGAAGAAGACTATCTCACGCCTAACGGATGGGCGCCCGCGAATCAAGTGAGACATACTGTAGGAGGCTTAATCGTTGGATACGTTAGGGGTGAAGAGACGGGGATGAACCAGATGAATAGACGAGAAGACCAGAGCGATCAACAACACGGTGTCCCTGACATTAACCTAAACAACCAGACAGTTCGCTATGGTGCCAAGATTGCTGATCCTAAAAATGGTCATGTGTTCGCGAAGGATTTGGCAAATTGGATTCGAGAAACGCTATGTCAACATTATGGCCAATAACGGTATGCGAATCTTTTCATTGAAGTATGCACCGCTTGCGTTGGTGCCAGTCATTTGTATTTATGGCTGGATGACCTACAAGCATTGGCGAGTCTTGAAAACAACAAGCCCGGCTCCTTACCAGATACTAGATGATGCTATGGGAACCAGGATGAGAATCGGTGTCGATTCGATCATCACCGAGCAGCAATTGATGGCGACCCTGTCGCGTGCTGCGGACGACCATCAGTACGACGCCGCTAGAGACCTACTCGTTTCGTCGTACTTTTCTGTAGAGGCGTACCTTTTAGAGAACGGCGAACCAAGTAAGGAGCTTGCCGGCACGATCAAAAGATATGTTCCGCCGAGAGGGGGCACTGAGCATCAAGACTGGATGGATTGGATAGCAGATTTGTACGGTAAAGGCGATAAATTTTCTATAACGTTGGACAAAGCGAAGATGAGCCTAAAGCGCTGAACAAAATGTTGAGAAACAATAAACTACCGTTAATGAACGATCTGGCGAGCGCGTCATTTCGATGCCTTGCTTTGTGTGACACCGTTTAAGCAATCCTCGTTCAGTAGGTCTACTCGCCTTCGAAATATGAAAAACCTTCTTCTGCTCATAGTCCTGTTTCTGACCAGCGTTCCGATGGCGTCTGCGTCGGACACTGTCAAAACTGCTAATGGTGTTGTTGAGGGACGCGGCGCGCAGTCCTCGGGTGTTCGCATCTTCAAGGGGATTCCGTTCGCGCAACCGCCGACCGGGGAGTTGCGTTGGCGTGAACCGCAGGCGGTTAAAAACTGGCAGGGTGTGAGACAGGCGTTCGAGTTTGGGCCGCGCTGTATGCAGGCTCGAATCTTCGAAGATATGCAGTTTCGATCGAATGGCGTAAGTGAGGATTGTCTCTACCTGAACGTCTGGACTCCGGCCAAATCGAACCGAGAACGACTTCCGGTGCTGGTCTATTTTTATGGCGGCGGTTTCGTCAGCGGCGATAGTTCAGAACCTCGTTACGACGGCGAGAGTATGGCGGCGAAGGGAATCGTCGTGGTGTCGGTTAATTACCGGCTCGGCGTGTTTGGTTTCCTCGCCCATCCGGAGTTGACTAAAGAGTCGCCTCATAAAGCATCGGGAAATTATGGCTTGTTAGACCAGAACGCTGGTTTGCGTTGGGTACGACAGAACATTGCGAACTTTGGTGGCGACCTAAAGCATGTGACGATTGCGGGTGAGTCCGCTGGATCGATGTCTGTGAGTGCGCACATGGCTTCTCCGCTTTCGAAGGATCTGATCGCGGGTGCAATCGGAGAGAGCGGCGCGATCACCGGCACGCTGCCGCCGGTGCCACTCGCAAAAGCGGAGGAGGAGGGAAGCAAGTTTGCTGCGAATATCGGCGCGCCAACGCTGGCTGCGTTGCGCGCGATGCCTGCGCAGCAGATACTCGAGCCTGCGAGTAAAGGTGGTTGGGCCAGTGTAGGAAGATTTCCGCTCGCGATCGATGGTTACTTTTTACCTGCCGAACCGGCAACGATCTACGCTACAGGCAAACAGGCGCGCATACCGTTGTTGGCCGGTTGGAATTCCGAAGAGGTGGGTTGGCAGGCTTTGTTCGATAAAGATGAACCGACACGGGAAAACTACAGGAAGGTTTTAGCAAAGTTGTATGGAGCGCGAGCTGATGAAGCGCTGAAGTTTTATCCGGCAACGACGCGCGAAGAGGTTATGCAAGCTGCAACGGATCTGGCCGGCGATCGCTTCATCGGTTATAGCACGTGGAAGTGGATGGACTTGCACGAGAGGACTAGTGGCGCGCGTGTCTATCGTTACCTCTACGCTCGTCCGCGTCCGGCGGAGCGAATGGGGAAAAATCCTCCGGCGCGTGGCGCCACTCACTCGGCCGAGATCGAATACGCGCTCGGTAATCTCGCGTCGAATGACGTTTATGCGTGGACTCCGGACGATTACAAAGTCTCAGTGTCGATGCAGAATTACTTTGCGAACTTCATCAAGAAATTTGATCCGAATGGTCCTGGCTTGCCGGAGTGGCCGGCGATGCGTGGTGCTAGCGTGCAAGTGATGCGTATCGATGTTGAGTCACGCGTCGAGCAGGATCGAACACGCCCGCGTTATCTTTTCCTGGACCAAATCATCAAACCGTAGCCACGGATTACAACGGATTTTCAGAACGATTTTTTATTGACTAGCTTCCGTCGTCGTGGTATTAGTTCGTGCCACGAATTAAATCGCCACCAACAGGGACAATAGTGTAAAAGAGAACGGCAAGGTCACCGTGCGACGAATCGATCTGTCCAATTTTCAGGTTGCTACCAGCGAGACTGCGCGCGATATCAATCGGCGTATCGTGCTCAATCTGATCCGCACGCACCAACCTATCTCGCGCGCCGACCTCGCACGTCACTCGGGTCTGCAACGCAGCACCGTCTCGGTAATCGCCGAGCAGCTAATCAAAGAACGATGGATCACTGAGGGTGCAAACGGACACACCGCGCGCGGTCGACGTCCGACATTCCTGCACCTGAACAAGGAACGCGTCGGCATCATCGGCATCAACATCCGCCCGGTCACCACGACGCTGGCACTCGCCGATCTCGACGCTAACTTTCTCGCTCAGGATTCACTGCCGACGCCGGCAGATCCAAAACAGTTTGTTGCTGAATTAGTTCCGCGTGTGCGCAAACTCATCGAGACACGTCCGGAACTGACCTGCGAAGGTATCGGCGTGAGTCTCCCCGGACGCGTCGATCTCAAAACCAAGAAACTGGTGTTTGCTCCCAACCTCGGCTGGCGAGATTTCGATTTAAAAACGCCGCTGGAAAAAGCGACAAAACTTCCGGTCGAACTGGAAAACGCCGCAAATTCCTGCGCGCTTACTGAGATCTGCTTCGGTCGTCGCGCGGAAGGCCTGCGTAATCTGGTGGTCGTCACGGTGTCGGAAGGTATTGGTTGCGGCTTGATACTGAATCACCAGCTAGTCCAGGGTTCGACCGGTACGGCCGGTGAATTCGGACACGCCGCACTCGTTCAGGACGGGCTCGAGTGCAGTTGCGGCAATCGGGGTTGCTGGGAGATGTATGCGTCCAACTCCGCCGCCGTTCGTTACTACTCGCAGGCGAGCTCAACCAGTCGTGGACGCCGTTCCAATACCGCTGAAAAGACGATCAGCTTCGATCATCTCCTGCGACTCGCCGAGCAAGGCGATGGCAAGGCGGTCGATGCCTTGCGGCAAATGGCAAATTACCTGGGACGAGGTATCGCGCCCCTGGTTGCGGGTCTCGCGCCGGACATGATCGTTATCGTTGGCGAAGTCACTCGTGCCTGGCACCAGGTCGGTCCAATCATCAAGGAAACAGTCAGGCAACACTCTTTCACGCGTGCAGAAACGCAGATCGTTCCGAGTGATCCAATTACTCAGCCGCGTTTGCGCGGCACGATCGCACTGGTCTTACTGAAACACTTCGGCGCTCCCGCAATCGCGTAAGCGCTTTTTATTTGCATATTTTGTTGTACCCCCGAACTAAATGGTGAGAGGAGAGAGAGTCATGTTTACCTTCACAGCCTTTCCGATGCGAACCAAACGCAACGCACATCCACCCGAAGAGTCGTCAGCAGCTTTAAAGCGATCTGCTCGCTACCTGGCGCTGCTGGTTTTATCAGTTCTGCTTGTGCCCGCTGCGGCGTGGGCGCAGGTACTCTATGGCTCTCTCGTCGGCAACGTTACCGATCCTAACGGAGCCGCTGTTACAGGCGCGAAGGTCGACCTCACCAACGTGGCCACTGGAGACATAACCACCACGACCACCGACGATCGTGGCGCCTATTCGTTTTCCGATCTGCAAGCCGGC
>Ga0105248_10000917_pt1 | contig 32799 bp, 24 predicted proteins | sample KBSS34metaG_FD_81524 | JGI IMG/M metagenome (GOLD analysis project Ga0105248, IMG submission 81524) | Switchgrass rhizosphere microbial communities from Kellogg Biological Station, Michigan, USA - KBS S3-4 metaG | ecosystem: Host-associated > Plants > Roots > Rhizosphere > Soil | place...
CTCATCGGGTGATGCATTCGCGCCCGGCGGTCCTCCCTCGATCCGATCGGGCCCCACGTCGGCTCCTTCGACGCCCGCGTCCGCCGCAACGCTGCGGCGTGCGCCGGTGCCTGCGGCATCGCTGCGTCCAAGCGGCGGTGTCACCGCGCCCGGGGTGTCCGTTGCGACGTCCACCGGGAGGTTCGGGTCATCGCGATCGACGTCCAGGCCGGTCATGTCGCTGCCACTGTCAGAACTGTCGCTCGGTCCGAGCGCCTCACTGTCGCGACCCATTGCGTATTGCTCGGCGCGCTCGGCGCCGCGAAGGGGACTGGTTCCCATGCGTCAACTCCTTGCCAACCCATTTCAGGTGGCAAGCGCGATGCCCAGCATCGGACCTCATTTGCGCGACAGCAGCGCGCGCGCACGCACCACCACGTTGTCCACGGTGAAGCCGTATTTGCGCAACAGCGTCTCGGCGGGGGCGGATGCGCCGAATCGATCCACGCCCAGGATCTCGCCGCGCTCGCCGATAAAGCGCTGCCAGCCCTGCGAGACGCCGAGCTCGACCCCCAGGCGCGCAGACACACCCGGTGGCAGCACGCTCTTGCGGTAATCGAGGGGCTGCGCGTCGAACAGGTCCCAACTGGGCATGGACACGCAACGCACGGCAATGCCTTCGCCTTGCAGCCGATCGGCGGCGGCCAGGATCAGGCCGACTTCGGAGCCGCTGGCGATGAGGATCAGCGTCGGCTCGCCCTCCTGCGCGTCGCGCAGCACATAGGCCCCGCGGCGCAGGCCCTCGGCGCTCGCGCAGCCGCTGCGGTCGAGTGTGGCGACGTCCTGGCGGCTGAGCACCAGCAGCACCGGGCCATCGCGGCTTTCGACGGCAAGCTTCCATGCCACCGCGGTTTCATTGGCGTCGGCCGGGCGGATCAGCGTGAGGCCCGGGATTGCGCGCAGCGCGGCCAGTTGCTCGACGGGCTGGTGGGTCGGGCCGTCCTCTCCGAGCGCGAGGCTGTCGTGAGTGAACACATGCACGACGTGCAGCTTCATCAGCGCGGCCAGTCGAATGGCCGGGCGCATGTAGTCGCTGAAGGTGAGGAAGGTCCCAGCAAAAGGAATGAACCCGCCATGCGCTGCCATCCCGTTGACGATGGCACCCATCGCATGTTCGCGCACGCCGAAGTGCAGGTTGCGGCCGGCGTAGCTCCATCCACCGCCCTGAGAGCCCTGCGCGTCTTCGCCGGCGACGAGTGGCGGATTGAAGTCCCCAAGTCCCTTGAGCGCCGTCTTGGTCGACGGATCGAGGTCGCCCGAGCCGCCGATCAATTCGGGCAGCCTGGCGGCGAAGGCATTCATCACCTTGCCCGAGGCGGCCCGCGTGGCCATGCCCTTTGCATCGGCGGGGAACACCGCAATGTCGGCGTCCCAGCCGGGGGGCAAATCGCCGCGCAGCCGACGCTGCAGTTCCTCGGCCAGATCGGGAAAGGCGTGCGCGTAGGCCTGCATGCGAGCGTTCCATTCGTTCTCGTCGCGTTCGCCGCGTGCGATGGCCTGGCGCATGTGCGTGAGTGCCGCGTCGGGAATCAGGAACGGTGGCTCGACGGGCCAGCCGAGCGCCTTCTTCGTCAGCCGCACTTCGTCCTCGCCCAGGGGGGAGCCATGCGCCTCGAAGGTGTCTTGCTTGTTGGGCGAGCCGAACCCAATGTGTGTTCGCACGAGGAGCAGCGACGGCCGCGCCGTTTCCGCGCGCGCGGCTTGCAGCGCGGCGTCGATTTCAGCCACGTCGTTGCCGTCCGAGATCAGGCACGTGTGCCAACCGTAGGCCTTGAACCGCGCCGCGCGATCCTCGGAGAAAGTGATGTCGGTGCCCGCCGAGAGGGTGACCTCGTTGTCGTCGTACAGGCAGATCAGCTTTCCGAGCTTGAGGTGTCCCGCCAGCGATGCCGCCTCGGAAGCGACGCCTTCCATCAGATCGCCGTCGCTCACGATCGCGTAGGTGAAATGGTCGATGACCGAATGACCGGGCCGGTTGTAGCGTGCGGCGAGGTGCGCCTGCGCGATCGCCATGCCCACCGCATTGGCGAAGCCCTGTCCGAGTGGCCCGGTGGTCACTTCGACGCCGGGCGTCAGTCCGCGCTCCGGATGGCCGGGGGCCTTGCTGCCCCACTGGCGGAAGCGCTCGATGTCGCCAAGCGACAAGTCATAGCCAGACAAGTGCAGCAGGCTGTAAAGCAGCATCGATCCATGGCCGGCCGAGAGCACGAAGCGGTCGCGGTCAGCCCACTGCGGATTGCGCGGATTGCACTTGAGCCAACGGGTCCACAACACATAGGCCATGGGGGCGGCGCCCAGCGGCATGCCTGGGTGTCCGCTGTTGGCCTTTTGCACGGCATCGACTGACAGGAAGCGGATGGTGTCGATGCACAGTCGGTCCAGCGAGTCGGGCATGGCCGGTTCCTCAAAGTTCGAGTCGTATTCCGCTGGCGCCTGTTCAGCGAGTCGCCATGTGTGCCGAGAAGATCCATTCATCTTCCCGAGATGGCATCTCCCGCGCGACCTTGGGGATACCCAGCAGGACCGGACCTTCGCACCGATGCAACTCCACCGTCGCAGCGGGAACAACGGGAAATCCGTACGGTTCTAACAAGGTGGTGCTGCGTGCGCCCGACCGCGGGCGCATCGATTGCTGCATCGGACGCCTGAATCTGGATCGGAGAAGCAAATTGCAGCTCGGAATGATCGGCCTGGGTCGAATGGGGACGGGCATGGTCCGCCGTCTCATGAAGCGCGCTCATCAATGCGTTGTCCATGACCCGCGCGCCGCAGCGGTGTCCGCCATGCAAGCAGAAGGCGCCGTCGGTGCGCAGTCATACGCAGAACTGGCGGCAAAGATCGCGCCGCCGCGTGCAATCTGGCTGATGGTGCCTGCTGGTGCCGTCGATCAGGTACTCGCCGGGTTGGCGCCTCACCTCGAGCGCGCCGATGTCGTGATCGACGGCGGCAACTCCTATTACCGGGACGACATCCGGCGCGCCAGACAGCTCGCCGCCTCGGGCATCCACTATGTCGACGTGGGCACCAGCGGTGGCGTGGCAGGCGAGGATCGCGGCTACTGCCTGATGATCGGTGGCGAGACCGGGATCGTCGAAGGCCTTGCCCCGATCTTCGGATCGCTCGCGCCCGGCGTCGGCGCGGCGGCGCGCACGCACGGCAGAGGCGGCGTCGTCGCGCCTTGCGAGCAAGGCTTCCTGCACTGCGGCCCGCACGGCGCCGGCCACTTCGTCAAGATGGTTCACAACGGCATCGAATACGCCCTGATGGCCGCCTACGCCGAGGGCTTCAACGTGCTGAAGAACGCGGACATCGGCAAGCGCCCCCCGGCCGTGGACGCCGAGACCACGCCCTTGCGCAGCCCCGAGTTCTATCAATACGAAATGGACCTGCCCGCGATTGCGGAGGTGTGGCGCCGCGGCAGCGTGATCGGTTCGTGGCTGCTCGACCTGACTGCCACTGCCCTGCTGAAGGACCCGCGGCTCGAGGCCTACAGCGGGCGTGTCTCGGATTCCGGCGAAGGGCGCTGGACGATCGAGGCGGCAATCGAGGAAGCTGTCCCCGCGCTCGTGCTCAGCGCGGCGCTCTACGAGCGATTCGCCTCGCGCGGCGATGCGGACTTCGCCAATCAGATGCTGTCGGCGATGCGACATGAATTCGGCGGCCACATCGAGAAGAAGGCAGGCCCGGCATGACTGCGCGCACGACATCCGACCTGGTGTTCCTGCTCGATGTCGACAACACGCTGCTCGACAACGACCGGATCATTGCGGACCTGCATCACCACCTCGAATCCGAATTCGGGCTCGCGAGCGCCGAGCGCTACTGGTCGATCTTCGAAGCCCTGCGCGCGCAGCTCGGCTATGCCGACTACCTTGGCGCGTTGCAGCGCTATCGCGTCGCCCCCGAGCGCGACAGCGACCACCGCCTGCTGCTGATATCGAGCTTCCTCGTCGACTACCCGTTCGCCCAGCGCCTTTACCCACGCGCGCTCGAGGTCGTGGACCACCTTGGCGCATTCGGCCCCACGGTCATCCTTTCGGACGGCGATGTCGTGTTCCAGCCGCGCAAGGTGCAGCGCTCCGGGCTGTGGGACGCCGTGCGCGGACGCGTGCTGATCTACACCCACAAGGAGCAGATGCTGAACGCGGTCCGGCGGCTCCATCCGGCTCGGCACTACGTCATGGTGGACGACAAGCTGCGCATCCTGGCCGCGATGAAGACGCAGTGGAGAGATCGGCTCACCACTGTCTTCCCGCGCCAGGGCCACTACGCCCTCGATGTGGACACCCTCGCGCGCCATCCGGCGGCCGACATCTCAGTCGAACGCATCGGCGATCTGCTCGATGCAGGCATCGCGCAATGGCGCGCGCCGTCCGGCGTTGCGCCGCTCTCACCCACGCAGCACAGACCATGAACGCCAAGACGCACCAGCTCCACAGGCTCGGCCAGAGACTCTGGCTCGACAACATCAGCCGCGAGATCCTCCTCGACGGCACGCTCTCCCGCTACATCGCCGAGCTGTCCGTCACAGGCCTCACCTCCAACCCCACGATCTTCGAGAAGGCGATCGGCAAGGGCAGCCTCTACGACAGGGCCATCGCCGATCTCGCTCGCCGGGGCCAGTCGGGCGAAGAGCTGTTCTTCTCGCTCGCCATCGAGGATCTGAGGCAGGCGGCCGACCTGTTCCGGCCCATTCACGACGCCACCCACGGCATCGACGGCTGGGTCTCGCTCGAGGTGTCTCCGCTGCTGGCCTACGACACCGCGAAGTCCATCGAGGCCGCAGCACACCTGCACGCAGCAGGCGCGCGGGCGAATCTGTTCATCAAGATTCCGGGCACGCAGGCCGGCATCCCCGCGATCGAGGAATCGATCTTTGCCGGCGTTCCGATCAACGTGACGCTGCTCTTCTCGCGCGAGCAGTACGTGGCCGCGGCCGAGGCCTACATGCGCGGCATCGAGCGACGGATCGCCGCCGGCCTTGATCCCAAGGTGGAATCGGTCGCCTCTCTGTTCGTCAGCCGCTGGGACGTGGCCGTGAAGGAAAAGCTCGCGCAGCAGCATCGCAACCGTCTGGGTATCGCGGTTGCGATGCGCACCTACAAGGCGTATTGCGACCTGCTCGGTTCGGCTCGCTGGCAGAAGCTGGCCCAGGCCGGTGCCCACGTGCAGCGCCTGCTTTGGGCCAGCACCGGCACCAAGGACCCGGCCGCACCCGACACGCTCTACATCGACGCGCTTGCGGCTCCCGACACCATCAACACCATGCCGGACAAGACGCTGCAAGCCTTCGCCGAGCACGGCACGATCGATGCGCCGATGCCGGTCGACGGCGGCGATGCCGAGGCGGTGATCGAGCAGATGAGGCGCGAGGGCATCGATGACGCTGCGCTTGCGGCACGACTGCAGCGCGAAGGCGCCGAGGCGTTCTCGACATCGTGGGGTGAGCTGCTTTCGCGCATCAAGGAAAAGAGTTCGCAAAGCCTCTTGGCGTGAACGAACGCGGCAGCGTCGATCCGTGCGTCTGCGCCGGGTTGGCCTGCCCAGAGGGAGTCGAACCCCCGACCTGCGGTTTAGAAGACCGCTGCTCTATCCAGCTGAGCTATGGGCAGCCTGTTCAATGCAAAAGGCGCGCGGGTTGTGCCGCTGCAGCGGTGGCAGCGGCCCCACGGCCGGCGCGAAGTTTACGCGCCGCCCGCGTGTGAATCGGCGATGTTCTTCGCCGAGGCGCGTCTCAGCGTCCGGTGAACTTCGGTGCGCGCTTGGCGAGGAAGGCGGCCACGCCCTCGGCGTAGTCGTCGCTGCGGCCGAGCTCTCGCTGGTGGTCGCGCTCCATCTGGAGTTGCTCCTCCAGGCTGTTGCCCCAGCTCGCCTGCAAGGATTGCTTGGTGCGCGCGAGTGCCAGCGTGGGGGCCTGGGCCAGGCGGCGGGCGAGCGCATCGACCTCGCTCACGAAGGACTCGTCGTCCACGCAGCGCCAGATCAGCCCCCACTCCTGTGCCTGAGTGGCGGAGATCTTCTCGCCGAGCATTGCCATGCCCGTCGCGCGCGCCGGCCCCACCAGGCGCGGCAGGAACCAGCTCGCACCGGCGTCGGGCACCAGGCCGATCTTGCTGAAGGGCAGCAGGAAATCGGCCGAGCGGGTGGCGATGACGATGTCGCAGGCCAGCGCGATGCTGCAGCCCGCGCCCGCCGCAATGCCGTTCACCGCCGCGATCACCGGCCGCTGCAGCGCGCGCAGCCGGCGGATCAGCGGCGCGTAGTAGCGCTCGATGGATTCGCCCAGGTCGGGCCGCTGGCCGCCGGGGGTGACCGCACGGTCACCGAGGTCCTGCCCGGCGCAAAAGCCCCGGCCCGAGCCCGTGATGACCAGCACGCGGGTGTCCGGCGAGAGCATCTGGTCGATGGCCTGCGCCACTTCCTTGTGCATGTCCACGGTGAAGCTGTTGAGCTTGTCGGGACGGTTCAGGGTGATGCGGGCCACGCCGTCGCCCTGCTCGAACAGTATGTTCTGGAAAGAGATCATTCGAGTCCTCGTGTGTCGTGAATCGCGCCGGGGCCTGATCAGACGCCCGAACGCGGTGTTCTGCAAATCCGCGGCCACCCAAGAAAAAGGGGCCGCGCTGCGCGCGGCCCCCGATGTTGCCGGAGCAAGCGCCTCAGTGGGCGTACTTCCAGCCACCGTTCTCGATCTTGACCATCACGCGGGCGCGCTGATCCAGGCCGAGGTGATCGGTGGGGCTCATGTTGAAGATGCCGTGCGCGCCGGGCAGGTCGGTGGTCTTCTCCAGCGCGTCGCGCAGCGCGGCGCGGAAGGCCTTGGTGCCGGGCTGGCCGGCCTTGAGCGCGACCGGCACCGCGTTTTGCAGCAGGAGCGCGGCGTCCCACGCATGGCCGCCGAAGGTGGACACGCTGCCCTTGCCGTTGGCCTTCTCGTAGGCCGTCACATAGGCGGTGGCGGACTTCTTCACCGGGTTGTCCGCCGGGAGCTGGTCGGCCACGAGCATGGGCCCCGCGGGCAGGAAGGTGCCCTCGCAGTCCTTGCCGCACACGCGCAGGAAGTCGGCGTTCGCCACGCCGTGCGTCTGGTAGATGCGGCCGGTGTAGCCGCGCTCCTTGAGCGTCTTCTGGGGCAGCGCCGCCGGCGTGCCCGAGCCGCCGACGAGCACCGCGTCGGGCTTGGCCGCAAGGATCTTGAGGATCTGGCCCGTCACGGCCATGTCGGTGCGCGCGAAGCGCTCGCTCGCCACGATCTTCAGCTTGCGCAGCTCGGCGATCTTGGTGAACTCGTTCGACCAGCCTTCGCCGTAGGCGTCGGCGAAGCCGATGTAGGCGACCGTCTGCACCTTGTTGTTGATCATGTGCTCGACGATGGCGGTGGCCATCTGCGCGTCGTTCTGCGGCGTCTTGAACACCCAGCGGCGCTTGCCCTCCACCGGCTCGACGATGAGCTTGGAGGCGGCCATGGAGATCATCGGCGTCTCGCTCTCGCTGACGACGTCGATCATCGCCAGCGAGTTCGGCGTGGTGGTGGAGCCGACCACCACGTCCACCTTGTCCTCGGTGATGAACTTGCGCGCATTGCGCACCGCGGCGGTCGTGTCGGAAGCGTCGTCCAGGACGATGTAGTTGACCTTCTGGCCGGCGATGGTGGCGGGCAGCAGCGCCACGGTGTTGCGTTCCGGGATGCCGAGCGAGGCCGCGGGGCCGGTGGCCGAGAGCGTGATGCCCACGTTGATGTCCGCATGCGCGAACGTTGCGGCGAGGGACAGCGCGGCCAGGGCGAGCGAGGCACGTTTCATCGAGCAATCTCCTTCGTTTGCATTCCCGACCCGGCGGTCGAGGTTCCCGGCGAGTCTAGGGGGCGCGACGCGCGGCGCTTGTTGGGGGCTTCCCGGGTCGCTGCACCGCAAGGAACGGATGCAGGGGGCTCGCACAATCGGCGCATGCCTGCGCACACCACGCCTGTGAAGCATCCCGTGGCCCGATGGCTGCTGCCGGCCGGGGTGGATGCCGCGGCCGCCCCGCTGCTGGCGGCGCGCGCCCTGCGGGCCCTGATGGACGGCTGCGTCTCGGTCCTGCTGCCCAGCTACCTGCTCGCGCTCGGGCTGGAGCCTTGGAAGGTGGGACTCTTGAGCACCGCCACGATGCTGGGCTCTGCGTTCACGACGCTCGCGGTGGGCGCCTTGGGGCATCGCTTCCAGATGCAGCATCTGCTGCGCGCCGCGGCGCTCCTGATGGCCGCCACCGGCGCGGGCTTCGCGGCGTGCTCCAGCGCACGGGACTTCTGGCCGCTGCTCGCCATCGCCTTCATCGGCACGCTCAACCCGAGCTCGGGCGACGTGAGCGTGTTCCTCGCGCTGGAGCAGGCGAGCCTTGCGGGCAGCGCGCGCGGCCATGCGCGCACCGCGCTCTTCGCGCGCTACAGCGTGGTGGGCGGGGTCTTCGCTGCGTTCGGCGCCCTCCTGGCCGGCGTGCCGGGCGGGTTCGCCGCGCGCTTCGGCGTGTCGCAGCTCGATGCGCTGCGAGGTCTCTTCGTGGTCTACGCCGCCTGCGGCGTACTGACCTGGTGGCTGTACGCGGGGCTGGGCGCGCGTCAGGCCCACGCACCGGTCGACGAGGAAGCACCCGCACGCGCCGCGCTCGGTCCCTCGCGCGGCACGGTCGTCCGGCTGGCCGCGCTCTTCAGCATCGACGCCTTCGCGGGCGGGCTGATCCTGAACTCGCTGCTGTCGCTGTGGCTGATGGAACGCTTCGGCCTGTCGCCCGCGCAGTCGGGCGCGTTCTTTTTCGCGACGGGCCTGCTGAGCGCCGCATCGCAGCTCTGCGCGCCGTGGGTCGCGCAGCGCATCGGCCTGCTCAACACGGCGGTCTTCACCCACATTCCATCGAGCGTGTGCCTGATGCTCGCGGCCCTTGCGCCCGATGTCGCTGTGGCGCTGTCATTGCTGCTGGTGCGCAGCGCGCTGTCGCAGATGGACGTGCCGGTGCGAGCGGCCTTCGTGATGGCGGTGGTGACGCCGGCGGAGCGCACGGCCGCGGCGAGCTTCACCGCGGTGCCGCGCAGCCTCGCCGCGGCGCTCAGCCCATCTCTCGGCGGCGCGCTGTTCGCAGCCGGCTGGCTGGCCGCGCCGCTGCTGGCCTGCGGCGTCCTGAAGATCGGCTACGACCTCGCGCTGTGGCGGGCCTTCCGCCGGCACGAACCAGTCCAGTGAAACCGATGAATCGGCTGTGCGTGGGCACCTGCCAGGGGCGCCATCAAGGCGCAAGGCGCAGCCGGGTTGGACACCCGGCGAGCACTTGCAACGCGGAGGGCGCCCCTGGCAGGTGCCCACCCTTCGGGCAGGGGCCTGGCAGGGCACGCTGCAGCGTTGCGCCCCTTGCCCAGGCGGACAGCCTGGGCTGCGGGCCGCGCCTTGCCGCCTGCCCTGCCAGGCCCCTGCGCACAGCCGATTCATCGGTTTCACTGGACTAGAGCCGTGACGCGAAGCTGCGCGCGAAGTCGTCGAGCTCGCCCGAATTCAGGTCCGACACGATCCAGTAGTCCAGCCCCGAGGACTGCACGCGAAGCACGTGAAAGCCGCGCTCCTGGAATGCCGAGCGCGCCACGAGGCGCGAAGAGGCCGGCCAGGCGAACACGCTCACCACATGGTCGCGCCGCCGATAGACGAGCGCCGCGGCGCTGTGCCGCTCCACGTAGTCCACGCGTGCACCCGCGAGCGAGAAGCCTTGGTCAGACAGGTCGGGCACGGTGGGCGAGAAGTTCAGCCGCGCGCTGAGCCAGGGCTTGAGCTTGTGCTGGTCGGTTGAAGCCACGTCGAAGAGCCGCTCGCCGAGCGAGGCGCGCACGTGCGCATCGATCACTTCGTCGGCGACACCTTGTGCGTGCCACAGGTCGGGCACAAGGAGCGCGGCGAAGGCGAATGCGATGGCGGCGCCGCCGAAGGCCAGGCGCGTCGAAACGCGTCGGCGCACCGGTGCGACCGGCGCCCGCGTGGTCGATGCACGTGATCCCTCGAAGCGCGCGCGCAAGGCGTCGGGCGCGCGGTGGTAGATCGCCTGCGAACGGATCTGCGAGGACAGCCGCGCCAGCTCGTCGAGCTCGGCCTTGAGCGCGGGGTCACCGGCAAGGCGCCGCTCGAGGCGCTCGCACTCGAGCGCGCTCAGCTCGCCGTCGAGATAGGCATTGAGCTCGCGATTCATGTGACGCTCCGATGCGAAGCCTGCGCGATCGCCCGCAGCGACTGCGCAAGCAGCCTTCGCGCCCGCGCAAGCCGCGACATGACCGTGCCCACGGGCACGCCGGCCACGCCCGCGATCTCGCGGTACGACAGGCCCTCGAGCTCGCGCAGCACGATGGCCTCGCGAAACGCCGCCGGCAGCGCGGCGATCGCCTCGTGCAGCATGCGCATGTCACCGCGCTGCATGGCCATGCGCTCGGGCTCGTACTGCGCGGGCGCCGCCACCTGCTGCGCCGCGCCCTCCTCGTCGTCGTCCAGCGACTGCGCCTCGCCGGGTCGGTGCGCACGCAGCCAGCTCATGCACTCGTTGCGCACGATGGCCAGCAGCCAGGGCCGCGCGTCGTGGCCGTGCAGCGTCGCCAGATAGCGCAGCGCACGCGCAAGCGCTTCCTGCACCACGTCCTGCGCGTCCACGTCGCTGCGCGTGAGCCAGCGCGCGAGGTTGTAGGCCGCATCGAGATGCGGCAGCACCAGGCTCTCGAAGCGCGCGCGGTCCTGCATGACTCAGGTCACGACGATGTGGCCCGACATCCCCTCGTGGCCGTCGCCGCAATAGATGTCGCAGACCACGTCATAGGTGCCGGGCTTCGACACGTTCAGGGGCAGGCGCGCCACCTGCCCGGGCACCACGTCCACGCGCGTACCGAGCTGCGGCACGGAATAGCCCATCACCACCTCCGGCGCGGTGATTTCCAGCACCACCGACTCCCCCGCGCTCAGCTTCAGCTCGGCCGGCAGGAAGACGAACTTGCGCGCCACCACCTGGATGACGCGCGGCTGCGCATGCGCCGTGCGCAGACCGCACATCGCAAGCACCGCACCCCCCGCGGCGCACAGCAACCTGCGCCGCGAGGCGAGTTGATCAAGCGCGTTCGATGCCATGTTCCTGCACCTCCATCTGCCACGGACTGCCCTGTGCCTCCATCTCGCGCCAGCCGAGCCCCCGATAGGGCGCGCCCGCGTCCCACTTGATCGGGTCGCGCTTGGGCTGCGAGCCCGGCGCCGGCAGCGGAAAGATGAGCGAGCGCGAGGCATGGTGCGCCACGGCGCCGGTCATGTGATGGTGCTCCTGATGGATGTGTCCGTAAAACACTGTCACGTTCTGCCGCGCCGAAAGGATCTCGATGGCCCGCGCGCCGTCGCGCGTGGCCCAGTCCCATTGCGGATAGAGATCGAAGAGCGGCCGGTGGGTGAAGACCACCACCGGCGTGGCGGGCGCCAGCTTCGCGAGGTCGGCCTGCAGCCAGTCGAGCTGCTCCTGGCCGATGCGCGCGGCGGGGTCGCTCACGTTGTCCAGCGCAATGAAGTGAACGCCCTTGTGCTCGAAGCTGTAGTGCGTGGGCCCGAAGTTCTCGATGAAGGCCTCGCCGCGGTCGAGCGCCGCGTCGTGCTCGCCGGGGATGAATCGCACCGGGGCGACCTTCAGCGCCGCGATGGTCGACTTGAACTCCGCCATGCGCCGCCTGCGCACCGCCGGGTCCTCGGTGGTGTGCGTGAGGTCGCCTGTGAACATGATGAAGTCCGGCTGCGGGCTGAGCGCGTTCACCGCGGCGATCGCCCGCGGCAGCGTGCCGCGCGCATCGGGGTTGACCTGCGGCCCCTCGAATCCCCAGTGCGTGTCGGACAACTGCACGAAGTAGAACTCGCCGCTGTCCTTGGAGGCCGTGCCCTGTGCCTGCATGGCGCTGGATGCGCAGCCGGGCAGCGCGCCCGAGCACACCACGCCCACGCCGAGCGCCCCGAGGTGCAGGAAGCCTCGTCGATCCATCGTCGCCTTCATCTCAGCCCTTCCATGACATGGCCGCGCGGCGCGCGCCTCACGCATGCATGACTGCATTGGCCGACGGTTTATTCCCGGCGGAAGCTGACACGTGGCCGAACTACAGTCGCGCTCCAGCACAACGAAGAGGGGAACTCGTGATGAGCGTCGCAGGAAGCGAGGCGCAGTTTCATCCTGCGCACGAAGGTCGAGCGGCCACGAATCCGCCGCCCATGCCCGGCTTGCATCTGGCTGTCGGTCTTGCGCAGGGGGCGGCGCTGTGGCTGATCCATCGCATGCAATCGCGGATGAGCGCCGACTGGAGCGCGGCGTGCCTGTATCTCGCGCTCGCGCTCCCGCTGGCCTGGTATCTCTCGCACGGGGGCTCGCAACGCCAGCGAGATCGCACGGTGCTGCTGGCGGCCATCGCAGCCCTCTTCACGTGGCTGGGCTGGCATGCGGGTCGAGAGTCGCTCGGGCACGGCGTCGTCGGCGCCGGGCAGTTCTTCGCCGCGGGCGTGCTGGGCTTCGTGCTCGTGCCGCTGGCCTGCGGATTCGATGCGGCCCGCAGACGCTTCGACTACCCGCGGCTCTTCGAGCTGGCCTGGCGCAACGCGACGCTGGTGCTGGCGTCGTTCGCGCTCACGGGCGTGCTGTGGGTGCTGCTGTGGGCCGGTGCGTGGCTCATGCGCAGCATCGGCCTGCACGGCCTGGGCGAACTGCTCGTCGAGCCCGCATTCGCCTACGTCACGACCGGCGGCGCCTTCGGCCTGGCCACGGCCTTGACGCTTCGCCGTGCCGACACGCTGCTGGCGCTGCGGCGCTTCTGGCTTTCACTCACCACATGGTGCCTGCCGCTGGCGCTCGGCTTCGCGCTCGCCTGGGTCTGTGCCCTGCCCTTCACCGGCGTGACGCCGCTGTTCGACACGAAAAGCGCCGCCTTCTATCTCTTCTGGTTCGGCGCCCTCACGGTGAGCTTCGCCAACGCCGCCTTCCAGGACGGGCGCGAGGCGCTGCCCTACCACCCCTGGCTCGCGCGCGCGCTGTCATGGGCGTGGCTTGCGATGCTGCCGCTTGCCGGCCTGGCCGACTGGGCGCTCGCGCAGCGCGTCATGCAGCACGGCTGGACGCCCGATCGGATCTGGGGCGCGCTCGTGGGCCTGATCGTCACGATCCATTCGCTGGGCTACGCCGCGGCGCTGTGGCGACGCGGTGCATGGATGAACACCATCCCGGCCACCAACATCGCCGCCGCGCTGCTGATGGTCGGCGCCCTCACGGCCCTCCTGAGCCCGCTGGGCGACGTGCGCCGCATTGCGGTGGCGAGCCAGGTAGGTCGTCTGCTGGGCGGCGCGATCGGACCCGAGGCATTCGACTGGCAGTTCCTTCGCGCGCAGGGCGCCGCCGGCCAGGCTGCGCTCGCGCAACTGGCAAGCACGTCTGCACCGGACGCGACGGCGCGCCGCATCGCACAGCGCGCCGCGCAGGCGCTGCGCGACGAGGCGAACCCGAACACGCAGGACCCGCAGGCCGCGCTTGCGACCGCGCGCGAGCACATGAGCGTGCTGCCGCGCGGTGCCGAGCCACCGGCCGCGCTGCTCGAATGGCTGTCGCGCGAGCACGCCGATTGGATCGAGCGCAGCTGCCTGTCCACCCCTGCCCGCTGCCGCCTCTGGCTCACCGACCTGGACCGCGACGGCCGCACCGAGGCCGTGCTGCTGTGGGACACCGGCGGGGGCGTGCAAGCCGTGCTCTACGCGCTCGAAGCGGCCGGCTGGCGCCAGCAGGGCTCCCTGCGCGGGGGGCCGGTGCAACTGGAGGATTGGGAACAGGCCATCGACAGCGGGCACGTGGAGCCGGCCAGCACGAAGTGGCCGGACCTGATGATCGACGGGCGCCGCACGAGCCTCGCGCCCTGAGCGAACGCTCACCCGATCAATTCGCCCCTCGCCCGCGCCACGGCACCACGTGGCCGCGTGCGGCGGCCTGCCGCGCGAACGCGAGAGCAAGCCCCAGCAGGAGCGCCAGCGTGATCCACGAGGCCTCGAGTCCGTAGTTGCCGCCGGTGAGCCACTCGGGGCCCACGAGCCTGCCGTCGAGCAGGCCCTGGCTCGGATGCCCCGACACCGCGATGGAGAAGACGAAGCCGAGCGTGTAGTTCCAGCCGATGTGGATGCCGATGCACAGCCACAGGCGGCGCGTGAGCACATACGCCGCGGCGAAGAAGGCACCGGCCACGACGGTGATCACGGTGGCCTGCAGGCCTGCGCCGCCCGGGATGTGTGCAAGCCCGAAGACCAGCGCCGACACCGCGAGCGCGGCCCAGCTGCCCAGCCAGTCCTGCGTGATGCGAAAGACGATGCCGCGAAACAGGATCTCCTCGAAGACGCCGACGAAGACCATCTGCACGAAGGCGATCGCGAATCGCGACTCGAAGCGATTCGCCCCGGTGAATTCGTAGGCGCCGAACAAGGCCAGCACGCCGACGACCACCGCGACCATCGCCGCACCGAGGACCAGGCCCGCCGCGGCTTCCGGAAGCGCACGCGATGCGGACAGCTCCGCGACGCGCCTTTGCTCGACGAGCCGCACGTAGACGCAGTACGCGAGCCACGCAGTCAGCGCGCCTGCCACGCCCGGCAGGATGCGCGGCGGATGCTCCTGGGCGAGGTGCTTCGCCGCGGTGATCGCGAGGAAGGAGGGGACGGTGGTGGCGAGCAGCGCCAGGCCGATGCGCACCAGCGGCCGCTGCACCAGCCTGCGCATGCGCGAGGGCGCCGGCGCGGCGGCCGCCCCGATGGCGCTCTCCATCACGGGATCGACAGCACGATGTTGCCCACGGCGCGCCCCGACTCGACGAGCTCGTGCGCCTGCGCGATCTGCGTGAGCGGCAGTCGCTCGGCGATGTGGTGCGTCAATCGCCCGTCGGCCAGCAGACGCGTGAGCGTCTCCTGCGCCAAGGCGCGATCCGGGTCGCTCAGGTTGTAGACGATGAAGAAGTGGGCCGAGAGATTGCGCACGATGAACGGCACGAAGGGCAGGCTGAAGTCCGGCGTGCCGCTGCCATAGACGACGAGCTGGCCGCCCGGTCTCAGCGCCTCGGCGTCCAGCGCGCCATTGGCCGCGACGTCCACCTCGATCACCCGATCGACGCCCGCCCCGTCCGTCAATGCACGCGCGCGCTCCGCCACGTTCTCGCTTCGGTAGTCGATCGTCGCGTCGGCGCCGGCCTGCAGCGCCAGCTGCGCCTTCTGCGCGCTGCTCACCGTCGCGATCACCTGCCGCGCGCCCAGCACGCGCGCCATCTGCACCGCGTAGCTGCCGACCGCGCCTGCGCCCCCGGCCACGAGCACCGAGCGGCCGCTCACGCCCCCGAAGCACAGCACGGCGTGCATCGCCGTGAGGGCCGGAATGCCCAGGCACGCGCCTGCTTCCATGTCGGTGCCTTGTGGAAGGGCCACGGCCTGGCGCGCCGGGAGCACGATGTATTGCGCCGCGGTGCCGAAGGGCCGGCCCCACGCGCCGTTCCACACCCACACGGTCTCGCCCACGCGCGACGCGCTCACGCCCTCGCCGACGTGATCGATCACGCCGCTGCCGTCGCTATGCGGCACGACGCGCGCAAAGGGCATGCCGGCACCGCGCCGACCGGCTCGCGACTTCACGTCGGACGGGTTGACGCCCGAGTAGCGAAGCCGCACACGCACCTCGCCGGGGCCGGGCAGCGGATCGGCAAGCTCGCCGACTTGCAGCACCTCTCGCGCGGGCCCGTTTCTTTCATAGAAGGCGACTTGCACGGATCAGCTCCATTGAATGGCAAAGGCAATCACGGCTTCGCGCGATAGAAGTAGTAAGTCGCGGTGTAGGGCACGCCGACCTTTTCATTCGCATTCAGCGCGCCGCACGACGCCGTCGGTGCCGCACCGCCCACCGTGGCCACGCGCTGAATGCTGCGCGTGCCGCTGAATACGCCGTTGCCCGAAGTCGACTTCGCATTGAGCAGCAGCCAGGGAATGGCCGAGGCGTCCGGGCCCGCATCGCGCGCCTTCGCTTCCCCGACGACCGAACTGCCGTCCGAGGACTCCCAGGTCGGGCCCGCGTAATGCTTGCCCAGCGACTTTCCGGCGCGGTCCGCGAGCACGGCCTCTGGCGCGCGGAATGTCCATTCGTAGGACCCTGCCGGGTTGGCCTTGGGCGTGCACTCGTAGATCTGCACGCCGTTGGCCAATGCTTCGAGGAAGAGAGACTGGCCGGCGGGCGGCTGCAGCGCGTCCGGGACCTTCGGGGGCGCGAGGGTCGGCTCGCTCGCGCAGGCGCTCAGCACAGCGACGATCGAAAGGAGACTGCGGGGGGCTGCACGGTCTGATCGCATGGCGGTCTTTCGGTGGCTGCGGGCGGCAGCATCAGAACGCAGCAGCGCTCGCACTCGCAATCGAAATCGTGCAAGGCCCCACCGTCGGCGCGCATACTCGCCCGCTTTCCAGCAGTGCCCTCTTGCCGCCATGCCGCAGTCCGCGCCCCCGAATCGACAAGGCGCCCCCGTGCCGGCGCAACTGTGCCCGCTGTGCGCTCAGCCCAATGCCTGCGCCATGGCGGCCGGCTCGACGGCGCCCTGCTGGTGCACGCGGGTCGAGATTCCCGCCTCGCTGCTGGACCGCCTTGCGCCGGCCGAACGCGGCACGGCGTGCATCTGTGCGCAATGCGTCAAGACAGCGTCAGCATGAGCCGGCGCGTCATGGAGCCGCGACCGTCTCCGGCGGCGAGTGCACGGGCTCGGCGCTCGGCGCTTCATTGCGCGCCGCACCGACCGCCTGCTCGGGTCGCAGGCGCCGCGTGAAGGTCGCCTGCACGCGCTCCGACACGACGAAGTACCACGACCACGCCGCCGAGACCACGCCAAAGCCCACGAGATCGACCCATTGCTTTGCCGTGTCCGCGGCGGAGCGTTCTTCGACGCCATCGACCAGCACCTGGCTCACCACTGAAAGTGCGACGTGCCCGATCAGAAAGGCGATGAAGACGCGCGGCGCACTGGTGCGACGCTGGAAGAAGAGCTTTGCCAGCAGCACGAGCAGCACGAGCAGAGCGATCGAGCCGAGAAGCTGCGTAAGCAGCGCCGGGGCCCAGAAGGGGTCGTAGTGCTCGCCGCCTGGAACGGTGAGCGAGCGCCACGATGCCTCGCTGAAGAGATGCATGCCGTCCTTGAGTTCCTTCGTCAGCTGGAAGAACCGCATGACCATCAGGAGCACGGGCAGCAGGAGCATGCCCTTGATCCCCACGAGGTAGTACTTGCCGTAGTCGGCCTCGGTCAGTTGTCCGGCCGCGGGCGGATCCCAGCGGTGAATTCGAGCCGCCAGCATGAGGGCCAGGATCGCCGCGATCGCGGCGAACCCGCTCGGCACCCAGTGCAGCGCCTCGCGCTGCGTGGGCTGGGCCCGCGCCCGCGTCCCATCCCCCTGGTGGATGCCGTAGTTCAGTGCATTGCGGCCCTTCTCCAGATTCGCCGCGTATCGAGTCACGTCGCCCGGCGCCACGGACTCGGCGCGCGAGACGAACCGGTCGTGCAGCTCCAGCGTCTGGCCGGTGAATGAAGCGGTGCGCTCGAGGCGAAACGCCGGGTCTTCCACGCTCTGCTGCTGCGCGGGGATCTTCCAATCGCCCTCGAGCTTCACGCGCGTCACGCTCGTGACCTCCACCGGGTGGCTCAGCGCCAGAGGCGAAGTGCGCACCTTCGCCTGGGGCTGGCGAAGCAGCCGCTCGATATCCGGAGACTCGATGCCCGCATTGAAGCGGTGCTCCTTCTCGGCGTGCGCCCAGAAGTGACGGATCAGGTAGTGCTCGGTCACCGTGAGCTCGTTGAGGCCCGGATCGTCCAGCACTTCCAGCGGTCCGCCGGACGAGATGTCGTCGTAGTAGCGCGCGTAGAAATTGAGGAAGTCGTTCTGGATCTGCTCGCGGCTGGTGGCCGCAAGCGCGGAGCGCATCGACTCCGCGGCCGCCGATCGCAGCACGGTCACGACGGTGTAGGGCACCGGGTCGCTCTTGTTCGTGCTGCTGGCGTCGATCGTCGAGCGGATCTCGCGCTGCTGGCGCCTCGACTGCGCACCCGCCATCGGCTCCAGGCCCGTGGTCGCGGGGTTCACGAGCAATGCGAGGTCATGGTCGGCCTGCACGAGGTTCTCGAGGGTGCCGGACTGCGGCGCCCGGGTGGGGTCCACCCAGAACAGCCGGCCGTCCACGCGCGCGCGCACCAGCACGTGATTGAAGGCCACCGGCGAGGGCAGCCAGTGCTCGATGCCCCGGCGCAGCTGCGTGTTCACGAGCGCGGGATCGGCCTCGAGCCCCAGGCCGCGCAAGAGCGCGACGAGCAACTGCGCCTTGTCCTTGCAGTCGCCGAAGCGCCGCTGCAGGACCACGTCGGGCGGGCTTGGCGCGTGCGAGCCGGGCCCCATCTCGATGCCGAGGTAGCGCACCTCCTGCTGCACGAACCTGAGCGCCGCGAGCAGCCGCTCGCCCGGCGCGGCGTGCGCGGCGGCAATGCGATCCACCTCGCGCTTCACGCCCGGCGTGCTGCGCGATGCCTGCGCATACAGCGGCGCCGCCCAGCGCGCGACGTCCGACCATTCACCGAACTCGCCCCATTGCACCCATTGATAGGGATCGAACCAGCCCGGCGCGTCGGAGTCGACTTCGCGCCGGGACACGTTGTGCAGGTCCCATCGATAGTCCGTGTAGCCGCCGCCCGAGCTGACCGCGGGCGGCGCGGCCTCATTGAAGCGAACCCATTTCAGCGGCCTCGCCTGCGGCCAGTGCAGCCGCGCGTGCACATGCGCCACCGGCACATTCCATTGCAAGTCGAATGAACCGAAAGCCGTGTGCCCGAAGACGGGATTGCTGCCGCGCAGTGTGTAGGCGTACTCGATCACGTCGCCCACGCGCACGTCCTCGAGAAACAGGGACGCCGTCTTGCTCCCGTCGTAGATGAGTGCCTCGAGTTCCTTCTCCCGCTGGATCACGCGCACCGCCGCCGGATTCAGCCGCGACACGGCCTTTTCGCCGCGATGCACCACCACCGAATGGATCGTCAGGCTCTGGTAGGAGGGATCGAAGCGAATCTCCAGATTCGCAAGCGACTCCACCCCCTGCAGGTTCAGCGCCTTCGCGGCCGAATGGCGGTAGGTGGAGCGCTGCCCGTTGACGATGCCGACCTGGTGGTCGAACAGGAGATAGTCCACACCGCTCGTCTGGCCCGCGGGCGCCGCGGCTTTGAGGTCCACGGGGACCGATTCGACCCAGGCCGGGGCCGGTGCGACTTCGAACCCGCGAGCTGCCGCCGACGCATGGGAGGCAATGCACGGCAGCACGGCGAGGAGCAGAGTGCGCGCATTGGCGCGGACGAATCGAACGAGGGCATGCGCGCGCAAAGCATCGCCGCGCGCGAGATACGACTTCTTCAAACAGCCTCCCTGCGTCGAGCCGCGGCATCCGCGGCGCGTCTTTTTATTTGCCGGCCGCATCGCCGGCCGTTTCGCCGGGCGATTCTCGAAGCGAAATACGCGGACACGGGCGCAATGCGCGCCATGACGGCGCGCCTTTGGCGACTTGTCGGCAATGCCGTGAGCTAATGCACGCGCGCAATGAGACGCGAAAGTCCGGGTATTCCCGCGAATGCACGGTGCGTGGACTTCCGTTCTGCCGTTTATTCCATTCGCCGAGCCCCTAGCTTTTGGGAGAGGCAAGCCGGCCGGTCGACTCGATACTCGACGCGCCTGTGGTGCTACTCCTCCCTCCCCTTCCTCCCCATGACCACAGGATTCGGCCCGCTTTCGCGGGCCGTTTCTTGTGGACCGCTCATTCGGCCCGCCCCCTAGACGTAGGGATGTGCCGCAGTGGCTCACTCCAGGGCCAGGAGCGAGTCCTGGGGCGCCGCAAACGCCCACATCGAGTTGCCGGGCGCACGCAATGCACGGTGCACCTGCGTGGCAGTGAGCCCCACGAGACTCTTGAATTCGCGCGCCATGTGCGCATGGTCCGCATAGCCCGCCTCCTGCGCCACGCCGTGCACGCCGGGCTGGCATCCGGGATCGCGGCGCTGCAGCTTCAGGAGGGCGAGCTGCAGTCGCGCCAGCCGGATCATCGTTTGCGGCGAGACACCGAAGTGGTCGCGAAAGCGCCGCTCCAGGCGCCGAGCCGTCCAGCCGAAGCGCGAGACGAGGTCGCCGACCTTTGCGTGCGGAAGCTGCCAGATGAAGCCGTGCATCGCTCTTGCGATCTGCGATGCGGGGGTGTGGAGCGCGCCATGCAGACGCCGCTCCAGCAGCCGGTCGAGCACCATGATCTGCCGCGCCACGGTGGTCTGCTCGGCCAGGCCGTCGCACAGCTCGTTGTGCTCGCCGACGCCGAGCACCGCGCCCGCGTCCGCCCAGGTGTCGCTCAGGTCATAGGCGGGCAGCCGGCAGAAGTCGGTCATTCGCCCGGGCTTGAACACGACCACGGTCGTCTGCGGGCCATCGATGTAGTCGCGCAGGGCGGCGCGGGACATTGCGCCCGACAGCGCAATGCCGGGCGTGCGCGATCCAGTGGCCGAATCGAGCAGCTGCCCGCTGTGCACGACGGTGAGGGCCGAGTACATGTTGGCCGGAAAGCGCGTCTGCCACGGCGGCACCGTGACCGGCTCGCCGGCGCAACGCCTGCGACGCGCCACGTAGAACAGCACGTCGCACGCCAGTCGCGGCGAAGGCGGAAGGATGTGCACCTTCCAAAGCGCGTCTGCTTGCTCGCTCGATGCGCGCTCTGGCGCCAACGAGCCCCGCGGGGCTTCTCTCATCTCTGCCTGCTTCCACGGCTTCGCCGGGAGCCGGCGTGGCAGCACGGCTCCCGCTCGGCCCATCACTGCTACTGCTGGTACGCCCCGAACCGAACGCTGCCTTGCACGCGCGCCACGCCTTGCGCATCGAAACCCGGAACCTGCGCCAACGCCCCCGCATAGGCCAGCGCGGGCGTGAAGACCCACAGCCCGCTCGAGCCGACCGCGGAGCCGGGCCTGAGGTCGATCGCCCCGAGGCTGAGCTGGCCGAATGCGGCGAGCGTGGGCGAGACGAACACGCTCGCCGCTTCCAGGTTCGTCGCGTTGGAGACGGTCACGCCCGGCCTTGCGCCGTAGCTGCCCTTCATCACGTTGGCATCGGCGAAGACGACCTGCGGCTGTGCGCCGCCTTCGGAGAGGGTCAGGTCGTCGGCCGCGGCGTTGTGCCAGAAGAGGTTGTTGAACGCGTGCAGGGTCGCGTCCTGCACGAGCACCGCGGCACCGGTGTTCAGCGCGACGGTGTTGTTCGCGAGGGTCATGTAGCTGCGATCGGTGTCCGCGTCGCCGCCGGCGCGTCCGTCCAGGCAGATGGCGCTGTCGCCGTCGTTGCCGATCACGACGTTGTCGTAGGCGCTGGCCACGCTGGCCTCGTCGGCGAAGAAGGCGGCGCCGCACTTGAGCGCGCGGTTGCCCTCGAACCAGTTGTCCGCGATGGTCACCGTGGCATGCGGCGATTGCGCGATCAGGCCGCCGCCCACGCCATCGCCGCCCTGCCCGCTCCACTTGAGCGACTGGTTCGCCCACACGAGATTGCGCTGGACGACGACGTTCATGTTGAGCGTCATGCCGGCGCCGTGCGGCGTGTCCCAGCGCAGCGTGTTGTGGTGGATGCGGTTGTAGCGCACACGCGCCTGCGCGCTGCCGATGACGAGCTGCCCGTTGACGAGCTGGTTCTCCTCGGAGGTCGCAGCGCCGCCGATGTTGAGCCCCGCGCCGTTGTGCGCGCCGTCGTTGCTGTGGATCTCGTTGTATTCCACGCTCACGTCGCTGCCGCTCACCACGACCCCGCCGATGCTGTTCTCGTTCACCCCGGCCGGCAGGTCGGCCGCGCTCGCGACGACGACGCCGTTGTGATGCACGCGGTTGTTGCGCACCGCGAGCCTGCGCCCGGCCGCGTAGCCGTTGATGTAGAGGCCGCGCAGGCCACCGGAGAGGTCGAAGCCGTCGACGGTGATGTCGCCGTGATTGCCCAGGCGCAGCACCGCTTGCGCGGGGGACGCCGCGCGCACGCGGCTGAGCGTGCCGGCGAGGTTGCGCCGCGTGAAGTCGCTGCCCGCGGCGAAGGCGCCGACGAAGCGATAGCCGCGCGACATGTCGTCGACTTCGGCGCCGACGTTCTCGCTGTAGTCGCCCTCCTCCACGCAGAGGGTCACTTTCTGTCCCGCCGACACGGAGGCATAGGCGGCCTGGATGCTGCCGAAGGGATTCGTGCGCGTGCCGTTGCCACTGGCGCCTGCGCGGACGTAGCGAAAGCTGTTGAAGCCGCTGTCGCCCGCCGTGCCGTCGCAGCCGTAGAGCTGTGCGGGTGCGCCGCCGATGGAGGCCTCGGCCCATGCGCCTGGTGGCGTGGGAATGGGCGCCGGATCGGGAGCAGGCGCGGGAGCGGGCGCAGGTGCCGGCGCGCCGGACGGCGGCGGTGCGGGCGACGGGCCCGCACCCGGGGGCGGCGCGCTTGGCGATGAGCCACCCGAGCCGCCGCACGCGCCCAGCAAGGCGCTGAGGAAGCAGGCCGCGGCCAACGCAGCGTGGGAGCTTCTCATTCGTTCGCTCCCAGCGTGTTCAGCGTGGCGCGCGGCGTCACGTCGAGCTTGCCCGGCAGGCCCGGCACGAGCCGGACCTGATAGCGCGGCAGCATTGCATCGGGAATCTGCGAGGGCAACGTCGATGCCGCACCGAGCAGCGGGCTGCCCGACAGCGGCGCGAACGTGCCGAGGTCGATGGGCGCAGCGCTGCCCGTGAGGAGGTTGGCGCTGCCACTGACGTGGTGCGATGCATTGCCGCCCGGGTAGACCACCGTGTCGGGGATCACGCCCAGCCCGAAGCCGGGGGTGGCCGTGTTTCCGGTGGACGGGACGGCGGTGTTCCAGTGCGAGGAGATCCAGTTGCGCCCGAGCACGAGCTGGTCGGCCTTCCAGCGAGTGAACTCCCACGCCGAGGGTGGCGCGAGCGCGCTGTCGCTCGTCATGTAGATGGCGTTGTTGTGCGCCTGCATGACGGGCCAGCTCGACGCGTTGTGCGGGTGGATGAGGCCGTACTCGATGCCCGCATGGCGGTAGTGCCAGTCGCCGCCGGCCAGATACGCGTCGGCGCCGTAGAAGCTCTCCTCGAAGTCGGAGCAGCAATCGAACAGGCGCATGGTGGGCTGCGCGCTGCGGTCGGTCTTGTAGACGAGCGTGTTGTGGAAGAACCAGAGCGTGCCGGGGCGACGGTCCAGCGGGCTGTTGTCGTAGCCGTAGTGGATGGGGTTGGGCCACGCCTGCGCGCCGTGCAGGTAGAACAGGTTCCCGTAGACGTAGCTGCGCTGGTAGCCGCTCCAGTCGCTCGCCTGCAATGAATCCGCGTTCGCGCCGGTGGCGTTGCTCGACTTGAAGCGTGCGTACTGCCAGGGCATGACGAGCTCGACGAAGTCCTCGATGTCGACCATGTCGAGCGCACGCGCGCCGTTCTCGAAGAAGTTGTAGCGGACCACGTCGTTCGCGGTGCGCATCTTCAGGTTGTTGGCCTGCGCCCCGGCCGTGGGCTGGCCGAAGTAGTTGTACTGAATGGTGAAGTCGGTGCCCTGCAGGTAGGCCTGGTGCTTGTTGTAGTCGTCCAGCAGCCCGTTGCCGGCGAAGTAATTGCCTTCGAGCAGCAGGTTTCGAACCATGAAGTTCTCCGCGTAGGCCTGGCTGATGACGTAGACGCCCACCGGGTTGTGCACGAAGGCGTTGCCGCGGATCACGAGGTTGCGCGCGCGCTGCACGCGAATGCCCGCGCCGCCGTCGTCATAGGCGTGCGTGCTGCCGTCCGCGTCGGTGAAGCCGTTCATGTCCTGCGGGCGGTAGGGGGCGTGCATCACGTCCTGGAACTGCAACCCCTCGATCTGCACGTACTGCACGAGCCCCTCGTAGGTGGGCGCCCAGATCACGGCGATGGCGCGCTGCTGCATGCTGTCCGTGCCGTAGGCGCCGAAGAGGGTTCGAAGCTGCGCGCGGGTCGTGGCGTTCTCGGCGGAGAGCACCGGCAGTTCTCCCGCGGGCCCTGGCACGCCGCAGATGCGGATGGGCTGCGACTGCGTGCCGCTGCGCGCGACGATGAACTTCTCGCGATAGGGCTGCGCACGATAGAAGATGCGCACCGTGTCGCCCGGGTTCAGGCTCTCCCAGGGCACCTGCGAAATGCTCGCGAGGTCCTGCCCCGGGCCCACGCGATAGTCGGTGCCGTTGCCCTTGTGCGTGCAGTCCACCGACACGGGCGTCGCCGCGGCAAGCGGCGAGGTCGAGTCGGAGGACGGGCCGGGGGTCGAGCCGGAGGACGAGCCGGGGTCCGGGGAGCCCGCGGGTGCTTGCGATCCGTTCGACCCCGCCCCCGGTGCCGCGACGGATGCCGGCGAGCTGCCGCCTCCGCACGCAACGAGGACAGCGCACAGGAGGAGCGTCGCACTCAGGCGGCGCGCGCGCCGCAGTTCGTTCGTGAGCATGGATTGCCGTGTTTTGTTGAGTCGCCGCCATGGCGCAACTTGTGTGCCTTTGTTTGCGCGGTGTGCGTTTGGGTCTGAAAGTCCCTCGGCTCTCAACATGCGAAACCGCGCTGTCGCATGCGTTCATCGCCGCACTGCGCTCGGGACGCAATGCGGCAATGCCTGTGACGCTTTCAGGCCTCGACGATGCGCACGAAGTTCGGCGTCATCTCGGCAATGCGCCGCTCGGGTGCGCGCAGCAGATGGACTCGATCACATCGTGCTTCGCACCGCGGACCGCACGGCGCTGTGCGCCTTCGTCAGGCCGCAAGGGCGCGCACGCCCAGCGCGCCGCTCACGCGAGCCACTCGACGCAGCAGCGGCAGCCAGCGCTCGACCTGCGCGCTGCGGCTGCGACCCTCAATGCACCACTCGCAGAAGTGCTCGCAGTTGTTCGACCAGAAGCGGTAGCTGTCTTCGCCTACGCGGGAGCGCGCGCGCGCCACGATCGATTCGGCGGAGAACCCCCGGGCCACGCGCGGGCGCACCGCGTATCCGCGTCCCCGGGTGAATTCCTCGAGAGAGACCTCGCGGACCGGCCCCGCTCGGAAGGCCGAGCTGAATCCCGAGTAATGAATGACCCGACCGCCGCCCACGTAGATGCCGTGGTGGACATAGCCCCGGCGTGGGGAGGTGAGGTGTGCCCCGATGGGCAGGTCGTCCGACATTTTTGCGCTCGCCGCTTGCGTTCAATGCATGACGCGAAGCGTGAGCGGCAGCGATGTGCGGCCGATGTCGCGGCACATGGCCGCTCGTTACAGCTGATATCGGAACGATTACAGCCGCAGCGGCCGGGGGTGGCCGCTGCAGCAAAGGCGCGTCAGCTCAGCAGCTTCGCAGCCCCAGCCGCGCGAACAGGGCCTCGTCCGCGGACACGTCGGGATTGCCGGTCGTGAGCAGCTTGTCGCCGTAGAAGATGGAGTTCGCGCCCGCCAGGAAGCACAGCGCCTGCACCGCGTCGCCCAGTTGCTGGCGGCCGGCCGAAAGGCGCACCCAGGCGCGCGGCATGGTGATGCGGGCCACCGCGATCATGCGAACGAACTCGAAGGGATCGAGCTTCTCGGTGCCTGCGAGAGGCGTCCCTTCGACCTGCACCAGATCGTTGATCGGCACCGACTCCGGCGGCGGATCCATGCTGGCGAGCTGGGCGATGAGGCCAGCGCGCTCGCGCCGCGTCTCGCCCATGCCCACGATTCCACCGCAGCACACGGCCATGCCGGCCTCGCGCACGCGCGCCAGCGTGTCCAGCCGTTCCTGATAGTCGCGCGTGGAGATGATCCGGCCGTAGGCCTCGGGGGCCGTATCGAGGTTGTGGTTGTAGTAGTCGACGCCCGCGTCCTTCAAGGCGCGCGCCTGCGAATCGGTGAGCATGCCCAGCGTGCAGCAGGCTTCGAGCCCCAGTGCCTTCACCTCGCGCACGAGCTCGACCACCTTCTCGATGTCGCGGTCCTTGGGTTCGCGCCAGGCCGCACCCATGCAAAACCGCGTGGCGCCGGCCTGCGCGGCCGCCTGCGCGGCGTGGCGCACGGTCTGCACGTCCAGGAGCTTCTCGGCCTCGACACCGGTGTCGTGATGGACCGACTGCGGGCAATACGCGCAGTCCTCCGGACAGCCGCCGGTCTTGATGGAAAGCAGCGTCGAGCGCTGCACCGCATTCGCATCGAAATGCTCGCGATGCACCTGCTGGGCGCGCCACAGGAGATCGTTGAAGGGCAGGTCGAGCAGGGCGAGCACCGACTCGACGCTCCACCTGGCATTCGTGTCGTGGGCGGGGTTCGGCGCGCGGCGCACGAATTCGATCGTCTGTTCGGTGGTCATCTGGAGCCGTCTGCTGGATTGAAGCGGGGCGCGCGTTCTACCACGCCCGGCTGACGGCTGGGCCTTTGCGCGCGGACCGCTGGAAACACATGCGCCCAGGCGCATCGCGGGCGCCAAGGGTCGCTGCCAAGGGAATGTGCAAGGCGATGCCTGGACGCTTTCGCACCCCGGCTGAAGTTGCGGGTCGCTACAATTTCGCGTTTCGGGGCGTAGCGCAGCCTGGTAGCGCGTCTGCTTTGGGAGCAGTAGGTCGCACGTTCGAATCGTGTCGCCCCGACCAGCCTTTCCATAGGGCAGCACCAGGCCCGACCGCTGGGAGCAGTCGGTGAGTGCGATCGGTGGTGACCATTGCGGTGTCCCCTCGAGGACGTAGACGCACTCCTCGTTGAGCGTGTGGCTGTGCGGCGGCGGGACGTTCGCGCCCGGCGGCACCTCGAGCTCGAAGACGCCCAGGCCCTGCCTAGAGCAGACACTCGAGCGCACATGACGGCTGCGGCTCGCCATCCCACCCGAGCAGCGCGACTCGCCCCGAGCGCTGGGGTTGCGCTCGCGTCGGTGTGAGGGCGATTGACGTCAGCGACATCGTCAGCACGAAGGCGATCCGCGTTGGATTGCGGCGGTTGCGGGCTGCGCTGGCTTGGGCAGAAAGACGCCTGACACACGGTGGCCTCCTCTTGGCGAACGCTGCAGCGGCGAGCGGCGCTTGCTCCTCCCGTGCCGCCAGCACGGCCAGGCTCCGCCCAGTCTCGCGGCCTGTTCATGCCCAGGTCTTGATGCAACGCAAGCCGGCGGGCCGCGATGGCGCCGAAGCTGATCGCATGAGCGCACAGGTCGAGCCCCTCGCCACGATCTCCTCGGAGGTCGTCTTTCGCGCACGCGGGCTCGGCAAGGTCTACCAAAGCGGAGACGTGCAGGTGCAGGCCCTGCAGGGCGTGGACCTCGACATCCGGCGCGGCGAGTTCATCGTGCTGCTCGGCCCTTCGGGCAGTGGCAAGTCGACGCTGCTGAACATCCTCGGCGGACTGGACGCGCCGAGCAGCGGGGAGGTGAGCTTTCGCGAGCATCGACTCTCGGGCGCCGGGGAGGCCGAGCTCACCGCCTACCGGCGCGAGCACGTGGGCTTCGTCTTTCAGTTCTACAACCTCATTCCGAGCCTGACCGTGCGCGAGAACGTGGCGCTCGTGACCGACATCGTGCCGCACGCAATGACGGTGGACGAAGCCGTCGAGCTCGTCGGGCTGACGCCCAGGCGAAATCACTTTCCGGCGCAGCTCTCGGGCGGCGAGCAGCAGCGCGTGGCGATCGCCCGCGCCATCGTGAAACGACCCGACGTCCTGCTGTGCGACGAGCCCACCGGCGCGCTCGACTACGAAACCGGCAAGCTGGTGCTGGAGGTGATCGAGCGGATCAACCGCGAGATCGGCACCACTGTGGTCGTCATCACGCACAACGCGGCCATCGCCGGCATGGCCGATCGGGTCATTCATCTTGGCGATGGGCGCATCCAGCGCATTGCCGTCAACGAGCACAAGCTGGCGCCGGCCGAGGTGAAGTGGTGAGGCGATGAAGGCACTGGACCGCAAGCTCATTCGCGACCTGGTGCGCATGTGGAGCCAGGTGCTCACCATCGCGCTCGTGGTGGGCAGCGGCGTGGGCGGGTTCATCATGAGCCTGTCCGCCGTGGACTCGCTCGATCGCGCGCGCGAGGACTTCTACGCCAGCGGCCATTTCGCCGACGTGTTCGCATCGCTCAAGCGGGCGCCGAACGCAGTCGAGCAGACGCTGCGAAGCGTGCCGGGCGTCGCGGACGTGCAGACCTCCGTGCAGGCCATGGCTCGCGTATCCATCCCGGGCGTGTCCGACCCCATCATCGGCCGCCTCATCGGGGTGGACCGGCGCCACCCGCCGCGCATGAACCTCGTGAGCGTGAGCGCGGGCCAGACCCTTGAAGCCGCGAACGGCGCCACCGCGGCACGCGGCGAAGGCAGCATCGACGCGCTGGTCTCCGAAGGCTTCGCCCAGGCGCGAAAGCTGCGCCTGGGCGACACGCTCACCGCGCTCATCAACGGGCGCCAGCGCACGCTGCGCATCGTGGGTACGGCGCTCTCGCCGGAATACGTGTTCGCGGGCCTTTGGGGCATGCCCGACATGCGCGGGTACGCCATCTTCTGGATGGACCATGACGTGCTGGCCGCGGCGCACGACATGCGAGGCGCCTTCAACCAGGTGGCCGTGAAGCTCGCGCCCGGCGCGAACGAACGCGCGGTGGCCGACGAGCTCTCGCGCCGCCTCGCGCCCTACGGTGGGCGCGACGTGATCACTCGTGCCGACCAGGACTCGCACCGCATGCTCGACAACGAGATCAAGGAGCAGCGCGTGCTGGGCACGGTGCTGCCGGCGATCTTCCTCGGCGTCGCGGCCTTCCTTCTCAATGTGGTGGTCACGCGGCTGATCAACACGCAGCGCGAGCAGATCGCCTCGCTCAAGGCCCTGGGCTACGGCAATGCCGCCATCGCCTCCCACTACCTGAAGCTCGTGCTCGTCATCGTCGCGCTTGGGCTGGCGTTGGGAGTCGTGATCGGCGAGCGGCTCGGCGAGATGTTCGCGGGGCTGTATGCCGAGTTCTTCCACTTCCCGCGGCTGGTGCATCGCGTGCCGTCGGTACTCGTGGCACAAGGCGCGGGCGTGACGCTCGTCGCGGCGCTCGCAGGCACGCTGGGGGCGATCCTGGCCGTGGCGCGCCTGGCGCCGGCTCAGGCCATGCGGCCCCTCGCACCGGCGCGCTATCGCCGAACGCTGCTTGAGCGCTTGGGCATCCGGGCCCTGGGCCCGGGTCCGCGAATGATCCTTCGCAACATGGAGCGCAGGCCGTTGCGCACGGCCATGAGCATCGGCGGCATCGCTGCGGCCGTGGCCATCACCATCCTCGGCAACTTCTTCCGTGACGCGATTGACGTGATCGTGGACACGCAGTTCAACCTCTCGCTGCGCGGCGACGTGACGGTATGGACCACCGACCCGGTCAGCGACGTGGCGCGGCACGAGCTCGAGCGCCTGCCGGGCGTGACACAGGTGGAGGCCACGCGCTTCGTGCCGGTGACCCTCGTGCACGGTGCGCGTCGCGAGCGCAGCATGATCCGCGGCTACGCACCGAGGGCACAGCTCTACAGGGTGATCGACATGGACCGTCGCGAAGTGCCGCTGGAAGGCCGCGGCCTCGTCCTGACCGATCGCCTCGCCGACAAGCTCGGCGTGCGCGCGGGCGATACGGTGCAGGCCGAAGTGCTCGTCGAGCGTCCGCGCACGCTGGAACTCGTGGTGAGCGCAACGGTGCGCGAAATGATGGGGCTGAACGCCTACATGGATCGAGGGGCGCTCAACCGCGCGCTAGGCGACGGCGACATCTCTACCGGCTACGTGCTCGCCGTGGAGCGCTCGCGCGAGGACACCGTGCTGGAAGCCAGCAAGAACCTGCCGCGCGCCGCCGGTGCCTTCAGCAAAGCCACCATGCTGCGCAACATGCAGGAGATCAGCGCGCGCAACGTACGCATCATGAGCACGCTGCTCAGCGTCTTTGCCGCGGTGATCGCGGTGGGCGTGGTCTACAACAATGCGCGCATCGCGCTGGCCGAGCGCGGCTGGGAGCTTGCGAGCCTGCGCGTGCTCGGCTTCACGCGCGCCGAGGTGTCGGCGCTGCTGCTGGGCGAAATGGCCTTGGGGCTCGCCATCGCGCTGCCGCTGGGCATGGCGCTGGGCTACGGCCTCACCCATCTGATCGACACCCTGCTTCGCTCGGACCAGTTCTTCTTCCCGGTCGAAATCCAGCCGCGCACCTATGCATGGGCTGCGCTGTGCGTGATCGCGGCGGGCGTCACGAGTGCGCTGGTCGTGCGCCGGCGCATTGATCGACTCGATCTGGTGGCCGTGCTCAAGACGAGGGACTGAAATGAAGAAGGCAGCTTGGTTCTATGGGGCGTTCGCGTTCGCGCTCACCGTCGGCGCGCTGGCGTGGGCCTTTGCTCCCCGGGCTGTGGACGTGGAGGTGGCGCACGTGACGCGTGGCCATTTCGAATCGACGATCGACGAGGACGGCAAGACGCGCTTGCGCGATCGCTACATCGTCTCCGCGCCCATCGCGGGCGTGCTCGACCGCATCGACCTGCGCGAGGGCGATACGGTGCAGCAGGACGCGGTCGTGGCAACCCTCACGCCAACGCTGCCCACGCTCGTGGATGAGCGCACCCTGCGCGAACAGCAGGTGCGCGTGGAAACGGCGCTCGCCAACGTGCTGCGGGCGAATGCGCGCGTGGACGGCGCTCGCGTGACGCTGCAGCAGGCGGGCAATGAAGTGCGGCGCAGCGAGGAGCTTGCCCGGCAGGGCTTCGTCGCGGAGACCAAGCTGGACAGCGACCGGCTTGCGGTCGATGCGGCCCGGAAGGAACTGCAGGCGGCCCAGGAGGAGGCCCATGTGGCGGGTCACCAGGTCGAGGAAGCGCGCACGGCGCTGATGGCGGTAACGCGTCCGGCGCGAAAGGGCGAGCGGGTCTTCCTGCTGCGCGCACCGGTGAGCGGGCGGGTGCTGCGCGTCATGCAGATCAGCGAGGCGAGCGTGCCGCTGGGCGCGCCGCTGCTGGAAGTGGGCGACGTCACGCGCCTGGAGATCGTCGCGGAGCTGCTGACCACCGACGCCGTGCAGGCCGCGCCGGGCAGCCGCGTGATCGTCGAGGCCTGGGGCGGCGAGAACACCCTGGAAGGCCGGGTGCGGCTCGTGGAGCCGGGCGGCTTCACCAAGATCTCCGCCCTGGGGGTGGAAGAGCAGCGCGTGAGGACGCTCATCGACATCACGAGTGACCCGCAGCGCTGGGGGGCGCTGGGTGACGGCTATCGGGTGGGCGTGCGCATCGTGACGCGGGAGGCTGGCGCAGCGGTGAAGGCGCCCGTCGGCGCGGTGTTCCCGCAGCCCGACGGCGCCATGGCGGTCTTCACCATCGAAGACGGCCGCGCACGGCAGGTGAACATCGAGGTCGCGGCGCGCAATACGAGCGAGGTGTGGGTCAGGCGCGGGCTCGAGCCCGGCATGGTGGTCATCGTCTACCCGCCCGCGGCGGTCAAGGACGGCGTGCGTGTGCGCGAGCGCCGTGTGTGAACGCCAAGGGCTCATGAGCACCGGCAGCGTCATTGAGCGCAGCACGGTCCGCGGGAAGCCTTCCACAACAGGAACGGGCCCGAGTTCGGCGAAGTGGCGCGCATACCTGCTCACGGCTTGGTTCTTCGAGAATCAGGCCCTGGAATAGCGCGACGCAGCGCAGCGCCGCCATGCTTTCTCGGCCTCCGTCGCCAGCAGCACAACCACCGCCGCGACGAGGCACGCACCCAATTCACCGCCGCTCAACGCAACCGTTCTGAAGACCGGCTGCAGCCACTGAACATAGATCGTCGCCAACTGCAGGGCAACGGTAAGTGCCACTGCCGCCAGGAGCGTCAGATTCGAGCGCAGGCCGAGCCGCCAAAGCGAGTCGCTCTCGCTGCGGATGCCCAGCACGTGGGCCATCTGCGTCAGCGTCAACGTCGTGAACACCATCGTCTGCGCGTGCGACGGTGAATGGATCACGGCCCAGGTCTGCACCGCCACGCACACCCCACCGATCAACAGGCCCACGAAGAGAATGTGTTGCCACATGCCGCGGGCGAACAGGCTCTCCTGCGGCGCCCGCGGCGGCCGGCGCATGACGCCGCGCTCGGCAGGCTCGGCCGCCAGGGCCAGGCCCGGGAGCCCGTCGGTGACGAGGTTGACCCACAGGATCTGGATCGGCAGCAGCGGAATCGGCAGTCCGAACAGCGGCGCCAGGAAGATCGTCCAGATCTCGCCCGAGTTTCCCGTCATCGCATAGCGCACGAACTTGCGGATGTTGTCGTAGATGCGCCGCCCTTCGCGCACCGCGGCGACGATGGTCGCGAAGTTGTCGTCCAACAGCACAAGACTCGACGCTTCGCGCGCGACGTCGGTGCCGCCGCGCCCCATCGCAACGCCGATGTCGGCGCGCTTCAGGGCCGGCGCATCGTTCACCCCGTCGCCCGTCATGGCGACGAACTCACCGTGTGACTGCAGCGCCTCGACGATGCGGATCTTCTGTGCCGGATCGACTCGCGCATACACACGCACCGAGCGCACGCGCTCGCGCAGGGCGTCGTCGTCAAGTGCGCCGAGCGCCGCGCCGGTCAGCACGCCGCTTTCGCCGCCGCCGTGCGGATCGCCTTTGGCGATGCCGAGTCGGCTCGCAATGGCCCAAGCCGTGGCCGGGTGGTCGCCGGTGATCATCACAGGCGTGATGCCGGCACTGATGCAGTCCTGCACGGC
>Ga0105248_10000918_pt1 | contig 32792 bp, 32 predicted proteins | sample KBSS34metaG_FD_81524 | JGI IMG/M metagenome (GOLD analysis project Ga0105248, IMG submission 81524) | Switchgrass rhizosphere microbial communities from Kellogg Biological Station, Michigan, USA - KBS S3-4 metaG | ecosystem: Host-associated > Plants > Roots > Rhizosphere > Soil | place...
CGCCCAACTCGAGAAGCTGCTGGCGGACTAGGCCTGGCGGTAAAGGAACGCCGGCCGCCAAGAGCCCGCCGCCGCGTAATTCCGAACTTCTCTACGGCGTCGTAAAGATGGAGCCTCCTGGACCTTCGTCGCGTTCAGGCCATGCCAAGTCCATCCCAACCAACTGGCACTGTGTCGGCGTGCCTTACGACCTGGTGAAAACCAAAATTGCACTCGGCGATAACTGACTGATTCGGCTCGCGGTCATATCCCTGTCACGGTTTTTGCATTGCCGCCTTCGACGGGATGGTCCGGCTCCAGGTGCGACCGCCCGGAACGAAAAACAGACGAGGACTGGGGCGAGGACGCCAGGAGAGATCCGCGGCGTCCGCGAGGCATGCGTGCGATGCATTCCTACAACGATTACAGACGCGGCCGCTTTCCGTTGATGCCCGACGGCGCGAGGCTCAACGTGAATCCCGACTTCCGATGCGAGGCGACCGTGGCGCACGTACTTACCAACGATATCTGGTCGACAGCCGGCGTGCTGCGCCGGCCCCACCGTGACGATGATCCGCTGGATGCGATGCGCGGAATCATAATGGCAACGCTGCTCTCGCTGATCACGTTCTGGATGCCGCTGGCGATCGCCCTGACGCGCTGAGGTAAATCGGGTATCAGCCGCGGAAGTGCAGGCGGCGATCGATGCCGAGCAGGACGGCGTTCACTACCGCGGCAAACACGACGAGCAGAAACGTGACGGACATGATCACGTCGATGTTGTAAAGGCCGATCGCGTTCATCAGGAGGTAGCCGAGCCCGTGCTGCGCAGCGAACATTTCGCCCAGCACCGTGCCGATCAGCGTGAGCGAAAACCCGACGCGCAAGCCGGTGAAGATCTCCGGCACCGCGGCCGGAAACAAAATCGAGCGGATCATCATCGTCGAATCGAGCTTCAGTACCCGCCCCGTCTTGAGCAGGATCGGCTTGATTCCGCGTAACGCGTTTAGCGTGAACAAAGCAACGGGAATGATCCCGTGTATCGCTCCGAACGCGACCTTCGCGGACATGCCTAGCCCGAACGCCAGCAACAGGATCGGGTAGAGGGTGATTTTCGGAATCGAATAGAGCGCCACCAGCATCGGCTCCATCGCCTCGCCCGACAGCCGGTGCAGTCCCAGCGCGAATCCGATGAGAAGCCCCACCACAACCGCAATCAGCAGCGCGAGCGCGAACGCCTCCAGCGTGTTCACCAAGTGAATCCAGAACAGGTGCGTGTGGGTCAGCGTCAGCGCCGTGTAGCGCAGCGTCTGCCACGGCGAACGCAGCGCGACGTCCCCGACGATCCAGTACGCGATTTGCCAAAGCGCGAACAGGGATGCCACGAGGACGATTGCATTGCGTACGGGCGCTCGCCGTTCGCCCCAGCGATCGGCCGCGGGAACGGGCGCCTTGCGAGCCGCGGAGTCCGCCTCTCGTGGACGGGCTGCTGCGCTCATCGCATGCCCCGGCGCGCAAGCAGGATCTTTTCCCAGCGCGTGAGCAGCCCGTTCATGCCGACCGACAGCAGCAAGATCAGCAGGATGAGCGGGTACATCGTCGCGTTGTCGAAGTTCGTGTATGCGAATCCGATCTCGTATCCCATCCCGGTCCGCGCCATGATGAATTCCGAGCCGATTACTCCGATGAATGCATACGCGAGCGCGAGCTTTGCGGCGGTCAGGAGATAAGGTGCACAAAACGGCAGCGTGACACGGAGCGCAGTCTGCAACGGTCCGAGGCGCGCGATGGCCGCGGTCTTGCGCAGAACGGCGGGGACGCGGTCGAGGCCGTTCAGCGTCGTGACGATCACGGCGACCACGCCGAGCAGCACGCCGATCAAGACCTGCGGCCCATCGCCCAGCCCGAACATAACGATGAAGAGCGGATAGAACGCGAACACCGGGATCGCGTAATACGTCGCGAAAAGCGGGTCGAGGGTGTCGCGAAGCGTGCGGTAACCGTGCAATGCGGTCCCAATCCCGATGCCGAGGGCGTAAGCGAGGACGAACGCCAGCAGCACATTGGCCATGCTCTTGCCGATCTCCGGCCACATTTTGCCGCTCGCCAGCAGCTTGACGAAGTCCACGACAATGCGATGCGGGGGCGGCATGGTGATCTTGTCGATCACCCCCGTCAGGCACAAAACCTCGAGCACGACCACGAAGCCCATGATGACCGCGACCTGGTAGAGCGTGACGGCCCATGCGCGCGTCCCGCGTGCGCGTTGCGCGGTCTTCGGCGCCGCGTTTGCGTGATCACCCGGTGTGGTTCCTGCGACCCTCATGCCGATGCGCCCATCCGCCCCATCGTCTTCAACGATTCGTCGCGCAGCGTCTTCCACAGGCGGCTCGTGACTGCGCCGAACTGCACGTTCTCCACGATGCGACTGTCGCGCTCGCGCATCCATCCCGTCTCGACGACATCGATGACACGGCCGGGTCGGGCGGACATCACGGCGATCCGATCGGCGAGCATCGCCGCCTCGTCGAGCGCGTGCGTGATCAGGAACACGGTGGCGCCGGTTTCGCGCCACAACCGCAATACCTCGTCACCCATCAGCAGTCGCGTCTGCTGATCGAGCGCGCCGAACGGCTCGTCGAGCAGGATCAGCCGCGGCTTCGCGACGAGTGTGCGCGCGATGCACACGCGCTGCCGCATGCCGCCGGAAAGCTGCGCCGGGTAGCTCTGTGCGAATTCGCCGAGACCCATCATGCCGATGGCCTCGTCGACGCGACGATCGACCTCGTGCAGATCGCGCGTGGACTTGCGCAGCCCGAACGCAACGTTGTGGCGGACGTCGAGCCATGGGAAGCACGCGTCCTCCTGGAACACGACGCCGACGCCGTCCGGTATCTGCTGCGCAACCGCACGGCCTTCGAACTCGATGCGACCTTCCGACACAGGCAGCAGGCCCGCGATCAGCTCGAGAAGCGTCGACTTGCCGCAGCCCGAAGGGCCGACGATCGCGAAGAATTCACCGTTGCCGATCTCGAGATCGATCGGACCGAGCGCGTGCACGACCTGCCCGTTCGCCGATGAACGGAATTGCTTTGTGACGCCGCGCAACGTCACGTGCGGTGCGCGCATCCCGCTCGCGATCGTGGCAAGCCTGCTTACGCCTATTTGCCCGCGACCGGTTTCCTGATGTCTTCGGGAAGGAACTGCGTGTCGATCATCTTCGCGAGGTCGACCTCGCCCTCCAGCGCCCCGACGCTCCGCTGCACCTCGATGATCCGTTTCATCCCCTCGAGGTGGATCTGCCCGTTCCCCCAGTACGGAATGCCTTGCGTATAGCTCGTCGTCAGATTCCTGACCGCCGCACGAGCGACCTCCGGCGGAATGTTGAAGTCCTTGGCGACCAGGTCGCCCGCTTCGTCAGGATTCTTGATCATGAAATCGACGGCACGTCGTCGTGCGCGGATCACCGCGCGGATGAAATCGCCCCGCGTCTTCGCGGCTTCGCCGGTCGTCATGCCGACGACGTTATCGAGGGGCGGCAATGCTTCGGCGCCGGTGATCAACACGCGGTACTTGTCCTTGACCTTCGACCACAGCGGTTCGGTAACTGCGGCGACGTCGATCTGATCGAGGTCGAGCGCGGCAAGCATCGGACCGAAACCGCCGGTCTTGACGAGCTCGGCGTCCTCCGCCTTGTAGCCCGCCTTCTGCAGCAGAAGCACCGCCAGCGCCTGGCTCGTCGAGCGCGGGTTCGTGTACCCGATCTTCCGGCCCTTGAGATCCTTGATCGTCTTGATCGGCGAGTCCTTCTTCACCATCCAGGCAAACTCGGCAATCGTGAGCACGTTATCGCTGATGATCTTGATGTCGGCGCCCTGCTGAATGGCAACTGCAATCGCGCCGGGATTCGCCTCGCCGTATGCGACGCCGGCCATCGCGTTGCGCACCGAAGTTCCGCCACCCTGCGACGCGACGATCCCTGTCACGTCGGCGCCCTCCTCCTTGAAAAATCCCTTGTACAGGGCGACCGCGAACGGCATTCCGTTCGCGGACGAACCGTAATTGCCGACTGCGATGTTTTCCGCAGCGGCCGGCGCTGCAAGGGCAAGGAAGCCCGACATGACCACGACGGTCCGTGCGATGCGCACGGCATGACGAATCAGCATGCTCTCCTCCAGTCCAGTTCACTTATTTTGATCACCGCCTCGCAACGTGACGCTGACATTCTTGATCTGCGTGCAGGCGAGTAGCTCGTCGATCGACTCCTCGCGACCTATTCCCGATTGCTTGTAACCGCCGAAGGGCACGCCGACGTGATGCGTGCTCGCGTTGTTGATCCAGATGTAGCCTGCCTGGATGTTCGACGCCATCCGATGCGCGCGGTCGAGATCGTGCGTCCAGATCGATGCGGTGAGCCCGTAGTCGAGTGCATTCACGCGGGCGACGACATCGCGTTCATCCGACCAGCGCAGGATGCCGACGACCGGCCCGAAGATCTCCTCGCGCGCGATCCGCATGTCGTCGGTAACGTCGGCGAAGACGGTAGGCTCGATGAAGTGACCCTTGGCGAGTCCCGGGTTCGAGGGACGCCCGCCGCCGTAAACAAGGCGCGCGCCTTCCTCCTTCCCAATGCGGATGTAGCGCGTCGTCTTGTCGAACTGGGCCTTGCTGGAGAGGCAACCCATCTCCGTTTCGGGGTCCGTCGGCAGTCCTACGCGGATCGCCGCGACGTTGCGGACGATCTCGCGCAGCGCCGCATCGTAAATCGCATCGTGAAGATACACGCGGCTCGTCGAGTTGCAGGACTGGCCTGTCACGTAGCGGAAATTCATTCCGCGCACGACGCCCTCACCGATTTCATGCGGCGTTGCATCCGCACATGCAACCAGCGCGTTCTTGCCACCGAGTTCGAGCGTAAGCGGTTTCAACGTTGCGCTCGCCGCCTGCATCACTGCACGGCCGGCGGCCACGCTGCCGATGAAGCCGATCTTCGCGACTCGCGGATGCGACGCGAGCGCCGATCCCGCTTCCCGCCCTCCGGTGACGACATTGAACACACCCGGTGGGAAGACGTCCTGCCACAGCTCGGCGATGCGAAGCGCAGACAGCGGCGTCTGGTCGGCGGGCTTGATGACGAGCGTATTCCCGGCCGCGAGCGGCGCGCCTGCCTTGCCCGCAACGAACAGGAGCGGATGATTGAATGCGCCGATGCGAGCGACGACGCCGAGCGGCTCGCGCAGCGTGTAATTCAACAGGCCGGGCGCAATCGGAATGGTTGAACCCTTGATCTCGGTCACGAGTCCCGCGAAGTGCTCCATGTACGCGGCGCTGATGTCTACGTCGTACCGCATCGCCTGCAGCGGGTTGCCGGTGTCGAGCGCATCCACCCATGCAAGGTCGTCGCGGTGCGCGCGCAGGATCGCCGCTGCGGCCCGGATGCTCCTTGCGCGGTCCTGTGCGGGCGTATCGCGCCACGCTGCGAACGCATCGGCCGCAGCGGCTACGGCATGGTCCACATCGGCCGCATTGCCGTTGCTCGCCGTGCCGAGCGATGCGCCGGTCGCAGGATCGTCCACGTCGATCACGGCGCCCGATACCGAGCGGTGCCAAGCGCCGCCGTAGTAATGCTCGCGCCTCGCCGGGAGCGCGTGCACGACATTCACCGGCTCACGCGCCGACATGCGACGCCCGATGCCGGCTCATTGTTTCCGCTCCCCGGGGATATGCCGCAACAGTGCCGAGGACACGGCTCGCGCGTACTCCGGCACGACCTGCACGTCGATCACGCACGTCACGCCGGTCTTCACCTGCTCGATTGCCGATGCGAGCGACGACGCGTACACCTCCGTGGTGTCGACGGGACCGATGCCCAATGCGCCCTGACCCTCCGCGAGTCGCGCTAGATCGAGTGGCGGATCGTTCATCCGCATGCCGATCCACCGGTTCTCGATCGGGCGACCGCGTACACGAGCCGTGCGCTCCTGATGCAGTTCATCATTGAAGAACGAGTGGTTGTTCGCGACGACGATCAGAAGCGGCACGCGGTAGTGCACGCCCGTCCAGACGGCGGTCACGCCCATCAGGAAGTCGCCGTCACCAAGAACCGCGACGGGCAGGCGATCGGTGTGCCGTAGCGCGAGCGCCGCGCCGACGGCCATCCCCGGCCCGGATCCGATGCCGCCCGCGCCATCGAAGCCGATATAGTCGAGCGGATGCGCGAAGCGGCAGTATTGGCCGGGCCAGCCGAGCGGAAGCCGGATGTACGACGGATGGTGTGCCGAGAGGACTTCGCTCGTGATCCGTGCGAGCGCTTCAATCGCTAATCCGCGCGCGCCGGGTGTCGACGCGGCCGTGCCTGCATCTCGCGCTACCTTGTCTGCGTGTGCCGATGGCACCCCGCCTGCGTGTTCTGACGCCGTCGAGCCGGGATGGGGTGACGCCGCGCCCCCGTGGACCGATGTCGCCGTGCCCGCGCGTGCCGATGCGGTCGTTCCCCCATCCCCCAATGCCCGCGTGCCTGAATCTGTCGACGGACCATGACGTGCGGGCGCCGGCCCGCCTTCGGTCATCGTGTCCCGAACCGTTTTTCGCTGCGGCAAGCGCTCGAGAAGCAACCGAACGAGCGCGTCCGGGCTCGCAAGCATGGCGATATCGGCGGCGGGCAGGCCCTGGTAGTCCATGCTCCAGCCGTTGTGCAGATATTGCTCGGGCGAGCACTGCACGATCGTGGCTGCCGGCCACTGGCCGCCGCACGCGAGCTTCAGCGTGCCGGCGAGGTCGACCCAGTCGAGGCTCAGGATGACATCGGCTTCGCGGATCAGCGACGCGCCGTCGCCACTCGCGAAAATGCCCGGGGGAAACGGATGCAGCCGATGCGCGGTCGGGAACGTCGCGCCCGTCTTGAGATCGGTCAGGACGCGCGCATCGAGCCGCTCCGCGAGTTCCACGCGCCGCTGCCAATCCTCGATGTTCGTCGACGCGCGCCCGACCAACATTAGCGGTCGCGCCGCCTTCGAAAGCGCGTCGGCAACGCGATCGACCACATCGGCGGGCGGTTCTGCAATGGAGGGCAACCGGAAACGATCGAGCGGAGGCAACGGAACAGGTACGTCGACCGCCTGCTCCTGCAAGGATGCGTCGAGGCAAACGTAGACGGGCGCCTGCGGCGGCGTCATCGCAATCTGGTGGGCGCGCACGAAGGCCTCGAGCGCGGCCTCCACCGAGGACGGTTGGTCGTCCCACTTCGTATAGCCGCGCACGAGCGCCCCGAGGTCGCGGGCCGTGTGTATCCAGTCGACCCATGGCCGTCGCTGAACGGCGTCCATCGGTCCGACGCCGCCGAGAAGCAGGATCGGAACACGATCGCACCAGGCGTTGAAGATCGCCATCGTCGCGTGCATGAGTCCGACGTTCGAGTGCAGTACAACCGCCATCGGGCGCCCGGTGACGCGCGCGTACCCGTGCGCGATCGCGACAGCGCTCTCCTCGTGGACTGCGAGGAGCAGTTCCGGGTTGGCGTTTCCAAGGTGATTGACGAGGCTGTCGTGGAGGCCCCGGAAGCTTGCGCCCGGGGTGAGCGCGACGAACTCGACGCCAAGGGCGCGCAACATGTCCGCCATCAAATCGCTTCCCCATCGCCCGGCAGCGGGTGGCGCGGCGGTGGGTCGATCCACGTCGAAGACGTTGTCCCGGTGACCGGCGGATGGCGTCGAAATCGGTGCCGCGGCGGCGGGTCGATCCTCGTCGAAGACGTTGTCCTGGTGACCGTCGGATCGTGTCGAGACGGGTACCGCGGCAGCGGGTCGATCCACGTCGAAGACGTTGTCCCGGTGACCGGCGGAGGGATTGGAGCCGGGTGCGTCGCTCGTGATGCGCATCAATGCCTTCGAAAAGTCGCCACGCCCGGCCGGTCAACGAATTTGCCGATCTCGCATCACGGCACGGCGAGTATGAGCAAATCCTCGCTGCGGATCAATGCGGCATGGCGACAAGTCCAGCGGATATGACTGTCGCCGCCCGACTCAATGCGAGTAGCGAGGTGCCCACTTATTGCCGGTCGGAAACTTCTGGTGCCAAGCGACGATCGGACGAACTCCGACGCTCGGATGAGCGTAACATCGGTCTTTGAAGCCGGGGAGTTTCGCCATGCACAACCAGAGCCCCTCCCGATCCGCCGTCGCGACAGTTTGCGCAGCGGTCCTCGCCACCGCGACCGGCGTGTACGCGGCGTCCGCGCACGCGGAAGCGTCACCCTCTACGATCTACCGATGCCCGCAGGCGGGCGGCGGAATGGGTTATCAGGACTTCCCATGCAACGGGGGCGTCGTCGTCGACGTTCGCCCGGGCGTTCCCAACCAGGACGAAATTGGGCGGCTCACGCGCGCGCAGGAGGCGTTCGAGCGCCGGGCGGCGGCACGCAGGGCCGACGAGACGGCGCTGCGCCGCGAAGAGCTCATGCTGCGCCAGCAAGAGCTGGAGGCCTCGCGCGGTGCGCAATCGCCACAGGACGAGGTCTACTACCCCGCGTACGGTTTTGGCGGATATTTGGACGGCGGCAGGCGACCAATCCACGCGCGGCTTCATGATCGCGGTCCCCAGCGGCACATGGCGTCGACCGGCCGCGTTCCTGCGGTCATCCAGCTTCCTCGCGTACGGTAGGGGCAGCGCGGCACGCTACGCCGCGCGCCCAAGCGCACGCCCTCCGGCTTGGCGAGGCAGCGGCGGCGCGAACGTCCTACACGCATCTCCGGTCATGCCGCTTTCGGTGCATCGTTCGGCGTCCGATACTCGCTGAAGCAGCCTGCGAGGGTCGAGCGGAAGCGAACGATGGCGCGCATTCTCATCGTCGAGGACGACCGGAGCCTGGCCGATGCGCTGGCAACGCTGCTGCGCTCATCCGGACACGATGCGCACGCGATCCACGATGGCCGCGCTGCGCTGACGGAGGCTGCGCGCATGGCACCCGACGTCGTGATCTCGGACATCGGCCTGCCCTCCATCGACGGTGCAGCAGTGGCGCACGCCTTGCGGATCCGCTACGGCAACGCGGTGCGCCTGGTCGCGCTCACCGCGGCCGATGACAAGCCCAGCTGGCAGAGGATGCAGCGCGCCGGGTTCGATGCCATCCTGATCAAGCCCGCGACGTTCGACGAGATTCTGCGCGCGCTCTGACGCGTGCATTCTCAGGGTTGTATCGGCTGCGAGCGTCGGGCATCATCCCCAACGACTCAAGCGGCGGCCTTGCCGCTGCCGTAAGGACGTGGATGCAAACAATCGCGCTGCGCATCGCGGCACTCATCGTCGCGGTGCTCGCCGCAGCAGGCGTCGCCGCACAAGGAATCGAGCTCGACGTTGCGCCACGACGGTTCGAGCCTCAGGACCACCCGACGTGGACCCCGAAGTCGCTGAAGGCAGCGATTTCCCGCGCCGAGTTGGCCGCGCTTTACCAGTCCACGTACGTCGCCGGCAGTAGCGTCACGTTCAACTGGACCGGCTCGGTGGCGGGTTGCAATCCCGGCACGACCAATGTCGAGCACCAGAAAGCGGTCATCACGAGGATCAACTATTTTCGAGCACTGGCCGGGCTGCCCGCCGTTACGCTCCTCGGATCGATCGAAACCGGGCAAGTCCAGGCCGCCGCACTGATGATGTCCGCGAACAATGCGCTCTCGCACACTCCGCCCGCAAGCTGGCTTTGCTATACGACGACCGGGGCGAGCGGCGCGGGCAGCTCCAACATCGCGCTCGGCGTACGCGGCGTGGACGCCGTCGATCTGTTCATGGATGACCCCGGCACCGGAAACAGTGCGGCCGGGCATCGCCGGTGGATCCTCTTTCCTCCGCGCGCGGCGATGGCGACCGGCGACATTGCAGGAGGCAACGCGCCGCCGCGCCCGGCGAATGCCGTATTCGTCTTCGGGCCTTCGACGAGCCGGCCGGCAACGCCGAACGGCATTGCCTGGCCTCCTGCGGGATTCATCCCTTACCAGAACCTGCCGTCGTCCTCGAATCGCTGGTCGCTGTCATTTCCCGGCGCCGACTTCAATCACGCGAGTGTCGCGGTCACTGGACCGGGCGGGCCTATTCCAGTGACGCTCGAAACGCTCGCCGACGGATTCGGCGACAACACGATCGTCTTCGTTCCGTCGGGCATCTCGTCCGCGAAGCCGGCCTCGGATACGGATTACGACATCGTCGTGAGTGGCATCGCCGGCGTTAACGTGCCCGCGGTGATCCGCTACAAGGTCACGGTCATCGATCCGTCTTCTGCGGGCGGCGCGGCGAGCCCCAATTATCAGGGACTGTGGTGGAACTCGCCTGCCGGTTCCGAGGCCGGCTGGGGCGTCAACATCGCGCAGCAGGGTGAGGTGATCTTCCTGACCTGGTTCACCTACAACGCAGCAGGACGCGCATGGTGGTTGTCGATGACGGCGACACGGGAATCCGAAGGTCGCTATTCCGGCACGATCTACGAGACACGCGGACCTGCGTTCGATTCCGTTCCGTTCAACCCCGCCGCGGTCGTCGTGGCGCCCGTCGGCACCGGCACGCTGGCATTCGACGGCGGTGGCACCGGTGGCCAGTTTTCATATACGGTCAACGGCGTGACCCAAGCCAAGCTGATCGAACGCGAAGTGTTCGCCACGCTTCCGACCTGCACGTTCGGCGCGCAGTCGAACCTGGCGCTCGCCACGAATTACCAGGATCTGTGGTGGGCCGCGCCGGCGGGCTTGGAATCGGGATGGGGAGTCAACCTGACCCATCAGGGCGACACGATCTTCGCAACGTGGTTCACGTACGACAACGACGCCGCCCCGCTTTGGTTGTCGGTCATCGCTCAAAGGACCGGGCCGGGAACGTATTCGGGAACGTTGAACCGAACCACCGGTCCTTCCTTCAACGCCCTGCCATTCAATCCCGTAGGCGTGACCGTCACGCCCGTCGGCACCGCCACATTCAGCTTCGCGAACGGCAATGCCGCACAGTTCGCTTACACGGTCAACGGCGTTTCGCAATCCAAGCAGATCACGCGTCAGGTGTTTCGCACGCCCGGTACCGTCTGCCAATGATCGGCCGCGCCGACCGCTGAATACCTAGCAATGGCGAAGATTCTCGTGGGTACGTCGTCGTGGACCGACAAGACGCTGATCGAATGTGGACGGTTCTATCCGGCGAGCGCCACGACGCCCGAAGATCGCTTGCGTTACTACGCGTCGCAGTTCCCGATCGTCGAAATCGACAGCAGCTACTACGGCATCCCGAGCGTTGAAAACGCGCAGCGCTGGGTTGAGCGGACACCTCGGGGCTTTGTTTTCAACATCAAGACCTATCGGCTCTTCACTCGGCACCAGACGCCGCTCGCGAGCCTCGGCAAGGACATTCGCGAGGCTCTGGGGCCCCTGAGCAAGAAGAACGTCTACGACAAGGACGTGCCCGAGGAGCTGACGCTCGAGCTTTGGCGCGAGTTTCGCTCCGTTCTCGACATCTTGCGGGACGCAGGCAAGCTCGGAGTGGTGCACATGCAGTTCGCTCCGTGGGTTGCCTTCCATCCGGACAGCTTCGGCTACATCGAGCACTGCCGGGCGATGCTGGCGGGCTTCACGGTCGCCGTTGAATTTCGGAACCGATCATGGTTCGACAGCGACCGCCACGCGGCGCGAACACTGCAGTTCGAGCGTGACAACGCACTCGTGAATGTCGTCGTCGACGCCCCGCAGGGGATTCCGAACACGATTCCCTCCGTGTGGGAGGTGACGAATCCCTCGTTGAGCGTCGTGCGTCTGCACGGACGCAATCACGGCACGTGGAATCGCAAGGGACTGAAGACCTCGTCGCAACGCTTCGACTACGACTATAACAACGACGAACTGCAAGAAATCGCGGGCGAGGTGGCGAAAATCGCCGACAAGGTTGAAACGACTCACGTGCTCTTCAACAACAACTATCAGGATCAGGGGCAGCGAGGAGCGGCGACACTGCGCACGTTGCTGCCGCACGCCTGATTGACGCGGCACGGAAGCCCACGCTCGAGGCCGCCGCCATCGGCCCGATTCCTCTCAATAGCGGCAGCGCGCGAAGAACGCCTCGATGTCCGTGGCTTTCGCCCCGTAATGCTTGACGACGAAGCGCAGCTCTTCGTCGGTGCAACGTAACCGCGTGCACCAGTAGATCACGTTTTTCGGGTCGGCAACGTCTATGACCTCGTGCGTGCCGCGCCCGTGCGCGGGTTCTCGAGCCTGTTCCGTCATGGGCGGATTCGTCGCAACTCTCGAAATCTTACGCGGGATGCAGATCTTACGGCAACGCGTTACGGCATCGGCTAAGCTGACGGTTGCGAACCGGTCACGCGCGTCGGGCATCGACGTTCGGTCTCGGCAGCCCGCCGAACGCGGTTGCAGGAGAAGCTTCATGCAGAACACATGCCTCTTTCGTGGTACTTGGTGCGGGCGGACCCGGCACGCCGTCTCCATGAATCGAGTGCTTTCGACGCGGGCATCGGGCGCGTGATGTCGATACGGCCGCGCGTCGCGGTCGAGTTCGACGTTGCCGCGCACGAGCCAGCGCAGGCGTGAGAAGCGCATTCCGCAATCCACCCAACAGTCCTTGGTGCAGGTTGCATGGGATGAGGCAATCCCGCCGGCAATGGTGCGTTGCCGCTTGCATCGTGTGGCTCGCGATCGGCTCGGCAGGCGCGGCGCCCGCGATCCAGTTGAAGCCCACGCCTGCGGCGCTCGAGCACGTCATGCTCGGCCGTTGGGTCATTCTGCTCGGCGAAACGCACGACAACGCAGTCCAGCAGGCATTGCGCATCTCGGCGCTGCGGCAGTTCGTCGCCTCGGGTGCGCGTCCCGCGCTTGCTCTGGAACAATTCGATCTCGACCGCCAGGCGGACATCGATCGGGCCAGACGCGAGCGGCCACGCGACGCCGCTTATCTGATCGACCGGGCGGGCGCGGACCCGGGATGGAACTGGAACTACTACCGACCGTTCGTCGAACTGGCGCTTCAGTATGACCTGCCGATCGTCGCCGCGAATTTGTCACGCAATGACGCAATGCGCGTCGCAGTGGAAGGCTGGTCCGCGCTATTCGACGCCGAAACGCGGGATCAGTTGAAGCTCGACCGGTTGCCCGCCGACCTTCATCAGAAGCAGTTGCAGGCGGTGCGCACCGGTCATTGCAACCTGTTGCCCGCCGAGCAAGAGGAGCCCCTCGCCCGCGCGCAAGTCGCGCGCGACATCATCATGGCCCGTGCGATTCGCCCCTACCTCGGGACGGGCGTCGTTCTGCTGGCAGGCAATGGCCACGTGCGGCGGGACATTGGAGTCCCGCGATGGATACCCGACGATTGGCGAAAAAACGCGATAAGCATCGGGCTGCTTGAACGAAACGAGACTCCTGGACCGTCCCAACCAAACGAAGAATTCGACGCCTATCTGATGACCGATCCTGCCGAGCGCACCGATCCGTGTGCCGAGCTGGCGAAGCGTTTTCACCGACCTCTGCGATGACTGGCTGGCCCAGAAAGCGCGGAATATCGAGATCCGCTACGCGGTATGCTGAACGAAGCTTCTTGCAAGGCATTCCTCAATGTGGCCTCTTGCTAAGGTCGCTGAGCCTCTTGCAACGCATTGAATGAAGCCTGCGGCACCGCATCACTCACTTTGAAAGCGCGGGCCATCCACCTGATATGAAAATCTCATCCCATCCCGTTGCGGTGGTCGCTGCCGAAGCCCCGTTACGGGTGAAACCGACGAACTATCCGCAGCCCTTTGCGGCACGTATGGCCGGGAGGCTCAAACGGCCTCTTGGCGACCTCTTCGGCCTCGAAAATTTCGGCGTCAATCTCACGCAGCTCATCCCTGGAGCCAGGTCCGCGCTGCGTCATGCGCATACGAAACAGGACGAATTCGTCTACATTCTCGAGGGCCACCCCACGCTGCACACCGACGAAGGCCGCACCACGCTGAGCCCGGGGATGTGCGCGGGTTTCAAGGCGGGTAGCGGCAACGCGCATTGTCTTATCAACGAAACGAGCGAAGACGTCGTGTATCTAGAGGTGGGCGACCGGACGCCGGGCGACGAAGGCAGCTACCCGGACGACGACCTGAAGGCGCGCATGGTAGACGGGCAGTGGAAGTTCGTGCACAAGGACTGCTCACCGTACTGAATCTCGCTCGAAACGCAAGACGGCTGCTCACGCTCATGGGGACGTCCGTTCACCACCGACCGCGCACTTTCATCCCAACCTGCTTATGGCCACACCTGCCCCCAGGTCACATCATTCGCCGGAATGGGTGACCGATCAGTTGTTGAGAGTCGACGGCGTCGAGTTCTATCTGACTGTCACTCTCGACGAGCTTCACTCGCATCAATCCCAACCGAACCACTTTCTCCTCGGCAAGACCCGGGGGATGGTTGAAGATATGTTGGCGCTCCGTGAGCAGGAGCGCATCGACAGGATTCTCGACATCGGGGTGTTCAAGGGCGGTAGCGCAGCGCTGTACGCCCTACTGTTCCAGCCGTCCAAGCTGATCGCGATCGAGTTCCTTCCGGCGCCCGTGGACGCATTGACCCGTTTCATCACTGACAACGCACTGGAAGATCGGCTGATCCCGTATTACGGGACGGATCAATCGGACGCCGCCGCCATGGGAGTGATCCTCGCGCGCGAATTCAAGGACCGCGACATCGATCTCGTCGTCGACGACGCTTCGCATTTCTATTTCGAGTCGCGCGCGACCGTCAACCTGGTGTTGCCGTATCTGCGCCCCGGCGGCCTCTACATCCTGGAGGACTGGGCATGGGCGCACTGGCCCGGCGAGACATGGCAGAAGGGACGAGCGATTCCGTTGGTCAAGCCGGCCCTCAGCAACCTTGTGTTCGAGTTGACGATGCTCTGTGCATCCCGGCCCGACATTGTTGAGAACATCTCGATCACGAGGAACACCGCGGTTTTCCGGCGTGGTGGTGCCGCGCTCGAAGCGGGTGCATTCAACATCGGCGAGCATTACCTGTGCCGCGACCGCTGGTTCAAGCCCACGCTATAGGTCGACGATCGGGTCAGTCGCCGCGAGCTCCCGCGGCAAATCGGTTCTAACGAAACCGGACCACCCACTCGACGATCTGGGCGCCGACTTCCCTCGGGCGCTCGCGCTGCGGGAAGTGACCCGCCCCCTCGACAAGTCTCCGCTCGTACGGGGCGCGGAAGTACTTTTCCTTGCCTTCGCTCATCTGCGGCGTGTTGACAGGATCGAGCGCGCCGTGCAACGTCAGCGTCGGTACGCGCTGTTGCGGTACGGGATCGAAGCGCGCTTCGAGTGCGGCGTACGATGGATCGCCTGCCGCGTGTGACCACCGCGATCGGTACGAATGCAGGGTGATGTCGGCCCAGTCGGGATTGTCGAACGATACTGCGGTCGCCTCGAACTCGGCGTCATCCGGCTTGTACGCGACGAACCACTCGTTCCAGATATGTCGCGCAAACGCGCGGCGATCCTGACGGATGAGACGGTCGCCGCGCGGAGTCGCCATCAACCAGTGATACCAGTAGTTTTGGGTCTGGCGATAGCTCAGCACCTGACCCGGATGATTCGTGCCGTAGCCGGTCGATATCGCGACGCATGCCGCCACATGCCGCTCGTCGAGCGAGGACGCGATATAAGCGGCGCGCGAGCCCCAATCGTGTCCGACCAGCGCATGCCTCCCGATGCCGAGCGCCGCAGTGAACTCGGCGAGGTCCTGTCCGAGCGCAACGAGCTGGCCGCTGCGAAACGTGTTCCCATTCAGGAAGCGTGTGGGACCATAACCGCGCAGCCACGGGGCGTACGTGCGGTAGCCGGCGACGTGCAGCATTGGCAGCACGCGATCCCACGTGCGGACGTCATCGGGCCAGCCATGCGCCAGGATCGCCGGAAAGCCATCTTCGGGTCCCGCGACTTCATAGGCGACACGCAGACCCGGCGTATCGACGAAAAGCGGAGTCATGGAACCCCCTCCGCTCGGCACGGAAAGTTGGCGGCCAGCACGAGATACAAGGCTCGGGCGGCGGACTCGCTGCGGCGCTCGGGCAGCCGATCGACCGCTCGAACAAAAGCGGCTGCCAGGTCAACGCTCGTTGCGGCCTCGGGAATGCACAACGTCGCGTTTGCGCGCTCGCTCTCGACCACCTGCGCAACCCCGCGCGCGCCGTCGATGAACGCGATGCATTCGCCCGCCGCGGAAAGCGCCGCTTGCTCTCCCCGCAGCATCCTCGGAATCAGCGCACAGTCGTCGCGCAGCTCACCCGCGGTGACGTAGGTAAGTGGCGTCGCACATGTCGCAGTCGCAAAGACGCACAGCGCGAAAGCCAGGATGGTTCGTTCAATCATCGACGCTGCCTCGATTTCGAGTGCCGCAGGTCATTCGCCTCGACGTCGTTCCTCGTCGGTGACGAGAAGTCGTCCGAATGGACTACCGTGGCGCGGCTGCTAATGTAACGCCAAACGCGAGCACCGACTGCAGAGCCTGGTGGCCGCGTCGAAGATGCGCGCGTCCTTGCTTCTGCCCTGCCCGACCGGTTTGACAGGAGCTGCGGGCTTCTCAATGATGACGTGCCCTGCGCTTCTTGCAGCTTGGAGCGACAACCAACTCATAGGAGAATGAATGATGGCGAAACTGATCGAACGCTTGATGCTCGCGCTGTTGGCCGCGTCTTGCAGCGCAGTTGCTTTCGGGGCGGCCCCAGTGCCCGCCCCCGGCACCAGTCCGCGCATCGATGCAATCAAGAAGGCCGGCGTGCTGCGCGTGGGGGTGCTCGCGAACGCGCCGTGGCTCGTCGAGAACACCAGCGGCGCCGGCGATGCGTGGAGCGGTCCCGCATGGCTGCTGGCCAACGAGTACGCCAAGCGGCTGGGAGTGAAGCTGCAAGCGGTACCGGTGAGCCACGAGACGAAGGTGCCGGTATTGGCGTCGAACCAGGTAGATATCTCCGTGACGCCTCTCGCCGAGACGCCGGAACGGCTGAAGGTCGTGGACTTCGTCATCTATTCGAGCACGAGCGTGTGCATGTACGGCCTTGCGTCCAATCCGAAGTTCGCAAACGCCAAGTCAGTCGATGACCTGAACCGGCCTGACATCACCATCTCGTATTACACGGGCGGCGGTGAAGAGGGCTGGGTCAAGGAGCGCTTTCCGAAGGCACAGCTTCGGGGGGTGGCGGGTTCGGGCGTTTCGCCGGTTGAGGAAGTGATGGCGAAGCGTGCCGATGCCGTTCCCATCAACCGCGTCCCATGGGTCGCGATGGGCCGCAAGCTGAAGCAGTTGGCGGTGCTGCCCAAGGACAACAACTGCCAGAACAGCAACGAGAAGGCCGCGCCCGTCGGCATGGCGATCGACAAGAACCAGGACGCGTTCCTGCAATGGGCGCGGGCCGTCGAAAAGGAGATCGAGCCACAACTCAAGAAAGACGAGGCCCGCGTCATCGACACGATGAAATGACGACAGCTCGAGATTCATACACTCATCGACACGATGAGTTGACGACAGCTCGAGATTCATACGCGTCATCGACACGATGAAGTGACGACATCTCGAGATTCATTCGCGTAACGGACGCCTTACGGGGAGCGCGTGGACTTCGATTTCAGCGTCATCACAGACAATGCGCGGTTCCTGGCGTACGGCGTGCTGATCACGCTCGCGTTGTCCGTTGCCTCCGGTGGCGCAAGCCTCGTCGCCGGATTCGTCCTCGCGCTGGCGCGCATCCGTGGTCCGCGCTGGCTACGGCCGGCGATCGTCTTCTACATCGACTCGATGCGGGCAATCCCCGTCCTGGTCGTGCTCGTGTGGACGTTTTTCGCGCTGCCGATCGTCGCCGGCGTCACCATGTCGCCGTTCACCGCCGGACTGATCGGACTGACTGTTCACCTGGCGGCCTACGCGGCCGAAATCGTGCGGGCGGGTATCGAATCGGTTCGCCCGGGACAGACGCGCGCCGCGCTGGCCCTCGGCATGTCACAGCAGCAAATCCTGCGGCGCATCATCCTGCCGCAGGCGATCGTGCGGATGCTCCCGGCGTTCGGCTCGCTCGCATCCGTGACCATCAAGGATACGGCCATCGCGTCGGTGATCGCCGTTCCCGAGTTGATGCGGCAATCGGAGACGGTTGCGGGACAGAGCTTTCAGCCGATCGAGGTCTATACCGTCGCGATGGGCGTCTATTTTCTTCTGCTGTATCCGGTCACGCGCGGTGTGGATCGGTTCTACCGCCGGGTCGCGCACCTGGGTCGATCATGAACGCGAACGTACGTGTGAACGCTGAAGCATGACGTTCGATTGGTCGGTGGTCTGGCAGCATCGTGATGCGCTTGCGGGCGGTACCGCGACGACATTTCTGCTGACGTTCGCGACAATGGCGATCGCCGTGCCGTGCGGCCTGCTCGTGGCGGCGTTGCGCCTGAATGGCCCTGCGCCGGTGCGCGCCATCGCCACCGCATACGTCGAGCTCTTTCGCAACCTGCCGCTGATCCTCGTCGTCTACTGGGCGTATTACGTGCTGCCGATTCTAACCGGCCTCGGCCTGCCTGCGCTCGCGACGGGACTGGCAGCGCTGTCACTGAATGTCACCGCCTACAACTCGGAGACGTTTCGCGCGGGCATCAACTCCATCCGTCGTGGCCAGGTGGAAGCGGCGATGGCGCTCGGCATGAGCCGCGCGCAGGCGCTTCGACGCGTCGTAGCGCCGCAGGCGCTCCGCCGCATTACGCCGGTGCTCGCAAGCACGTGGGTGTCACTGTTCAAGGACACGTCCCTTGTCTCGGTCATCGCGGTAACGGAACTTGCCTACGTCTCGATGCAGATCCGCGCGCAGACCTTTCGAGTGCTCGAGATGCTGACGGCGATGGCCGCGATCTACTGGCTGCTCGGTTACCCGCAGGCGAAGCTGGTCGACTGGATCCAGCGACGGTATGCGGTGACCGAATGAGCAATGCGAGCGACCTGTCCCTCACGCGAGTCAAGGCGGGTGGCTCGACGATCATCAGGTACATGGAGGTCGTCAAGCGCTATGGCGATTTCACCGCACTGTCGGGCGTGTCGCTCGACGTGTACGCAGGCGAGGTCGTCTGCCTGATCGGACCCTCGGGATCCGGCAAGTCGACGCTACTGCGCTGCACGAACGGCCTCGAGACGATCGACGGGGGCGACATCGAGTTCGAAGGATCGCGGCTCGCGCGCGACGAGCGTGGCTTGCGCGCGATGCGTCAGCGCATGGGCATGGTGTTCCAGAACTTCGAGCTTTTTCCGCATCTGACGGCCGAACAGAATGTCGCCGAAGGTCCGCGGACAGTTCAACGCTCGGGGACTGCCGAAGCGCGCCGCCGCGCGTTGGCGATGCTCGACAAGGTTGGGCTTGCAGACAAGGCCGCCAGCTTTCCGTCGGCGCTTTCGGGCGGACAACAGCAGCGCGTCGCCATCGCTCGCGCATTGGCCATGGAACCGGACGTCATGCTGTTCGACGAGCCGACCTCGGCGCTCGACCCGGAGACGATCGGTGAGGTGCTTGGCGTCATGAAGGCGCTCGCGGACGAAGGAATGACAATGGTCGTCGTGACGCACGAGATGTCGTTCGCACGCCGGGTCGGCGACTGGGTCGCGGTGTTCGATGCAGGACGAATCGTCGAGGAAGGTCCGCCGGCGCAAATCTTCGATCGTCCGGCGACCGCACGCACGCGGGACTTCCTGAGTCACCTCGGCTGGAACGGCTAGTACGCCGCGGGTGCGCAGGCGGGGCAAGTCGCCGCCTAAACGCGCTCTGCGGCAAGCTCTCCTGCAGCAGCGGGCTGCTACTGCGAGGGCACGAGCGGTACTCGCGCTCGCCGGAGGCAGCGCAGTGGCGAGGCGACAAACCGCGCTTAACGCAGCTTCCCGATTACGTACCCGACCGCGAGCGCTGCCCCGACAGCCACGTACGGGCGTGCCCGAATGTATTCGGCGCCCGCCTCGACGAGATCCGTGGGCGTCTGCTTGGCTTTGTTGACGGTGTCGGATGCCCATTGCGTCGCAGCGGCGGCTTTGTCGGTGACGTTATCCACAGCGCTATGCATCGAAGCTTTCACCGACTCGATCGCGTCGGTCGACCTTTCCGCCATCCGTTCGACTCCTGCATGCGTTTGGGCCGCGGCCGCATCGACATCAGTACTCGTTTTAGCCATGTCATCCTCCATGATCATGAGGAACCCCGCGCTCGGCGGGGCGGGATCCCATGGTTCGTCAGCGCGTGTCCGTGGCGCTACCGGACGAGCGTCTTGCAATGAGGTGATAGATCGCCAGCAAAATGATTGCTCCAATCACCGACCCGATGAAACCGGCCGGCTCACCGGCGTTGTACAGGCCGAGTGCTTGACCCCCGTAGGTAGCGAGCAATGCGCCGCCGATTCCCAAGGCAATCGTGATCAGGAACCCCGACGGGTCCCTGCCCGGCATCAAAAACTTTGCTACCGCACCAACGATCAAGCCAATCACAATCGTCATCAACACGACCGTATCTCCATTAAGTGGTGAGGCGACCGCCCCACGGTGCACGGATTGTCAACAACCGGTGGACCAAGGGGGATAGGGAATACGCGCATACGCTTGTAGGTCGGAGCCGACAACCGCTCTGCCTGGCACTCGGGGACGAGCCTCGCAAGCGTCCGGCCCCGATGCCAGACTGCAACGTCATTGCGGCCCCTCGGCCGCCGGACGTGATCCGCCAGCCGATCCGACAATTCATAAAAAAGGGGAGGCAAGGCCTCCCCCTCGTCGCCATCAGCGTTGATTACTTATTGTTGCCAGTTTGAATCATATCGACCACCTTGCCGCTCGTGGTATCGGCCATCATAGGGACGATCCGAGTACCGGTCGCGCTCCCCATAATATTGACGCTCCTCGCCTCTTCCGTACCGATCGAGCGGCCGAACCGATGAAATCCGGTCGTTCAATCCCATTTCACCAAGCGACGGATAGTTCCCCGGGCGCAAGACAACGCAGCGGCCTTGGAAGTAAGCGTCCGTGCACACCTGCCACGACTCGCCGCGCACCTCCGCGGATGACGCGGTGTCGTTGAAGCCGCTGTTCGCAAAGTTGTCGATCGGGCGGCCGGCAGTCCACTCACGCCCGCGAAAGCCGTCGTCCTGGAACAGTCGGATATCGGCCGCGGCCTGTCCTGCAAATACCAGCCCCGCGGCAACGAGCAATGCCTTCAAAGTGACGTTCATAGCGACCTCCATTTGTCGCACGCGACTTGGCGCGGCGGATACGAAATGATCCCGTATTCCCGACTCGAATACGTTCGGCCGGGCACCCTTTGTCGCGTAGGTTTCGGCTTACAGATGTTCTGGTATCTGCTAAGAGCGACGTGGCTCGCGCGGCTTCTTCCGGCTGAGCGGATCCGTTTCGGCTGGAGAACTCGCCGACCACATCACCGCGGCGTTGGCGGAAGCGCGTGCGCTCTCGGTGCGCAGCGTTATGGTGAACATTGCCGCCATGACCGGATTTGAATCTCCCGGTCCGGCCTATCGTCGATGGGTCGCTCGGCGCGGGGCGGAGACGCTTGGGTCGAAAATCCCGGTTGCCATCGTGGCTCGGCGTAAGCGCATCTGCCCGCACATGACCGGGTTGCTGGTGACAGCCGAGGAAGGATTGCAAGCTATTTGCGAAGCAGAGGCTGACGCCATTGCGTGGTTCGACGCCAAGGGGGCGAATGCTGGACAAATTCGCTGAAGCGACGCAGGTGAACGGCGCTCACAGGCTATTGTTGCCACGAGCAGATGCCCGCCATCGGCGGGCCGGGCCTCAAAAGAAAGGAGTCACTCCCCTCCGCGAACGAAAGGAGTCACTCCTCTCCGCGAACTTTCTGAGCGCCCGCTAACTCCGATGCCTGCTTGGAGATATCAAGTGTTCTGGCAATTCGATAAAGAAGCCTCATGTAGGAGCGATGGGCCTTTGCCCAGGCAAACTGGTCTTGTACCCGTTCGTAGAGCGCGTTAGACAATCGCTCGCGCTCGCCCTTGTCGCCAAGCAATCGCTGGAGCTCAGCGGCGAGCACGACTGGATCGTCGGGGCTGACAAGACGGGCATTGACGTCGTGCTCGAGAATCTCCGGAATTCCACCTACGCATGTTGCGACAACGGGGCAGCGGAACACGCCTGCTTCGAGCAGCACGATCCCAAATGGCTCCCATCGCGATGGAAGGCAAAAGATCTCTGCGGCCTCGTAGTAAACGTGGAGGTCCCGATGCGGGATTGGGCCGCAGAAGATCGCGTGTTCAGACACGCCGATTTCAATTGCAAGCGCTTTCAGCTCGTCGCCAACGCCCAGATCTGGTCCTACCAGGGCCAATGCAGCGTCGACGTGATGTTCCTCGCGGACCGACTTCAACGCGAGAAGTAATGTGTCCAGGCCCTTCTTGAATTCGTAGGAGGCTACGCTGAGTATGAACCGACGGCCCTGTAGTCGCGAATCGAGCCGCGCTGACATGTTGCGGCTACGGATCAGATCTCGTGCGTTCGCGCCGTTATGAACTACGGTCGCACGCGCCGCTATTGTAGGCTCGAACGCCAGTAGCGTTCCTTTGAACGCATTGGAGCACGTAACGACGGCATCGGCTTGCCGGAGAAGCAGTTTCCACATCCATCGCTCCAGACCACGGGAGCGCGACGCCTGGACGAGATCTAGCCCATGAAAGGACAAGATCAGCTTCGGCCGACGTCGGCACAGCCATCCTGCGAGGACGAATTGCAGCGCCGCGAGTGACGGATAATGAACGTTTACAAAGTCGACGCAGTGGGACCGGTAGAACCGGCTGATTTGCGACAGGTCGGGAAAGAGAAACACCGCCCACTTCGCCAGTGCGCGTGCCGGACCGGCACTTGCAACCGGCGCTCTGATTCGCATGTACGTAACGGCACGTCCGGATTCGAGAATCGTCACCGCACGAACGTGTGACCACGACATTACGAGAAGCCTCGGCGTATAAACGCCCCGCGCTTGAAACTCGTGATAGAGGTTGAGGACGACCTGATTCACTCCCCCCACATCGGTGACGGACCAAGGGGTGACAAACAGATAGGTCGCGCGGGTGTTCACCGTGCAATCTTCATCGGCGAACGGCTCGTCTTCCGCACTCGAGGATGCTGTTTCCGGTGACTCGCTCGTGCGCGAGGAGCGCATCTATTGCAGCCTTAGTTCAATCCCGTGGGTCCGCGAATGACGTCTTGCAAGCGCTGCGTTGGTCCCCCGCTCCAGCGACCGAAGCATGCGCTCCGCAGCCTTGCGGGCCCGTACCGAAAAGACCCAGCGAAGTATGCACTGATGCATCATGATCTCGCGCCGCCTCCACCCAAGGTTCTCATACTGGCGCTGGAAGTATTCGTCTTCTTCAAGCTCCCATTTATCACGCAGGTAGTGAAAGCTCGACAGATCCCACAGATCGCTCCAGCGCAAGGCAAAGAACGGCAGGTCCGACAATCTCAGCGGACTAGGAGGGAGATAGGTGATTTTGGACCGAGGCTCGAGATAGACACTTGCACCCAACTGCTGGACGCCCAGACAAAAGTCGATGTTTTCACGTGTGCTCAGCAAGTTCTCGTCAAGGCCTCCCAATCTTTGAAACACTTCCCGTCGAACCAGCATGCAATGAAACTCAGCGCAGTCGGTCCGCACGTAGGATTCTGGTACGTTGAGCTTGTGGATTCGATCCTTCAGGCGCCGACGCATCACGCCATCCTCTCGAGTGGCAATGATGCGAGCATCGCCACCGGCAAAATGAACGGTATGATGAAGCGGACGCTTCTCGTAATTGAGTGGACCCACTACTGCCGCTCCCGTTGCATCCGCACATTCGACGAGGGGCGCTAGCCAGTTCGCCGCAACCACAACGTCGTTGTCGACGAAGACTATGTAGCGGGTATCGACCCGGGCGGCGCCGATGTTTCTTGCCTGGTTGGGCGTGAGATAATGGTTATAGCGCAGCAGCTCAAACTCTCTGCTGCGCGCCTGGCTCCGAAGGTAGGATGCTATGCGCGCCGGTGATCGGCCGTCGACGTAGATCAAGCGAAATCCTGCTGGCGTGAACTGGTATAGCGCTTCTAGCGATTCGATTGCGTCGCTGAAATGATCTCGCGGCACAACGACGACCGTTACATCATCTCGATTCACCAGTCGCTCCGGTCGGTTTTCGGGAATGCAATTCTAATCGCGAAGAGCCTGGGGTAATCTACGGTTTTCTAGCCCCCCCGACGAATGGCCTTCGAGCACTGTGAGCCTGCTGCACGCAGTCGCGGAATGCACGATTCTCGCTTCGAGTGTCGGGCGCAAACGAATCTACAGCTCTATGTACAACTCGCTGCCGCGGGCTACAGCCGCGAAGAGCTGATCGCCGTTCGCCGAGCATACGAATTCGCGACGCGAGTCTTCGCCGCGCAGTTACGTCCTGACGGTCGGCCGTTCGTGTGTCATGTCGTCGGCGTTTCCAGCATATTGGCCATGGTCGACGCCCCGATCGGTACCATCATCGGAGGTCTTCTGCACTCGGCGTACACACACGGGGACTTCGGCTACGGCCGAGGCCAAGTGACGCGGTCAGGGCGAGTTCGGCTTCGCAAGGCGGCGGGTCTCGCAGTGGACCAGTTAGTCGACTGCTACTCACAACATCCCTGGAACAGAACGACGGTGGCCTTTCTGACCGCAAATGCAGCAAAGGTGGATTCCAACCTGAGGCAGGTTGCGCTAATCCGGGTGGCGGATGCTTTGGACGATGCGTTCGACCATGCATTGCAGCTGTCCCGAAAGACCTTGAATCCCAATCGGCCGATTTCGGTAGAAAGCCTTGTTCAGCTTGCCATTGCGATTGAACAGCAGGAGCTGGGGGAAGAGCTTCGACGAGTACTGGACGTTACGAGAATTCCTCCGCCAACGTTCGAGGGTTTGCAGGACCCACACGCTGCGTCCTACCTCGTTTGCCCGATGTCCTGGCGTGAGAACGTTCTCACTCGGATGATAAGAGTCGTGCGACTTCGACGGCGTGGGGACTAGGGGACGCCAGTCGCCAACGCAGGGCAGCAGAAGACTCATGCCGTGGTTCGCGAAAGGCGAGCGTGTTGTTCCTTGACGAGGGCAATCAGCCATTTTTCGGCACCGTCCCGACACCCGCCGAGTGTCCACAAGATCACCACGCACACGGTGTAGACCACCGCGCCAAGAAGGGTCGCGCGAATCAGCGCCCAGAGATGACCGGCTGTATCGTGAGCGGGAACAGACGCGAGCTGCAGCAGCCATACCGCACCCGCCATCGCAACAGCCGCGGCCACCGGGCGCCATACGACAGCCAGCAATCGCCTTACCCGGATGTCGAGCAGGCGAGGTGCAAGCGCATAGTCTAATGCTGTCATTACGCAGGTGATGGCCGCAATAGCATAAGCAACACCAACCACGCCGTAGGATCGACCTACCAGCAGCAGCACCACCAGGACCAGGAGCGCGCGCAACGACACCGCGACTGCTGCGAGATGTGAGCGATTCAAGGCCATGTACGCAAGCTGGCTATTCGTCCCGACTGCGGCGACGGACGCGGCTATGCAAAGTGGCTGCACCAGCGCAATCGCGGGCTGCCATTGTTCACCGAGAAAGAGCGGAACCAAGTCGTCCGAAACGAGAGCGATGCCTAGCGGAATCGGTAGGGTAAGCAGCGCCAGCATGCCGGTCGCGCTTATGAGGACATCTCCTAGATGGGTTGGTCGCTCCGCAAGCCGAGCAAGGCCCGGATACAAAGCGCGGCGGATGGGAGCACGGATTTCTGTCGCGGATAGGTCCGAGATTTCTTTGGCAACATTGAAATATGCAAGCGCGCTGCTTCCCCACTCGCGACCGATCACGATTCCCGGCAACCTGTCATTCAGGCCACTAGCAAGGTTCTGTATCATCATCCAGCGTGTGAAACGGAAGATGTCTCGGATGCCCGCCAGTGCAAAACGAGGCCTGAAGGGATGAACTCGATAACTCCAGGCAATCCTGAAGACCGCTCGGAACAGAGTACCCACTATCAGCGCCCAATAGCTATGGAGCAGTAGCGCGAAAATTATGGTCGCGACCGTACCCACGATGCGCGAAGTCAGCAAGAAACGAAATTCACGGTCGAATTCCAGCTGCTTCCTGAAATCGACGATACCTACGTTCTCGAAACCCTGGATCAGCGGAATTGCCGACAAGCTGAGCATGATGGCGACAAGTCGTGGTTCGTGGAAAAAAGTCACGGCGGGCCGGATGAGCGCGAGCAATAGCGCCGCCATTACCACACCGCGCAGTACATTCATGGTCCATGCAGCGTTGTAATAGGAACGGTCGGCACGCGCATGACGAATCAGTTCTGAGTCGGTGGAGAGTCCCGTGAATAGTTCGAGGATCCCGATGACGAGCGTCCCATAAGCGACGAGGCCGAAGTCCGCCGGCGATAACAAGCGCGCTAGTACTGCAAGACTCAAGATCCCAATGAGCCGATCAAGCCAGCGGAATGCCACCATCCACGCCGCGGCCGTGGTGATCCGCCGACTCAAGCTATAGCTTCCGCCCGGGTCAGCGCTCTTCATCGGTGCTTGGATCGCAGACGAACGACCGTGCACTCGCTCCAGTGCGCCGCACCTGCAACGCCTTGCCCGCCGTGCAGGTAAGTCGGCGGCGCATTGCCGATCCGTGGGGCCATCCGCTGCAAATAGCGGCAGACACGGCGAAGAAAGCGTGTCATCGGCGGTCTGTCTTTTGCCACGGAACGCTTCCGGGAACCTTCACACGGTGACCGAATGTTCGCAGGACCCGTCAGACCAGTGAAGTTGTTGTGAATCCATTGGATGCATAGGCCGACTTTCGAGCGCGATGCTCATGTTTCTCGTTTTTTGCGCCGTTCGTCATGCGATGTCGCCCTCGACGATCTCTTCCTCCTGCGCAACCTCGCCTGGGACGCGCTGCGAAGATTTCCACTGATAGCGCTTGCGCGAGTGCAATTTGTGCTCGTAGCATGAAGTCTACTCGTTCGCCAGGTGTCTTTGAGAGCCAAGACTGCCGCCGACGTCTCCCGTCGAATGCCATTGCGTTGGGACGCGACGGCAATGAAAAGGGGAAACAGATAGACCCTCCCTAGCGTGCAGGCGCGTGGACGAAGCCTCTTCAGTCAGACAGATTGACGGTCGTGGACTTTCTCCTGTTCGAGTTCGAAACATGAATAGTTCGGAACGTCCGCTACCTTTCCAACGGGCGCTCCACTGGAGCAATGGGAGCATCGACCGAAACCGCCCTCACGATTCTTCGGATCGTTCCTTCACGCTTTGACATGATGTAGATGTAACCCAAGTCGTCTGTTCCGAAACGAAGATCGACGCGGTCATTCCCCACAACGTCTCGCATGGACGCAACCTTTCCATGGTGGAAAACGGGAAGTTCGTAGAACGGCGGTTGCGCCCCCTCCTTGAGCATTGCTACGTCGGTCGCGAATATTTTCCCGGAGGCGATGTCGCCAAACAGATACTTCCCATTTAACTCTGGGATATCCGTTCGCCGAGAAACGTAGCCGCCAGTAATTGCGATGCCTACACTGCGACCGTATGCCAGCGCGGGAGCGATAAACGGCAATGCCGATTCTTGTTGAGTAATCGCCTGCCGGTGGTACTCGTCCGCATGGTCGACGACACTGAATCCCTCGCGTTCACTCCAACCATAGTTTCCTCCGCTGTGACCAATATTGATCTCCTCAAACTGTTTTTGCCCGAGGTCCGTGATCAGCATGACGTGATCCCCGCCGGTATCCCAACTGATTCGCTGCGGGTTTCGAAGTCCGTAAGCCCAGATCTCCGGAAGCGTCTTCGGATCGGAGGCGAAGGGGTTTTCATTCGGAACCGAGTAAGGTTTGCTCCCACTGGGGAGCGGATTGATGCGAAGAATCTTTCCTAGCGGAAGTAGCTTGTTTTGCGCCGTGCGCCATTCATCGACGAGCTTGCCGAGATGTATCGTGTTTCCTCCGTCGCCCACCGAGACATAGAGCAGCCCATATTCGGGATCATTCGCCTGTGCGTTAGGGTTGAACGCCAGTTGGCCGCCGACGTGATCCTCCAAGGGATGCGGTATCCGCAACAACTCGCGACGGCTTCGGACGTCTGCCTTGGACGGATCACTTGCATCGATGGACCACTCGCAGACCACGTCGTAGTGGGTGGGAGCAGGAAGTCCGGGACGAGCAGGAAACGTGACAGGTGCGTCGCTAGACTGCTCAGTAGAAAACGTATAGAACTTGCCGGAGCCGGGTCGGCCCGCACGCGCGAAGTCGGGATGAAAGGCCATGCTAATGAGGCCTTGTTCCAGAGCATCTTTCATGAACCAGGGCGCGCGGTGCCTGGCTAGATCAAGGAACGGCTGGCGCAGTAGCACGCCGTCCTGGACGATCAGAATGGCGCCGTCCATGTCCACCACGAACAATCGGTGAGAGTTATCGGGCGGCGAGATCAAACCATTCAAACGCGGGGGTCGGCTTAAACTGATTCCCGGAATAGTCGCGACGTCCTGAATTTCGAATGCAACCCGAGCGCCGCTTAGAACGCCGGGCGACGCGGCATGCGCAGATTCCATTAGCGCGATGGCGAAGAGTAGAAGCCGGGCGAGAATCAGCTTGAAGTTGTCTTGCACGATCGAATGGCGGGCAGCCATCTGGTAGAGGGATACTTTTCGAACGGATGTGACTGACTGACGGAAGGGTGTACCGCTTGATTGCCCCCGTCAAGTCGCGAAGCCCCGTTCGGCGCATCGATGCGCGTGTCCACCACAAGCTGTTCGTTTCGCCTTCGGTTGATGCAGACCACTCCTAGTGATAAAAGAGCGAAAAGCAACCGCCGGAAGAAAATCATGTCGGCTAAAGTGCTCCTGCTCGGCATCTGTGCAGCGAACCGAGACCTGCTGCTTGAATGGGCAAGCGCGGGCCTCCTTCCCAATTACGCATCCGCGATGCAACGCGGCCTCACGGGCCTTGTCGATTCAATGCCCGGTTTCTATGTTGGAACGACGTGGCCCTCCTTCGCCACGTGCGTTTCTCCTGCAAAGCACAGCCGACATTACATCCTTCAGCTCGAGCCTGGGACATATCAATATCGACGAGAGCCGAAGGGCCACGGGATTCGCCGGCCGCCGTTCTGGCAAGCGTTGAGCCGCGCTGGACGCAAGGTTGCGCTGTTCGATATTCCGCATGCAGCCCTCACAGATGGCTTCGACGGTGTGCAAGTGGTCGAATGGGGGGCACATGACGGAGATTTCGGCGAGATGAAAACTTCTCCACCATCGCTGCGCGGCCAGATCGATTCGATGTTCGGTCCTCATCCGGCACCGCGCGGATGTGATGGACGGAAGAAACCTGACGAGGTTGCGAAGTTCCGGGACCAACTCGTCGCGGGGGCCGCCCTTCGTGCCGACATCACGTTGCACCATCTCATCGGACAGCGCTGGGACTTGTTCGCACAAGTATGGACGGAAAGCCACTGTGTCGGCCATCAATGCTGGCATTTCCACGACTCGTCTCACCCACTCCACCGCCCCGAGATAACTGCGCTGGTTGGTGACCCCGTCCGAGACGTATACGTCGCGATTGATGCCGCAATCGGTCGGGTACTCGCCACCGTAGACAGCGGCACGACGGTCATCTTGTTCACAGGTCACGGGATGGGGGCGAAATATGACAGCCAATTCTTTCTCGACGACATACTGCTCCGACTTGGATACGCAGCGGCACCCCATACAGAGACTGCCGACGAGTATATGAAGTCGGCGAGTCGGCACCGTCGCCTTGATCGTCTCCTCACTCGCGCTTGGCAGGCATTGCCGTCGGCAATCAAACATTCCACGCAACCACTCCGTACCTCGCTGCGTGGCTGGGTAGAGGAAAGGCGTCCGCCGCCGCTGCCCAGGATCGATGCAGCGACAAGCCTGTGCTTTCCAGTTCCAAACAATGCAGTGCATGGCGGAGTCCGCATCAATGTCGTTGATCGCGAGCCGCAAGGCGCAGTGAAGCGAGGTGCTGAATATGATGCTGTATGTGAAAGGCTGTCCGCGGATCTTGCCGACATCGTCAATGTCGACACGGGAGAGCCGATCGTGAACCGCATATTTCGCACCGACAGCATGTATTCAGGTGACTGTCTCGATTTTCTTCCAGACCTTTTGATCGAATGGAACCAGAAAAGCCGCGTGCGCTCGATTGCCTCATCGAAGATTGGGCGGATCCAGGCTGACGATCCCTACACGCGAACCGGCGATCACCGAAAAGGAGGAGTCTTCGTGGCGTTCGGTCCTCACATCGTCCCAGGAAAACTTGCGCAGCCGGTCCAAGTGACCGACTTCGGGCCAACGATCGCGCGATTGCTGGAAGTCCCGCTCCCGGACACCGAGGGTGTGCCAATAACCGAAATCGCACCGTAGGTTCTTGTTGTGCGCGAGCAGCCGGTAACCTGCGAACTCCAAGGATTTCCGACGAATACTCGTTCCCGGGCCGGCAAATCCGACGTCGATGATCCTCTGCGACGCCCAATCGTCGGCTTCACGCAAAACGTCTGGTCCGAGCAATGGACCAGCCGTGGCCGGATTCTGAGCGGACTGGCCGACCGGAAGTGGCCAACGCTCTACTCATCGGGCGCGAGAACCATATGGGACTTACGGAACGGCGCGCTGGGAACGTCGGCTTGGCGGCACACGATCCGCAATGATGGGAACTTGCGTGTCGACATTCCTGGCCGTTTGCTATTGAGGTGGCCGACCGTGCCGCTGTTCGATCGCATCGCGCTTGCGACGCATGGCAGGCACTTGAGACGCGGCGCTACTGGCTGGTCCCGATGTCCCTCGATCGCCCTCCTGTTCCACCCTTCTTTCTATCCGTACGTTGACCACATCGAGCCTCGGCTACTCGTGTATTACGCATGCGATGCCTACCGTCTGATGCCAGGCTGGACCGACGAGTTGGAACGTCATGAGAGCGATCTGCTCGACCGCGCCGATCTGGTCCTCGCGTATTCACAAGGAATGCTGGATCTCATGCCCGGCGATACCGCGCGTCGCGGTGTCGTGCTCCCAACGGGAGTCGACATCGAATCGTTTTCGAAGGTGGCACTCGCTCCAGCACCGCCCGACCTTCAGCGCATTCCGCATCCGCGGCTCGGCTATGTGGGCCGCATCAATCAAAAGCTGGACTTTGCACTCATTCTGCAAATGGCCGAGCAACGCCCGAACTGGCACTGGGTGTTCGTCGGCAACGTCGGAGCTGAACCAAACGGACGATTCGCGGCTGATGCGGAAGCAGAGACCCTCTGGTCAAGGTGCCGTGCGCTGCCAAATGTCCACGTGCTTGGGAACAAGCCTCATGACGACGTTCCACTATATTTGACGAACATGGATGTGAACCTGATGTGCTACCGCACCCACGGAACGGGTTGGTGGTCCGAGATCTTTCCGCTCAAGTCGATGGAATATCTCGCAGCGGGCAAGCCCGTTGTCTGCGCCCCTGTCAAATCGATGCTAGGGTACTCGGACAACATCGCCATTGCTTCGACTGTTCGCGAATGGATCGATGCGATCGAGCATGCGCTTAGTTCTGGAGGCAGAGGAACACCGCTGTCCCGTCGCGCCGTGGCACTCGCTAACACATGGGACCACCGAATCGACCTTTTGCAGCACTTGCTCCTTCAAGCCTTGCAGGCGACTTCGCGTTAGTTCTGCTCTCGCTGCGTTCCTGCAAGCGCGTTCGCCGCCGTTCATTCTCAACTGCTCATGCGTACTCCTGACCTGACCCCTGTATCTCAGCCAATGATGACCTCAAAATCTGGGTTCGCAATGAGCCTGGAGGACGAGGTGAAGAAGGCGAGGTTCAGCGAGCAGCAGATCATTGAGATACTGAAACTGGCGGAGGCCGGGACCAAGGTAGCGGACTTGTGCCGCAAGCACGGGATCAGCCAGTGGACGTTTTATCAATGGCGTAATAAGTACGGCGGCATGGGCGTGAGTGAGGCCAAGCGGCTCAAGGAGCTGGAAGAAGAGAATCGGCGCTTGAAGAAGATCGTCGCCGACCAGGCGCTCGATGTGTCGGCACTGAAAGAGGCGCTCCACCGAAAGTGGTGACGCCAGAAGCGAAGCGAGCGGTGGTGCGCTTCTGGCGGGAAGGGTTGGGTTTGAGCGAACGCCGCGCTTGTAGCTTGATTGGACTGGATCGATCGACGCACCGTTATCAGGGGCGGGTTGATCGCAACAGTGAATTGCGACAACGGCTGCGTGAGCTTGCCGAGCAACGCCGGCGCTTTGGCTATCGGCGCCTGCACGTGCTGTTGCGCCGAGAAGGCCATCCGGTGAACAAGAAGCGCATCCAGCGCCTTTATCGGCAGGAAGGACTGTCGCTGCGCGGACGGCGCCGCAAGAAGCGCTATGCCGGCTTACGGGTGGTGTTCCCGGGACCAGATGCGGCCAACCAGCGATGGTCGATGGACTTTATGACCGACGCGCTCGCCGACGGCCGGCGGTTCCGTTTGCTGAACGTGGTGGATGACTGGACACGCGAATGTCTGGCCATCGAAGTGGGTCGGAGTCTCACAGGTCGCAACGTCATTGCTGTGCTGGAGAGGATTGCCACGCGGCGTGGATACCCTAGCGCGATCGTTTCTGACAACGTACTAAATGCAAGCCTGCTTTCATCGAAGAGCGACAGTCATCCACGTCGACTCGCCGGCGCGTTCGACGCCATCAAAACAGTCCATACGACCGTCAACCAGTGGTCTTCCGCGGTC
>Ga0105248_10000919_pt1 | contig 32789 bp, 32 predicted proteins | sample KBSS34metaG_FD_81524 | JGI IMG/M metagenome (GOLD analysis project Ga0105248, IMG submission 81524) | Switchgrass rhizosphere microbial communities from Kellogg Biological Station, Michigan, USA - KBS S3-4 metaG | ecosystem: Host-associated > Plants > Roots > Rhizosphere > Soil | place...
CACGTTGGCGCTGACGCGCGTGGTCTGCTTCGATGCATCGAACCAGACCACGTTCGTTGTCGGAATCCGGTTCGCGCGCGCCAGCGCGAGCACCGATGTGCGGACCGGCCCATCCGGGAGCGGCTGGTACTGGTTGAATACCGGCGCAAGGAAGACCGGCACGGCCATCAGGAACACGATCGTCAACGCGAAGTTGGCAATGCTCGCCCAGATCCACCAGCGCGCGCCGAGCCGGCGGATGATCGCGTACAAACCACTGAGCAGGAACGGCGCGATGATCAATCCGATCATGAGCCCCTTGAGCTCATCGCCGAACCAGCCGTTGACATCCTGGTTCGACAGGCCGTAGGCATGTTCGCGCACGAAGCCGGTGTAGTAATCCGCAGGCAAGCCGAGCGCGAATCCCGCGATCAGCCAGAGCACGCCATAGATTGCTGGCGACGCCCACTTCCACGGCGCTATGCGCGTTGCGAAATCACGCATCCGCACCGACACGCCGCCGAACAGCAACAAGGCACCGACGCCGACGCCGTAGAGGAATCCCCAGAGCTCCAACCAGTAGCCGCCCTCGAAATACGCGTCCGAGAGCTTGCGCTGCTCGGGAGAGAGCAGGTTGAGATAGGCCTCGGTTGCCCTGTCCGCATCGAAGTGCGGGCCTGGCCGCGCCGCATCGGGGATCTGCAGGCCAGGCGGGAAATCGCGTGCGATCGGCCCGCCTGCCGGGCTTGCCGTCTGCGAAGCCGGCGGCGCGCCCTGTGCCAGCGCGGACCCTCCCAACAACAGCAGCAGGCACAACAACATCGCGTTTACGTATCGCATTGCACGAACCCCCCACTGCCAAGGAATGCCTGGTTCGCACCGAAACGGCGTTCGCTCATTTCGATGCCTGCGCAACTTGCCAGCACCACGGTGCTGCAGCGTGTGCCATAGGTATCGCCCATCACGAACGGTGGCGACAGCCGGCGTTCGAGTTCGAGCCCGACCCCGGTATCGGGCAGTTCGGCATCGGTGGCAAGCCCGGTGTCGGCGAGTGCGGCGAATAATGGATCCGTGTCGGGCCGCGTATCGGAAGAACACTCTGTTTGTCCTGACATCCATGCCGACAATGCATGCTTCACGCGCCGCGCTTTCGGCCAGTCCTCGTCCAGGTTCGCATTCGACAATGCATGCAGGCCCGGCGCGACTTCCTCCGCATGGAAGCCCGGATAGTTGCCGACGCTATGCAGCGACAGTCCGTCCCACAGCAACAGGTTGAATCGGCCGTATTCCTGCGCGTGCGGCGCCATCGTGGCGATGAACTCAGCGGCGCTCGTGCCTGAAGTCGCGAACTTCTTGACCAATTCGCCACGCGAACGCGGCGCGGTTTCGGGCGAGAGACCGACGCGCACATTGGTGATCGCCGCGAGCCGTCGTCGCTTCGACACCAGCAGCCAACTTCCGCCTGCGCGCAGGTCGATGCCGCCGAAAACATCCGGCGCATCGGCGAGGAATTCCGCAGCTGCTGTCGGGCGCGCATGGAATTCGTCGCGATTGGCGACCATGACCAGCGGCCAGCGCGGATGCGCATGCAGGGCGAATACGATCAGGCACATTGCCGCACTCTATCCGCGCTGCGACGGCTACGCACGCCATGGATGGCGTGCTCGCAGATCAAGCGCGTTATCGCTTGATCTGGCGGGAGCGAGTCCGGGCATGCACCGGACTCGCGACGTCTGGGCAAGTCCAGGATGGACTTGCCCGGACCAACCCTTAGGATGAGCCATGCGCAAGATCGTCCACATCGACATGGATGCGTTCTATGCGTCGGTCGAGCAGCGCGACGATCCGGCGTTGCGCGGGCGTCCCGTCGTGGTTGCGTGGCGCGGAACCCGTTCGGTCGTTTGCGCGGCGTCGTACGAAGCACGGCGTTTCGGGATCCGTTCGGCGATGCCGGCGTTGCGCGCGGAGCGCCTGTGCCCGGACGCGGTATTCGTCGCACCGGATTTCGTGCGCTATCGCGCGGCATCGAAACACGTTCGCGAGATCTTCCTCCGCCATACCGACCTGGTCGAACCGTTGTCGCTCGACGAGGCTTATCTCGATGTCACCACGAACAAGCTTGGGCTGGACTCGGCGACCGCGGTCGCGCACGCGATACGCGCATCGATCCTTGAAGAAACCGCGCTGACCGCGTCGGCCGGCGTCGCACCGAACAAGTTCCTCGCCAAGATCGCATCGGACTGGCGCAAGCCGAATGGCCAGTTCGTCATTCGACCGAACGACATCGACGCGTTCCTGCAACCGCTGCCGGTCGGTCGCATTCCGGGCGTCGGCAAGGTCATGGAAGGCAAGCTCGCGGTGCTGGGCATCGCGACGGTCGGCGCGCTGCGCGAGGTCGCGCTCGCGGAGCTCGAACGCCGCTTCGGACGCTACGGCCTGCGCCTGCACGAGCTCGCGCGTGGCATCGACCACCGCGCGGTGACGCCCGACCAGCCGACGCAATCCATTTCCGCCGAAGACACGTTCGCGACCGACCGGCGCCTGGACGACATCGAACCGGACATCCGCGAGCTCGCCGCGAAAACCTGGGCCGCCGCCGCGCGCGATCCGCAACGCGTCGGCCGCACCGTCGTGCTGAAACTCAAGACCGCCGATTTCCGCATCCTCACGCGCAGCCATACGCCGCCGCAACCGCCGTCGAGCGCCGACGAATTGACCGCTATCGCGCTCGACCTGCGCTCGCGCGTCTCCTTGCCACGCGACACGCTGTATCGCCTCGTCGGCGTCGGCCTCGCTGGCTTCCGCGACGCCGAAGCGCTGTTGCCGCAACCGGAATTGTTCGATTGATGCCGCATTGCGGCATTCGCGCGACGGTTAAACGGAGCGCCGCCGTTCAGGCTCAAGGGCAGTATTGACGCTCGGTTAAGCGAACGGCGTCCAAGCTCTGCCCCGTGCACGATGCATTCAATCAGCGAGGGAACCGCGCCATGAAAACGATCCAGACAATAACCGCCACCATCCTGTTGCTCAGCCTTGGAATGGCAGTCGGCGGTGAGGCCAGCGCGACAGTGCAATGCCACGATGTCGTGGTCTACAAGGAACGCCCCGTGCGGGATCATGATCGAGTTGCCGGCACCGTGATCGGCGCCGTCGCCGGTGGCGTGATCGGCCACCAGTTCGGTGGCGGCACCGGCAAGACCCTGGCCACGGTCGGCGGTGCGGCTGCTGGCGGCTACATCGGAAACCATGTCCAGAAAGCGCATCAGCACCGCAGGTACCGCACGGTCGAGCACGTCTGCACCCACGAGTGATCACCGCAACGAGCTGATGGGAAGGCCGGCAGGAATGCCGGCCTTTTCGTGTTCGCGCCACGAACGCCGTATCGTCAGAGAGCGCGCAAGCTCGCCGTGTCGATCACGAAGCGATAGCGCACGTCGCCGCGCAGGATGCGTTCGTAGGCCTCGTTGACCTGCTCGATGCGGATCAATTCGATGTCCGATGCGACGCCGTGTTCGGCGCAGAAGTCGAGCATTTCCTGGGTCTGCGCGATGCCGCCGATCAACGATCCCGCGAGCTTGCGGCGCTTCATGATCAGCGCGCCGGCCGCGACCGGCGATGGTCGCTCGGGTACGCCGAGCAGGATCATGCAACCGTCGACCTTCAACAGGCCAAGGTACGCGTTGTAGTCGTGCGCCGCCGATACCGTGTCGACGATGAAATCGAATTGTCCGGCAAGCCGCTTGAAAGCATCCGCGTCGCGGGTCACGCAAAAATCGTCTGCGCCCAATGCCAGCGCGTCGGCGCGCTTGGACTCCGACGTGCTCAACACGGTCACGTTCGCGCCCAGCGCGTGGCCGAACTTCACCGCCATGTGGCCGAGTCCTCCCAATCCCACCACCGCGACGCGATCACCGGCCTTGACGCCGTAGTGGCGCATCGGCGAATACGTGGTGATGCCCGCGCACAGCAGCGGCGCGGCGCGGTCCAGCGGAATGCCCGGCGGAATCCGCAGCACGTAATCCTGGTCGACGACGATGCGCGTGGAATAGCCGCCGTAGGTCGGCGCGCCTTCCTTGTCGCGTCCGTTGTAGGTAAGCGTCATGCCGCGTTCGCAATACTGCTGTTCGCCGGCGCGGCATTGCGCGCAGTCGCGGCATGAGTCGACGAAACAGCCGACGCCCACCACATCCCCGATCTTGAATTTCGTCGCCTCGCTGCCGAGCGCGACGACGCGCCCGACGATCTCGTGCCCCGGCACCATCGGGAAGATGCCGCCGCCCCATTCATCGCGCGCCTGGTGGATGTCGCTGTGGCACACGCCGCAATAAAGGATGTCGATCGCGACTTCGCGTGCGCGCGGTGCGCGTCGTTCGATCGCGAATGGCGCCAGCGGCGCTCTCGCGGAATGGGCGGCATAGGCAGGTGTCGTGATCATGGATGTGCTCCGTTGTGCGAAACCGCATCGTAGCGGATGCGGTGCGCACCATAGGCTCACCGGCTTGCAACACGCCATCGCAAAAAACCGGCGATCGATCGATCGCGCAATTTCTTGCGCGTGACGATCGCGTGAGGGCGGCGTTCACGGCGTTTTCGCGCGCACCCGCGAATCCTTCGCACGGCGCATCGTTCGGTGCGCAGAAACAAGCCGGCAATCCGACCAGGGCAAGACCATGCAATCCACCGTGCATCCGTTGATCCGCAGCCAGACATCGATTCGATTCGCCAACAAGACCCTTCATTCGCACGCCTTCACACACCACCGCACTCAAGGAATTCCCATGAACGCATTCCGCAAAAAACGCGCCATCGCACTCGCCATCACCGGCTTGCTGTTCGCCGGTTCGGCGTTCGCATCGAGTCACCGCGAAGCGCTGGCAGTATTGAACGAGCCCTGCGCCGACAACACCGACACCTATGCATGGGTCAGTCCCGGTGCGCACGACAAGCTGTACCTCTTCATGAACTTCAATCCGCTGCATGAGCCGGGCCAGGGCAACCAGGGCCTGCGCGTGTGCACCGGCTACCGTTACGAGTTCCATATCGCGAAAGGCGCGAGTCTTGCCGATCGCTATGTGTATCGCATCGAGTTCAAGGTGACGCCGCCGACCGACGGAGCCGCGGGCCCGAACGATCCACTGGGCGGCGGCAACGAATTGTTGTGGCAACTGAGCGGAGGCACGGAGACCTACACCGTGACCCGGATCAATGTAGCCACCGGCGTCGCCACCGTGTTGGGCAAGGACCTGCCGGTGGCGCCCAATGATCATGGCCCGCAGACCGATCGCCTGGTCAATGGGCTGGGCGCCTTCAAGGGCTACGACTCGGGAGATCCGACCGTTCGCGAAAAGGACCTGTACAGCGACAAGTTCATCGCCGACCACTTCATCCACACGCTGAGCAATGGTGGTCGTGCATTCTCCGGCGAGCGTGACGATCCCTACTACCTTGACGAGAAAGGCATCTTCGACCTGGTCAATCTCTGTCGGGCCGGAGTGGGTGGCATCTTGGGCGCGCGGCGTTCCGCCTGCGAAGACGTCTTCACGGGGTTCAACATCTTCACGATCGGGCTCGAGTTGCCGATTTCCGATGTGTTTCCGAAAGGAATTCCCCACAACGGCGTCATCACGCAGAACGACAAGTCGACCAACAGCCTGCTGCGGATTTGGGACAGCATCAGCAAGCAGAGCCTGCAGGTCGTGGATCCGAACAACGTGGTGACGGGCTATAGCAGTTTCGGCGCCTGGAAGCAGGTCGGGCGCAATGCCCTGCCGCTGTTCGACGCCGGCGTCGTCGGCACCATGCGCCAGACCAGCTACCTGCGCTCGACCCCGATGACGGACGTGAGCAAGTTCGGCAACGACATCCTGTATCCCGTGCTGGTGCGCGATGCCGATGCGCTGGGCATCTACAAGGCACTGGGCCTCTCGCCGACGACCGTGGCCAGCCTGAAGGGTCCGCGTACGGACATCGTCAAGACCATCAACCTTGGCCGCAACATTCCCATCGCCGATGGCTATTCGGGCGATGTGCTGACCATCGACGCCTCGCAGGATTCGCACTTCCCGAACGGGCGTCGCATCGACGGTGGCCCGGCGCCGAACAAGGAGAACGTCGACGTCAGCGACGTGATGATCAGCCTGATCGTCGCCGGCGATCCGGCGGCGGGAATCGGCGACGGGGTCAACGGCAACGACAAGGACTACCTGACTGTCTTCCCGTTCATGGCGGCTCCGTGGTCCGGCCTCAATGGCGGCCACGGCGGTACCAACAATATCCACCCCACCGCCACCACCAGCAATCCCCGCTGAGGTTACGGCTGCCATGCCCATAGGGGCATGGCAGCCTTGTTATCACGTTGTCGTCTTCAAACAGGAATGCATCCATGTTGCGTTTTCGGATTCGGTCGACCCTGCTGGTGCTGCTCCTCGCCGGTTGCGCGAAGGATCCTGCGCCGGCACCGAATGCGGCGATGTCGGTGTCGATGTTGCCGCCAGGAGAATCGCAGGCGATTTGCCTTGCCAGCGTTCAAGGCGAATCAGCCGTCGATCTGGATCTCAAGCGCACCCAGGCAAAGGCGCGATCGCTGCCATCGCGCGCCGACTCCTGGGTAGCGAGCGGACGCGGCTGGGTGCGCAAGGCCCGATGGAGCGCCGATCCGGGCTTCTACGTCAACGTCGAGGGCTGCGCCGCGCAAGCGCTGCGGGTTGATCCCGGCTACGTGCCCGCGATGGAGTTGCGCAGCCTGGTGCTGATGAACAACCATCAATTCGAATCGGCGCGTGCGCTGGCTGAGCAAATCCTCCGGCGTGCTCCCGACAGCGTCATCGGCAACGGCACGCTCAGCGACGCATCGCTCGAACTGGGCCGCTACCAGCAAGCGGCGCAATCGGCGCAGGCGCAAATGAACGCCCAGCCCGGCATGGCCGCATTTTCCAGGGCCGCCTACCTGAACTGGCTCAAGGGCGATACGCGCAGCGCGAAACTGTTCATCCGCGACGCGTTGATGGATCGTAATTCGGCCGATCCCGAAGCGGCGGCCTGGACCTTCGTGGAAGCGGGAATGATGTATTGGCAGCAGGGCGACTATGACGGCGCCGACGCCATTTTTTCCGAGGCGTTGCGCTGGGTACCGAACTATCCTGCCGCGCTGGTCGGCCGCGGCCGCGTCGCACTGGCCAAGGGCCAATCCATGGAGGCGATCAACGATTTCGCCAGCGCGCAGCACCAGCATCCACTGGTGGAAACGGCATGGCTGCTGGGCGATGCCTACAGCTTGTCGCACGACACCGAACACGCTCGGCAGGCCTATGCCGAGGCCGAGCGGCTGGGTCGCCGCGGCGACAAGTTCACCCTGGCGCTGTTCCTGGCCAGCAAGAATCGCAACGCCGACCAGTCCGTGCGCCTGCTCGAGGCCGAACGCAGCAGCCGCGGCGGCATCTATGTCGACGACGCCTACGCCTGGGCGCTGTACCGCGCCGGGCGTTTCGACGAGGCTCGCAAGGCCAGCGCGCAGGCCTTGCGCCTCGGTACCCGCGATGCGCGGCTGCTTTTCCACGCCGGTGCCATCGCGTTGGCGGCGGGCGAAACCGCCGAGGGTCGCAAGCTCATCAATGAGGCGCTCGCGTTGAATCCCGGCTTCGACATGAGCGGCGCGGCGGAAGCCCGCGAGCTGCTTGCATCGGCCTCGCAACCCCTTGCTGGGAACTGACCCGTGCGCGCCCTTGTTTCCCACCACGCCTTGCTCGTCCGTTGCTCGTGGCTAATGGTCCTGATGGTCCTCGCCGGACCCGCGGCCGCGCACAAGATCGGAATTTCCCGTGGCGAATACCGCGCCGAAGGTGCGTCGCTGCGCGCCGATATCACGTTTGCACGACCCGAGCTCGCGATGACGGTTCCAGGCCTGGATGCCGATGGCGACGGCACGGTGTCGGCGAGCGAACTGGCCAGCGGCTACGCAGCACTGGTTTCGACGGTCGTCGCCGGCCTGCAGGTGAGCTCGGGATCAGAACGTTGCCGCGGCCAGCTCGAACACGCCGAATTGACCGCGAACGATGGCGTGGCCCTGCACCTGCGTTACCAATGCGACGAGCCGCCCGCGGCGTTCCACCTGCGGTTCGCGTTGTTGTCCGAACTGTCGGTCGGGCATCGCCATCTGGCCGAAGTGGAACAGGCAGCGTCCGCCGGCGCGCCTGCCCTAACTCATGTGGTCTACGAGTCGAGCCCGGAATTCGAAGTCGGCGCGCAGCCGGCGACATCGGGCGACCGGATCGCCGGATCGCTGTTCCTGATGGGCATCGAGCACATCCTCACCGGATTCGACCACCTGATGTTCCTGTTCGGTGTCGTTCTGGTGGCTGCGAGACTGCGAACCATCCTGCTCGCCGTTACCGCATTCACGCTCGCGCATTCGGTGACCCTGGGCGTGGCGACGCTCGGCTATTGGTCACCGAGTCCGAGCCTGGTCGAGCCGACCATCGCCCTGTCGATCGTCTATGTCGGCGTGGAGAACTGGTTCGTCCGCGACGCCTCGCGCCGCTGGATGCTGACCTTTCCGTTCGGACTGATCCACGGTTTCGGATTTGCCGGCGCGCTCAAGGAAATCGCCTTGCCGACCGCGCAGGTTCCGCTGGCGCTGGTGTCGTTCAACCTCGGGGTCGAGGCGGGGCAGATCCTGGTGCTGGCCATGGTGTTGCCGATCCTGTTCTGGCTGCGGCGGCGTCCGTGGTTCGCCCGGCAAGGCGTGCGCTCGGCGAGTTCGGTGGTGGCGCTATCGGGTCTGGTGTGGTTCTTCCAGAGGGTGGCCTGGAGTTTCTAACAACTTCTCGAGAGGAAACTCCTTCTTCTCCAGGAAAGCATCTGTCGTTTTTCAACTCGCCTTCCTGATCTTTGCAACGCGACCGTTCCGGAGACGCGGTCGGCGTATGCTCTAGGCAGCCGCGCCAATTCGGGGGGGCGCACCATGCCATCGTTCGATATCGTTTCGGAAGTCGACAAGCACGAGCTCACCAACGCGGTCGACCAGGCCAACCGTGAGCTCGCGATGCGTTTCGATTTCAAGGGCACCGATGCGCGTTTCGAGTTGTCCGGCCATGTGGTCACCCAATTGGCGCCCAGCGATTTCCAACTCAAGCAGATGCTCGACATCCTGCGCGGGCGCCTGATCGCGCGCGGCATCGACATCCGCTGCCTGGATATCGCCGACCCGCTGGTGAACCTCGGCGGCGCGCGCCAGGCGATCACGATCAAGCAGGGAATCGAGCAGGCGCTCGCGAAGAAGATCGTGGCCGCGATCAAGGCCGCGAAATTGAAAGTGGAAGCGCAGATCAACGGCGACAAGTTGCGGGTCAGCGCGAAGAAGCGCGACGACCTGCAACTGGCCATGGCGTTATTGCGCAAGACCGACCTGGAACTGCCGCTGCAGTTCGAGAATTTCCGTGATTGACCGTCGCCGCCTGGCATCCATCGTGCTGCGCGTGCCGCACTGATGGAGAACGAAGACCCGATCGCGCTCACCCGGCGCTGGCTGGAACGCGTGGTGATCGGCCTCAACCTGTGCCCGTTCGCCAAGGCCGTCTACGCCAGGCAACAAGTACGCTTCGTCCTCAGTGATGCAACGACGCCCGAAACCCTGCTCGAAGCGCTCGTTGCCGAACTGGAATGGTTGCGCGATGCCGACCCGCAGGAAACCGACACCACGCTGCTGATCCATCCGCAGGTGCTGACCGATTTCCTCGAATACAACGATTTCCTCGATGTCGTCGATGCCGCGATCACCGATCTCGAACTCGACGGCGAAATCCAGGTCGCGAGCTTCCATCCCGATTATCGTTTCGCCGACAGTTTCGAGGACGCGATCGAGAACTGCACCAACCGCTCGCCGTTCCCGATGCTGCACCTGCTGCGCGAGGCCAGCGTCGAACGCGCCGTGGATGCCTTTCCCGATGCCGATGCAATCGTCGATCGCAACATGGCGACGCTGCGGCGGCTTGGCATGGAAGGATGGCGGCGATTGTTGGCGACGTCGCCGGGCGACCCGGAGCAGCTGATCACTCCATCACCAAGATGAATTCCTGATCGACCGGCATTGGCATCGAAGCGCGCCACGGTCAGCAAATTCGTGCGCGATCTTGGCAATTACGAAAACATAACAACAACGGGAAGAGACTTCCGATGCCGGACTGCCGCGGCAAATTCGCAGCATGTTCGTGACAACAAACGCACATGCTTCGCAGTGTGTCCGGTTGCGGAATTGGATCGCGTATGACTTCAAGTGGGCACCCCCAATTTGCCCACATACCTTCCCTGTTTCCGACACATAAGGACATGACATGAACAAGCATATTTTGGTTACCGCGGTGGCCGTGTGTTTGGCGACGGCCGGCATTGCCCAGGCCGCCCCGGCATCAGGCGCGCAAGGACAAGGTCCGACCAGCGTCAGCGCGCATCTTTCCGCAACGCAGCGCGGCGCGTTCGTGGCCCAGATCGTTGGCGCCTGGGGCGCTTACGTCCAGCAAGTCTATGGCGCCAGCACTGCCGCATGGGCGCAGCGCATGCAGGCGACCTTCAGCGCAGCCACCGACAGCAACCTGCAGCGCGCTGCCAGGATGAAAACCTTCCAGGGCATGATGGATGCGCTGGTCGGCCAGCACCTGACCGACGCCCAGGTCCTGGATTCGCTTACAGCCCAGGCTCAAGCTCTCGGATCCGGAGCGAAGCCGGCTTTGCTCGGCAGCACCACGGCAGACTTGACGTTTACGCCACTCGCGAACTGCCGCATTGTCGATACGCACGTTGTGGGCGGTCCGATTGCCGGCGGGTTCACCCGCAGTTTCAAAGCGCACACGACAACCGACTTCACCGCGCAAGGCGGCGCCACCAGCAGGTGTGGCATCCCGGCCAATCCGTCGGTATTGATGCTCAACGTGACGACGCTCGCCCCCACGCAGGCGGGCTCTTTGAGCGTGTATCCATACGGCACGACCAAACCGAAAGATGCCAACCTGAACTACAAGGTCGGGCAGAACGTCAACAATGAAATGGCCGCCAAGATGACCATCGGCTCAGCCACCGACGACTTCACCGTGTACGTCAGTGGCACGACGGATGTACTGATCGATGTAGTGGGCTATTTCATGGCGCCGCAGGCGACTCCGCTCGACACGACCCTGAGCGATACCACTGCAACAATCATACCGGCTGGCGACAGCAGCAGCTCCGCTATTGTTGGTTACACCAGCTGCCCCATAGGCTACGTTCAAACTGGTGGATTTTGTTACGCTGGTAGTGCGTCGGGCGTTTACCTTACTGGCGTCGGCCAGGGTTACTGCGCATTTCGGAATCTGTCCGGAACCGACCAAAGTGTGTATGCGTATCAACTTTGCGCACGCATTCCAGGTCGCTGATCGATCAGGATTGGCATAAGCAAGTAGGCCGGCCGTAAAACCGGCCTACTTCTTCCTTGCATTCACTCGCTGCTGATGCGGATATGAATTCCTGATCGCTTGGCACGGGCATCGACGTGCTCTTTGGTCAGCGAAATGCGTGCGCGACTTTGGCTCACGAAAAAATAACGAGCACGGGAAGAGACTTCCGATGCCGGACCGCCACTGCGAGTTCGCAGCATGGTCGTGACAACAAACGCACGTGCTTGCTTGTGTGTCCGATTGCGGAATTGGATCGCGTAAATCTAAAGTGGTCGCCACCAATTTGCCCGAATCCCCCTTCCCTGTTTCCGCTACATCCGATAGTTAAGGACATGCCATGAAAAAGCATACTTTGCTTATCGCGATTGCCGCATGTTTTGCGACGGCCGGTGTTGCTAACGCCGCCCCACCCATCATCGCGCCGGCACAAGTCCATCCGGCAAGCAGCAGCGCGCAGCTTTCAACAGCGCAGCGCAGCGCGATCGTGGCCCGGATCGTTCGTACCTGGGGGGCTTACGTCCAACTGGTGCACGGCACCAGCGCCGGCGCATGGGCGCAGCGCATGCAGGCGACTTTCGGCGCGGCCACCGATAGCAACCTGCAACGCGCGGCCGGGATGAAAACCTTCCAGGGCATGATGGATGCGCTGGTCGGCCAGCACCTGACCGACGCCCAGGTCAATGACGCGTTGGCAACCCAGGCGCAAGTGCTCGAATCCGGAGCGAAGCCGGCTTTGCTCGGCAGCACCACGGCAGACCTGACCTTTACGCCACTCGCCAACTGCCGCATTGTCGATACGCACGTTGTGGGCGGTCCAATCACCGGCGGGTTCACCCGCAGTTTCAAAGCGCACACGACAACCGACTTCACCGCGCAAGGCGGCGCCACCAGCAGGTGCGGCATCCCGGCCAATCCGTCGGTATTGATGCTCAACGTGACGACGCTCGCCCCCACGCAGGCGGGCTCTTTGAGCGTGTATCCATACGGCACGACCCGACCGAAGGATGCCAACCTGAACTACAAGGTCGGGCAGAACGTCAACAATGAAATGTCCGCCAAGATGACCATCGGCTCAGCCACCGACGACTTCACCGTGTACGTCAGTGGCACGACAGATGTACTGATCGATGTAGTGGGCTATTTCATGGCGCCGCAGGCGACCGCACTCGATTGCACGCGCGAGCACAATGCGGTTGATGTTCCCGCCGGTCCCGGTTCCTACGAACTTATTACCGCCTGTCCAGCTGGCCGTACGGTTACCGGTGGCGGTTGTGGCACCAATATCACGACCGAATTGGCTGTCATCTGGAGCACCCAGTCCTACTCATCGAATGCGTGGTACTGCTCTGCAGTCAACACGGGCACGACCACCCACACGCTCGAGGGTGATGCGATTTGTTGCGCCATTCCAGGTCGTTGAATGCGGTTTCCTTGATCCGTCTTTGCAGGCCGGCGGCAAGGTCGGCCTGCTTTCATTGAAAGTACCGACCGTTTTCTAGTCGGAGACTTCATCGCCGTCGCGTTTTGCAAACAGCTCCGCGATTTCTGTTGCCTCCAGCAAACTCCACGCGCCCGAAGCAAGATCACCCATACCCAGTCCGCCGATGCGGCTGCGATGCAATGTTTCGACATGGTTGCCGGCCGCCGCGAACATGCGCCGTACCTGGTGGTAGCGGCCTTCGGCAAGCATAAGCCGCGCCGCGCGCGGCCCCAGGATTTCCATCGCGACCGGCAACAGCGGCGTTTTTTCGGATTCGAGCATCAAGCTGCCACTCGCGAACAACGCGACTTCATCGCCGCGCAGGTCGTTCGCCAGCGTGGCTTCGTAGACTTTCGACAGTCCCGACTTGGGCGACACGATCCGGTGCAGCAGCGCGCCATCATCGGTCAACAGCAGCAACCCGGACGTATCGCGATCGAGGCGGCCGACTGGCGAGATGATCGGATTGCGCAAGCGGAAGCGCGGCGGCAGCAGGTCGTAGACCACGCGGCCCGGGTCGCGGGTCGAGCACGTGTAACCGACCGGCTTGTGCAACATCAGCACGATGCCATGGGCGTGATCGAGCGGTTCGCCGTCAATGCGCACGTCTGCATGCGCGATCGCATCGTCCGCGTAAAGCACCTCGCCCGCGGCGTCGGTGATGCGACCCTCGCGGAACATTGCCGCGACCTGCTTCCGGCTGCCGTAGCCAAGGTTCGCGATCAGCCTGAGCAGCTTCATGATCGGCAGCTCACGAAGCGGCCATGACGGCTTCGATGACCTTGAAGCCATGTTCGGTCACTACCGTTCGTACTGTCGCGAAGCGCTCGTTGAGAATGGATTCGTACGGAAGGTGCCGGTTGGCGACCAGCCACAAGCGCCCACGCGGATCGAGCGCATCCGCCGCCGCCGCGATGAATGCGCGGCCGAGTTGCGGCTCATCGGCGCGGCCGACATGGAACGGCGGGTTGGTCACGATGAAATCGTAGCGTCGCGGCAGGCCGGCGGCCACGTCGTGCCAGAGAAAGTCGAGTTTCGCAGGCGCGCTACGTCTTGCATTGGCGTTCGCAAGGTTCGTACGCGCAAGTTCGAGCGCGCGCGCGTCGGCTTCGTAGAGGTCGAGTGACGCCACGCGCATGCAACGCGCAAGCACTTCGACGGACAGGTAACCGAAACCCGCGCCGAGATCGGCACCGCGCCCCGACAGGTCATCCGGCAAGTGCGTGGCAAGCAATTCCGACGCAGCATCGATGCGATCCCACGCAAACACGCCTGGACGACTGACGAATCGGCCATCGGCGATCGGCTGCGGCGCATCGATTTTCGTCCATTCATCGAGCAACGCCCGATCCAGCGTTTCATCCTGGACTCTGGCCCAGAACACGCGGCAATGGTTCTTGCTGATGCACTGCACTGGACCGAGCAGGCGCTGCATGTCGGCTTCGCCGGAACGCGCGCCTTCGTTGTTCGCGATGCTGGCGACGATGGTGCCACCGATCGCGCGTTGCGCGGCACGCGCGAGTTCGGCGCGCGCTTCGATTCGTTGCCGCGGCGGCAGGAACAGGACCAGCGGAAATGTTTCGCCATCATCGCGCGCTGCGACCGCCAACCCGCCGCTTTGCAGCGCATCGGCATGCGGCTTGAAATCCTGCACGCACACGATGCGCTGTCGCGGAACCGCTTGCAGCGGCCAGCCGTCGCGCGCATTCACGAACAGCACGCGCGCATCCGGCCACGCGAGCGCGCCCGTCGCGAACGGCAGCAACAACGTCGCGAGAGCCGGGTCTTCTCCACCGAATGTGTTCATTGCACTCAAGTAAGTCTCCCCCGATGCGAGTTTATCGCGTCGCAAGCACGGCATCTCGTGCGATGGATGGATGTGAAGGCGCCTTCACGCAAATCTTCACGGCGCTTCCACGACGACCCGACTAACTTGCGCGCACCGCATCGGATGCGATGCACGAAAACGCATCAGCGGCCCCGCCGAAACGCAGCGAACCACCACCAGTCCGTCGTCACTTCACGATCACACACCAATCCAACCAGGAGTCACACCATGAAGCTTCGCATTCTTTCCACCGCACTCGTTGCAGCGCTGGCCTTTTCCGCCGTTGCGACGGCTGCCGACAATTCGATGGGCATGAACGACGGCAAGTCGATGTCCATGCAGGACCCGATGGTCGGCGGCGCCGCGATGTACGCCGACAAGGACATTATCGACAACGCGGTCAACTCGAAGGACCACACCACGCTCGTCGCCGCCGTCAAGGCCGCCGGCCTCGTCGACACGCTGAAGAGCCCGGGCCCGTTCACGGTGTTCGCGCCGACCAATGAAGCGTTCGCCGCGCTGCCTGCCGGCACCGTCGACACCCTGTTGAAGCCGGAGAACAAGGGCACGCTGACCGGCGTGTTGACCTATCACGTCGTGCCGGGCCGCCTGGACACCGCCACGCTGAACGCGCAGATCAAGGCCGGCGGCGGCAAGGCGACCTTGCATACCGTGCAAGGCGGCGACCTGACCGTGATGGGCCGCGGACACCACCTGACCGTCACCGATGCGAAGGGCAACACCGCGCACATCACCATCGCCAATGTGTACCAGAGCAATGGCGTGATCCTGGTGGTCGACAAGGTGCTGATGCAGTAAGCGATTCATTGACTGGCTTATCCACTCGGAAGGGCAGCTTCGGCTGCCCTTCTTTCGTGGATGCGCAGGAGCGATTGATGTGCATGGTTGTGTCCGTGCATTGCATGCGGTCACGAGTGCCACGATAGAATGCCGCCGGTCCTTCCATACGGCATTTGCATGATCCTCGGTCTGTTGGCATCCCTGCTGTTCGCATCCACCGACGCCATGGCGACTCCCGTTGCGCCCGACGAAACACCCATCACTTGCGGCAATTGCGCCGACTGGAACCAGCCACAAGCGCCGTTCCGCATCTTCGGCAACACCTATTACGTCGGGACGCACGGCCTGTCGTCGTTGTTGATCGCGACGAAGGACGGCTTGATCCTGCTCGATGGCGATTTGCCGCAGTCGGTGCCGCAGATCGCCGCAAACATCAAGGCGCTTGGCTTCGACGTGCACGACGTGCGCTGGATCCTCAACTCGCATGCGCATTTCGACCATGCTGGCGGCATCGCCGCACTGCAGCGCATCAGTGGCGCAAACGTCGGCGCGAGTGCGCTCGGGGCAGCGGCCCTGGGCATCGGCGTCGTTCCAGCGGACGACCCGCAATCGGATTCCGGCAAGGCCACGAAGTTCCCACCCGTCCAGCACGTGCAGCCGCAGCTCGATCGTGAAGCGATTTCACTCGGCGATACCACCGTCACCGCGCACTACACGCCGGGCCATACACCCGGCGGAACGACGTGGACCTGGAGCAGTTGCGACGGCATTCGCTGCGTCGATGTCGTTTATGCCGACAGCCTCAATCCCGTGTCGGCCCCGGGATTCGCTTTCAGCGATCCTTCGCGCCACCCAACCACGGCCGAGACCTTGCGCCACAGCATCGCGGTCGTTCGCGCGCTGCCCTGCAACATCCTGGTCACCGTGCATCCGGATTTCAGCGACGTGCTCGACAAGGCTGCCGCGAATGCGCGCAATCCGTCGAAGAATGCTTTCCTCGATTCCACGGCATGCCGCGCCTACGCCGCTGATGCGGACAAGCGCCTGGACGAACGGTTGAAGGAAGAAAGCGGGAACGCGGCGCACTGAGCATGTGCCGCGTCGGGGCGGATCGCGTCGGGGCGGATTGCATCAGGGCGGATTTGACCAGGGCGGATTTAATCAGGGATGTTCCGCCTCCGCATGCACGCGTTCGCGGCGCAGCAGGTACAGGCCGCTCGCGACGATGATCGCCGCGCCGAGCCAGGTGATCGCATCGGGCAACACGCCCCACAGCGCGAGATCGAGGCCGACACCCCACGCGAGCGCGGTGTATTCGAGCGGCGCAAGCAACGACGCTTCGCCGCGAATGAACGCTTCGGTGATCGCGTATTGGCCAAGCGCGCCGGCGATGCCGATGCCGGCGATCAACCACCAGTCGGAGCGCGCGACCGGCGTCCAGCCGGGCGCGGCGAAGGCAAACGCACCGAGCGTCATCAGCAGCATCAGCCACACCATCATCGCCTGCGTGTTGTCGGTGCGCGCGAGGATGCGCACGGTGATCGCGGAGACTGCGTAGCCAACCGCCGCAAACAGCACCGCGAATCCCGCGATGCCGACGACGCCATCCGCACTCGGTCGCATGGCGATCACTACCCCGATGAAACCGATGACGATCGCGGTCCAGCGACGCGGTCCGACGCGTTCGCCGAGGATCGGAACCGACAACGCGGTGATCAGCATGGGCGCGATGAAGAAGATCGTGTAGGCGGTCGAAAGCGGCAACCGCTTCAACGCGTACACGAAGCTCGCCATCATCGTCACGCTGAGCGCGCCGCGCAGCAGGTGCAGCGGCCAGCGGATCCGCAGCAAAGATCGCCAACCGGACGTTGCCAGCGCCCATGCCAGCACGATCGGAAACGACGCCGCGCCGCGCAGGGTCGCGACCTGGAACGGCGGATAGTGCGCCGACAACAACTTCAGGCCGGCGTCCATCAGCGCAAACAGGCCTACCGCTACAAGCATGGTGAGGATCGCGCGCGTGTTGTGTGTTGCACGCACAGTCATGCGGCCGATCCGGTCGCGATCCATCCGATGATCGTCAATCCTGTCGGCATGCTCGAATTGCTCCGTCGCTATCCCCGGACTCTGCGTTGATGGCGCGCTCTTCGCAAGCCTTCGCCAATGGATTCACGCAACAAGAAGGCCGGCATCGCTGCCGGCCTTCGTTGCACACAGAGTCGATTCCCTTTATCGAGCGGAGATCGTGAATTCGCCCACGTCCACGCCGATGTTCACGCCTTCGCCGTTGCCAGCCAGCGCGAGCGATACCGGGCCCTTGGTCAGCACCTGCGCTTCGCCGGACTTCACGACACCCGCATTCGCGCTGGCCTGGGCGTAGCTGCCCAGCACGTCGCTGATGCGGTGCACGTCGGTGAAACTGCCCTTGCCGTCGTCGATATGCCACTTGCCGGCGGTGATGCCGAGCGCCTTGGCGCTGACATGCACGCGCATGGTCTGGCCATTTGCGCAGCGGACGGTGCCCTCGCCGGTCGTGTGCTTGTAGATCAGCGACCAGCCAGTAAGGTTGTAGCGGAGCGTGCAATCGAGACTGGCGTCAGCGGCCGATGCACGCATCGGGGCCGCCATTGCGAGGGCGCAGGTCGTTGCGGTGAGCATCGCGAGTAATGTCCGTTTCATGACTTTATGCTCCTTGAGTTTGGGATCGCTTGGGGGATCCGTTCCCCAGTCTGCACGGCTTGCCTGAACGGAAAGAAAAGCGCCGTGAAAGCCTTGCTGTGGCTCGATCGCGCGATGCGGATCATTTCCCCGGCAGGCGCGTTTTCACCGATCATGCCGCGCGTCACAACAGGCGTTTCATGCCGACGTGGCTCGCCTCGAAGCCGAGCCGCGCATAGAAACGGTGCGCGTCGGTACGACGCAGGTCGCTGGTGAGCTGGATGATGCCGCAGCCGCGTTCGCGCGCCCGATCCATCGCGACCTGCATCAGTCGCTCCCCGATGCCCTGCCCGCGCATGCCGGCATGGACGCGAACCGCTTCGACCAAAGCGCGGCGCATGCCATTGCGCGACAGACCCGACAGGATTGTAAGCTGCAAGGTCGCAACGACCCGTCCATCGCGCTCGCCGACCCAGATCTCGTCGTCCGGATCGTCCTGGATCGACACAAACGCCGCGCGTATTTCCGGCGTCACGGCTTCGGCATGACCCGAACGCGTCCGCGCGATGGCATCGTCGGCCAGCAATGCGACGATGGCATCGAGATCGGCAGCGTTCGCGATCCGGAACACGTCTGGCGGCATGGCCGGTCATCCTGCCGGAAGGAATGGGCCAAGACAGTAACCGATCAAGACGCATCGAATAAGAGGCGATCGACCTAGTGGTGCCAGTCCTGGATGAATCCGGTGAGCTGCGGGATCAGGTCGACCACGGCATGCAATACCACCACGAGCCACAGGCAGCGCGTGCGCGCCCAGACAACGCCGAACAACACGCCAGCAGGCGCAATCATCGCGATCGAGTACGCGACCGCCCAAGCCGGTGTCGGGGTGGCGACACCTTCGAGCAGGCTCGACCCGCGCAGGTACAAGCCCGGCGCATGCGCGAGGCCGAACAGCAACGACGACCATGCGATCGCGACGACCTGCGAGCCGGTCGCACTGGCGAGGCTTTCCTGCAGCACCCGCCGGAACAGCACTTCCTCGCACAATCCCGCTTCCACGACCTGCCACAGCAGGCACGCGGGGATCGCCCACGACAGGGTCGCGGCCGTCGGATGCAGCGCGGAGAGATTCTGCACGCCGCGTCCGACGAAATACTGGAATGCCAGGTACGCCACGCCAAGAACGACCAGCGCGAGGCCATTGCGCCGGCTCGATGCAGGTGATGTGCGGTTGACCGGTGCGGCGCGCGCGAACAAGGCCAACGGCAACACGACCATCGTGACCAGCTTCGCCAGCAGCTTTACGATCGATTGCGTGGGCTGGTCGGGGAACGCGGCGTTGATCGCACTGAAGCCGTAGCCAAGGATCGCCGCCGCGAACAGCGCCAGATACCCCAGCAGGAGCAGGAATTCGATCGCTGATGTCGTCGGAGCCGGCACGCGCTCGACCGCCTGCCGGCGCGTGAGCGTCCATCCCAGCGCGGGAAAGGCGATGACGAGCGTGCCGAGCAGGAACAATGGCTCGGCCAGGCCGTTGCCCGGCATCCGGACGAGCGTGGCAACGGCCAGCGCATAGGCGATTCCGGCTGCGGCAATCGCGCCGCCGATCCATAAGTACCTGTTCTTCCCGTCGGATCGACTTACCACCGCCGCCGGCGGAGACAGCGCGTCCACGGCGGTACCGGCCGCTGCCATCACCAGCAGCTGAAGGGCTGCTTGGCCCAGCTATCGGCGTAACGACGCGGGTTGGAGGACGCATAGCCACTGCTGGTGCCATAGCCGACTCCAAAATCGCGTTCGCGGTGCGGGGTGCGCGACTGGCTGCGGTTGCGGGCGGACGGGGCTTTCTGGCCTGAATACGTGTTCTGGGCAGCGTGACGGGTGTTCATGGCAATTCCTTCGTGCTTTGGTGTGCTGGTAATCTACAACACCAAATCAACCCCGTCATGGGCCGGAAGTCACCCCACTGCGCGTCATCCGGATTGCGGCATGTGCGTTCAGGTTGATGCAGATCGGGCATGACACCTGGATCTGGCCGCGGGATCGACCCGCTCATTACCTGGAAAGGAAATTCAAATGGCTAACAGAATGTTGTGCAGCCTGGCAGCTGGCGCCGTCCTCATTGCGGGCATTGCGACATCGATCGCGTTGGCGCAGGCCCCTGATTCGCCCCGACCGGGCATGGACCCGCACCAAACGGGCATGGATCGGCATCAGCACGGCATGATGGATTGGGATGCGATCGACGCCAACCACGACGGCAGGATTTCCGCCGCCGAACATGCCGCCCACGCCAAGGCGATGTTCGACCGGATCGACATGAACCACGACGGCATGGTCACCAGGGACGAAATCCATGCGCACATGGAAGCCATGAGGAACGAGCACCGGGCGAAGTTGTTCGACAGGATCGACACGAACCACGACGGCATGATCAGCAAGGACGAGCTGGACGCGGCCATGCACGACATGCATGGCATGCGCAGGCACCACATGATGGGAAGGGACGGGATGATGCGTGACGATGCGAGGGACGGTGACGACATGCCGCAGGCCAGGTAACACGTCCTGCGCGAGACGCGTGAATGGACCAGCGCATTGTCGCGTTCAAGCCACCAGCACGACCTTGCCGGTGTGCTGGCCGCTCTCAAGAAACGCATGCGCCTGCGCCGCCTGTGCGAGGGGAAAGGTCCTGTCGACGATCGCGCGCACGCGGCCGTCGGCGATCCACGGCCAGACCACGCGTTCGACTTCCGCGGCAAGGCGTCCTTTTTCCGCGGCGCTGCGTTGGCGCATGGTCGAGCCGGTGATGATCGCGCGCTTGCGCATCACCGCCGACACCGGCACCGACAGCTCCGCGCCGCCCTGTGCGGCGATGTAGACGATGCGCCCGCCGGTATTGAGCGCATCGAGCGTGGCCGCGAAATACGGCGCGCCGACCATGTCGAGCGCGACATCGACGCCGCCCGCCGACTTCGCGATCGCGCCGAAATCCTCGGTGCCGGTATCGACGGCGATGTCCGCGCCGAGGTCACGCGCTTTCGCCACCTTGTCGCTGCCGCGCGCCGTCGCGATCACCTTCGCGCCCGCGGCTTTCCCCATCTGGATCGCGGCGACGCCGATGCCCGAAGTCGCGCCATGCACGAGCAGGGTTTCGCCCGGCTTCAATGCGCCGTGCTCGAACACGTTCGCGTAAACGGTGAAAATCGTCTCCGGCAACGCGGCCGCGAGGATGAAATCGAGTCCATCCGCCAGGGGTTCGAAAGGAACGGGCAGCACCTGCCGCGCATCGACCGCGGCGTATTCGGCATAACCGCCGCCGCCGAGCAGCGCGCACACGCGATCGCCGACGCGCCAGCGCCCGGCAGCGACGACGATTTCGCCGGCGACCTCGAGTCCCATCGTTTCCGGCGCGCCCGGCGGCGGCGGATGCTTGCCCTCGCGCTGCAGGATGTCGGGCCGGTTGACGCCCGCCGCGCGCACCCGGATCAGCACTTCGCCCGTCTTGGGCTGCGGACGCGGCAGTTCGATCGCATGCAATGCATCGGCCGGACCGGTGCCACCGCGGATCGCGATCGCCGCCATCATCGAATTGGGCATGTGCACGGTCTCAAGGAAGGAACATGGATTGTGCACCCGTCGCGGCGGGCGTTTATCCTGTCTTCCGAGGATGGCCCGACGCGCCATCGCCCATGAGAGCAGACCGATGAGCGACACACCTCCCGACCGCCTCGCGATGGATCCGCGCAGCAAGTTCCACGATGCCGCGGTGATCGCGCGCGGCGTGGGCATCCGCTTCAAGGGCGAGGAAAAAACCAATGTCGAGGAATACTGCATCAGCGAAGGCTGGGTGCGGCTGCCGTTCGGCAAGTCGCTCGACCGCCGCGGCAACGCGATGACGATCAAGGTCTCCGGCGAAGTCGTCGCGTATTTCCACGACGCGAAGTAAGCCAGCGAGGAACGCAGTCGAATCGTTGTCCGCTGGCCACCCAGGAGCCCTCCATGCACGACCTTCCCCAACTTTGGCTGCCGATCCTCGTTGCGGCCGTGACGGTGTTCATCGCGAGCAGCCTGATCCACATGGTGTTCAAGTGGCACAACTCCGATTACCGGAAGTTGTCGAACGAGGACGCCGTACGGGACGCGATCCGCGCTGGCTCGCCCGCGCCAGGGCAATACGTCCTGCCGCATTGCGCGGACATGAAGGACTTGCAGGGCGAGGCGATGCGGAAAAAATTCGTCGACGGCCCGGTCGGTTTCCTGACGCTCAGGAAAAATGGGCCGCCTACGATGGGCGGCTCGCTGATCCAGTGGTTCGTATTCAATCTGGCGATGGCAACGATCGCTGCCGCAATCGCCTTGCAGACCTATGGCTTGCAGGGCGAATCGCATCGCGCCGGGCATCTGGTCGGCATGCTGAGCCTGCTCGCTTATGGCGGCAGCAGCGTGCAGGCGGGCATCTGGATGGGCAAACCCTGGGGCAGCGTCGCCAAGGACCTGCTCGATGCGTTGATCTACGCAACGGCGAGCGCCCTGGCCTTCATGTGGCTGTGGCCCTGACGTAATCCGCTTCACTCCGGCCGGGGAAATCGGGCGTATTCTTCGACGCGGCGTTGCAACCAACATCGAGCCTGCAGGAGCTGCCATGAACGCATCTTCGAAACTGGTCCCCTTCCTGCTGGGCGGCGTGCTGGCCACGATCGCGCCCGCGGCCATCGCCAGTGGTAGCGGTGGCACGGCCGGCGGCAACAGCATGCCCAGCCAGAGCGCGCCGCGCTTCGATGCCACGGTCGAATTCAAGAAGGGCGTCGAAGCGCTCAAGGCGTCGCAGTTCGACGATGCCGAGCGTGCTTTCGGCCACGTGCTGGAGGTCAGCCCGCGCGATGCCAATACCCATTTCATGATGGGGCTCGCCCAGGCCGGCGCGGGCAAGTTCAAGGATGCGCGAGGCCACTACGAGAAGGCCGTCAAGTACAACGACAACCTGGTCCTCGCGCACCTGGAACTCGGGGTCACCCTCGTGAAGCTCGGCGAGAACGACAAGGCCAAGGCGATCCTCGACGACTTGAAGAAGCGCGCCGCCGCCTGCGCGGATACCTGCGCGCAAGCCGCGGACCTGCGTTCGGCGGTACCGGCCCTGGAATCGGCGCTTGCCCCATCGGCTTCGCCCGCATCGCCCGCATCATCGCCTTCCGCGCAGGTTCCGGCCGTGCAGGAACTGCTCGCCGCGAGCATCGACAGCGGCGATCGCGATTACCTCAATGCGGTGTCGCTCATCAACGAAAAACGCTATGAAGAGGCGATCGTCGCGTTGAATGCTTCCGCGCGCGTGTTCGGACCGCATCCGGACATCCTGACGTATCTTGGTTTCGTGAATCGCAAGCTGGGCCGGCTGCAACTAGCCGAGGATTACTACCGGCAAGCGCTCGCGGCCGCGCCGGACCACCTCGGCGCCACCGAGTATTACGGCGAACTCATGGTCGAACGCGGCGACATGGCCGGCGCCCGGCACATGCTCGCGAAACTGGAAACCACGTGCCGCTTCGGCTGCGCGCAGGCGGATGAATTGCGTCGATGGATCGTCGCCGGCAAGCAGCCCTCCTCCTGACCGGCATCGCAGTCGCAGCCGGCATCGCGCTCGCCGGTGCCGCGACGCAGTCGCCGCTGCGCGCGGCGCGCTGGCTGCCCGCGGATCGCCAGGCGCATGCGCTCGCGTATGAACCAACCGAGTGCCTGGCGCCTGTAGCCGATCCGCAACTCGCGCGCCAGATCGCGATCGGTCGCGCCGCTTTCCGCACGCCGCTGTTGCTGGGCGGACAGGCCGCGCGTGCGGGCCTGTCGTGCAACGGCTGCCATCGCAGCGGGCGCGGCAATCCGGACTTCCAGTTTCCCGGTCTCTCCGGAGCTCCCGGTACCGCCGATGTCACCTCCTCGCTGATGAGCTCGCATCGCGGCGATCGCATCGACAACCCGAGACCGATTCCGGACCTGAGTGGCCCGAGGGAGAAATTGAAAATTTCCAGGGATCCCGCGGATCGCAAACTGGAAACCTTCATCCACGGCCTGATTGTCGAGGAATTTGACGGACCGGAACCAACGGCGATGACGCTCGACGGACTCGCCCAATATGTGCGCGCGCTGTCGCCACGCGGATGTCCTTCTACGAATGAGCAACGCATCCGCTTGGCTGGATACCTGTCCGACGCGCGGGCCGCGATGCAAGCCGCGCAATTCGCGCTCGACGCGCACGATCGCGCGACCGCGCGCCTGATGCTCGCGAGCGCACGCACGGCGCTCGGCATGATCGACGAGCGTTACGCCGCACCCGCGCTGGCCCGCGACCGGCAATTGCTGCGCGATGCCGACCTGGAACTGGCGGCGATCCAGGATGCGGTCGATGCCGGAAAGGCCGATGCCACGCTACGCATCGCCGCGTGGCTCGCCACGGCGCCGCGCTGGATCGCCCCGCTTGAACGCGACGAGTCGCTGTCGCTGTTCAACGCCGAATCGCGATCGATCAACCCAGCCGCGCGAGGATCGCCTTGAAACGCGGCGAGTCGCGCAAGGCCTCGAGATCCGGATCGTGTTCGATCCATGCCCGGTTCAATCGCGTCTGCTCGAGCAGGTCGAGCGCGCGCTCGATGTCGCCCGCAAGGCTGTAGTAGCAGGCCGCGTTGTAGATCGTCACCAGATCGTCCGGACTGAGCCGCAACGCTTCCTCGATGCAGGTTCGTCCCGACTCGGGGTCGCCCAGGCGCACATGCAGGCCTGCGGCGAGGTAGCGCACTCGCGCGTTTTCCGGTTCGAGTTCGGCCTGGTGCTGAAAACCAGCCAGCGCCTGCCGCGCCAGTTCCGCTCCGCGCGCGTGTTCGCCGTTCGCATCGACCGCCGTGACCGCGATCGCGAGCACCGAATAATCGTCCGGACGCAGGTGATAGGCGGCGATCAGCAATTCCGCGGCGCGCGCATAGTCGCCTTGCGCAAGGCAGTGCCGGCCGAAGTAGAAATGCGCCTCGTGCAGGTTGGGATTGAGCGCGATCGCGCGTTCAAACGATGCGGTCGCCGCCCGGACGTCGCCCTGCTGGGAAAGGATGTTGCCCATCGCCACGTGCGCCTCCGCCAGGTCCGGAGCGAGCTCCAGCGCGCGACGACCCGCGGCGGCGGCTTCGGCGAGCCCTTCCTGCGGGGTCACGTAGTTCCACGCGATCAGCAGCGCGAGGATGTCGGCAAGTCCGGCATGCGCCTGCGCGTAGTCCGGATCGCATTGAATCGCGCGCCGGTACATTTGCGGCGCATGCAGCAGCGAGACGCTGGCGAACGCCCCGGCGAGCTGGCGACCGCGCAGGTAATACTCGTAGGCTTCCATGTTGCTCGGCGCGTAGCGCTCGCTTCGATCGGCGGCCGGCCCCGTCAACGAAAGCTTCAATGCCTGCGACACGCTGCGGGCGATCTCGGACTGGATCGCGAACACATCTTCGAGCCGGCGATCGAACGTCTCCGACCACAGGTGATAGCCATCTTCCGCGTTGATCAACTGGGTGGTGATGCGCAGCTGGTCCCCCGCCTTGCGCACGCTACCCTCGAGGATGGTGCCCACTTTCAGCAAGCGACCGATTTCGCGCGGATCGACCGAGCCATCGCGAAAGCGGAATGACGCCGTGCGCGAAGCAACGCGCAAGCCATTGACGCAACACAGCGCATCGATGATCTCCTCGGCAAGGCCATCGCAGAACCAATCCTGGTCCTTCGCCTGGCTGAGGTCCGCAAACGGCAGGATCGCGATCGACGCGCTGTGCGGCAAGGCCGTCGCGGACTGCGATGCGAGGCCCGGTGCGGGCGCGGGCGTCGTGGACCGGTCCGATGCAGGCAACGGCGCGGTGCGCACGATGCCCGACGCGGTCACGTCGTAAATCCACGCCAGCACGCATGCGGGAAAAAAGCCGACCGCGATCGCGATGATCAATGCGCGCTGCGTCCATTCGGGAAAACCCAGTGGCCCGAACGTCGAACTGGCCAACTGCACGAGGAACCAGCCAACCACCAGGTAGGCGGCCGCGATCTTGAAGACATGCCGACGCCGGAACTCATCGACATAGCGCCGCAACGCGGTCAGCCAATCGCTCATCCGGATTCCATCCTCAACCCGATCCCATCCACGTCATGGTCGCGGCAGTATAGCGTTGCGTCGCGCGCGTTCGTTCGTGGCAAGCGTCGCCCATGCATCGCCGGGGTACCGCCCCATCCGCTGTTTACGCTTCGTGAAGCAGTGGTCAGATATACATTGGGAGACGCGCGTGTCATCGGTGCGCGGACAAGGACCGTCCATCGTGGAATCCAATTCGGCAGGCGACCGCAATCCGCTGGTGCTCATCGCGAAAACATTCGCGGTGGCCGTGCTGGTCGCGTTGTCTTGCTGGATATCGATCAGGTTCACGCGCCCCCCGGGCGGCACCTCGACGCTGTGGATCGCCAGCGGACTCCTCACCGGCATCGTACTGACATCCGCGCGTCGGTACTGGACGGGCTATGTGGTTGCGGCGTTCGCCGCGAACGTCATCGTTCGCATCGCCATCGGCGACGCGTGGCACGCAGCGCTGGGACTCGGATTCGCATGCATCATCGACACTCTCGTCGTCGTGATGGTCCTTGCGCACTGGGTCGGGGACGCAACCGACACGGCCAAGCTCAAACTGACCGCACGTGTCGCACCCGGCAGCACGCTGGTCGCTTGCGCGGTGTCCGCATTGATTGCCGCGTGGGTCCTGGCAAATGGTGGAACGATGTCGTTCGGAAATGCCTATGCGGCGTGGTTCACGTCGCATGCGCTGGGAACGGTGATCTTTGCCACGCTGACCGTGGTGATGCGTTCCCAAGGTCGGCTCCTGCTTGGAAGGCCCGGGCGTCGGCTGGAAATGGGACTCGTCCTCGCCCTGCTGGGCGCCGTGTGCCTGGGCGTGTTCACGCAGTCGCGTTATCCCCTGTTGTTCCTGGTTTATCCGCCATTGCTGTTGAGCGCGTTCCGGCATCGCCTCGCGGGAGTCGTGATCGGCACGACGATCGTGACCGCGATCGCGATCGCGGCAACGCTGGCGGGAAACGGACCTTTCAACACGATCCCGAACGGCACTCCGCTCGAACGCATCCTGCTCCTGCAGGTTTTCATCGCCACCACTTGCCTCGTCGCATTTCCGGTCGCGACCGTCCTGGCCGAACGCAGGTTGCTTGCGCGCAACCTGCGCCAGAACCAGCGGCGCTTGCGCGCGATCACCGACAACCTGCCGGCGTTCGTGACCCATGTCGACACAACCGGGCATTACACGTTCGCCAATGCCTACATGGGCAGGATGCTGGGTATCGATCCGGACACCCTGGTCGGCCGCTCCGTGCGCGAGGTGGCCGGAAAAGTCTACGACGAGGTCAAGCCGCACATGGAAGCGGCCCTTCGCGGCGAAACGCAGACCTATGAACTCGAACGCGACTTCCATGGCCAGCGCTACCACCTGCAATCGACGTACATCCCGGATGTCGATCCTGGCGGCGAGGTGGTTGGCTACTACGTGTTGAGCTTCGACATCTCGCAACTCAAGCGTGCGGAGCAGCAACTGAGTTTGCTCGCACGCCACGACAGCTTGACCGGCCTGCCGAACCGCCGTCATTTCGACGAAGAGTTCACGATCACGGTTGCGCGGCAACGACGCAACAAGCGGCCGATCGCATTTCTCTACCTCGACATCGACCGTTTCAAGGAGATCAACGACGGCCTTGGCCACGCCGTGGGCGATGACGTCCTGCGGGAATTCGCACAACGCCTGAAGGGAAGCCTGCGCGCAACGGATTTCATCGCGCGCCTGGGCGGCGACGAATTCGCCGTGCTCCTGGAGGAGGTCGATACGCCGGAGATAGCGCAGCTGGTTGCGAGCAAGCTGATTGTCGCGATGCGGCGCGACATCGCGACCGAGGGCAACGCGGTGCACGTCACCACGAGCATCGGCATCGCATTTTGCCAGCGCATTGCCTGCAGCGAGGACGAACTGATCAAGATTGCCGATGGCGCGCTGTACCAGGCAAAAGCCGCCGGCCGCAACACCTGGCGCATCGTGATGGCGGAGGACGCGGCGTCTTCATGACACGGTCGCTACGATATCCGGCAATACCGATCGCGCTTCGCCGGCGGTGCGCGCAATACCTGATCGATGTAGTAGCCGAGCAGGCCGCGGGCTAGTTTTGCGTCCGTCGGTGGCATCAAGGCGCTGGCATCACGCAACCAGCCATCGATGCATGTCGTCGATGCGGCGGTGCCCGCCGCGCAAACCAGCAAACGATCGAAGGCGCTGCGATAGAGCTTGAACCGCGCGTGGTCCATCGCCGCGCCATGGCCGGGCACCAGCGTGTCGAACGGTAACGCGTCGAGCGCGGCGAGTTGCGCGCTCCAGTGCGGCGCGCAGGCGGTGTCGAGCAACGGCGCCGGCAACGTCACCAGGTCGCCCGACAGCAGCACCTTGGTCGCGGGGTCGTAGATCCACACATCGCCCGCGGTGACGACATCGTGCGTGAGCCCGACTTGCAGCTTGCGGCCTGCGAGCGTGAGCGGACCGGCTGCTTCGATCGGACGATCCGGATACAGCTTGCTGCCCAGGTCGATGCGCGCGATCTCCTGCTGCATCAGCGCGACCTGCGCCTCGGGTACCTGCTGCTTGGCGATCAGCTCGACCATCTGCTTGCGGTTGTCGGCGAGGAAGCCGCGCATCGCGCCCTCGATCACGCGACTCGCATACACATGCGCGTGCGGATACGCGGCGCGCAGCATCGGGTTGCCGCTGACATGGTCCAGGTGCCAGTGGCTGTTGACGATTGCGGTGATCGGCAGGCCGCTCGCTTTCGCAAGGTCGATGATGCGCTGCGTGTGTTCTGGATGGCGGCCCGTGTCGAATACCAGTAGGCCATCGCGTCGGCGCAACACGATGCTGTTGCCGTCGGGCTCGTCATCGGGCGGAAAGCCGCCAGGTATCAGGACGGTGCCAGGCGCAACCGTGACTCCACCAGCTGCCGCGACGACTGATGGCGGAATCGGCCGTGGCGAAGTCGCGCACGCCGCGAGCGCGAGCGCAACGAGCAGCATCGAACATCGAATTCGCATCTGGATATCCTCCGCGCGATGCCCGCACTGTGCGCAGCTGGCGAAATGGCGGCAATAGGCCATAGGTTGACCAGCCGGCGGAGAGGACTGGACCGTCCGCGTACCCCTGCCATCAGTCATAGACAAAAAGGTCTAGACAATCCGTTCTAGACGGAATAGGCTGCGTCCCACGACTCCACGACCGATGACCGACATGGCCAAGACACCCGCCGTTCCCAAGCCCACCGCAGCCGAATTGAACCTGCTGCGGGTGCTCTGGCCGCTGGGAGCGTCCACCGTGAAACAGGTGCACGAGGCCGTGCAGAAAGAACGGCCCGAGATGACCTATGCAACCGTGCTGCGCCTGATGCAGATCATGCACGGCAAGGGCCTGCTGGTCCGCGACGACAGCCAGCGCTCGCATGTCTATGCACCCGCGCAGGCGCAGGAATCGTTGCGCACCGGCCTGCTGAAGGACCTGATCCACAAGGCATTCGCGGGCTCGGGCAAGGACCTGGTGATGGCGGCGTTGAGCAGCCACGTCACCAGGAAAGAGCGCGAGGAAATCCGGAAGCTGCTACGCAAGGAGGAGCCATGAACGCGACGTTGCCTGCCTTCGTCTCGACCCTGGGCTGGGCGCTGGTCCATTTCGTCTGGCAGGGAACCCTGGTCGGCATCGCGACGGCGATCGCGTTGTTGGCGTTGCGCAACGCGCGACCGCAAACACGCTATGCCGTGTGCTGCGCGGCGCTCGCGTTGTGCCTTGCACTTCCGATCGTCGGCGTTTGGCGCGGAATGCAGTCCGATGCGGCGGTCGCCGGCACGCCGATCACCTCCGCACTTGCCACGAACGCCGCGGATCCCGTCGTGCTGCCCGATCACGCTTCGGTCACGCTATCGGCATCGTGGCGCTCCAGCTTGCAGGGACAACTGCCGTGGATCGTCGCGCTATGGTCGCTTGGCGCCGGATTGCTCGCCGCGCGCATGGCGCTCGGCATGATGTGGGTCGGACGCATCGGTCGTTCGCGTACCGGCGCAAGCCATCCGCGCTGGCAACGCCGGCTGGACAGGCTTGCCGAAAAACTCGGCATCGAGCGCATGGTCCGCCTGCGGGTGACGCCCGATCTCGCCAGCCCGGTCGCGGCCGGTTGCTGGAAACCCATGGTGCTTGTGCCCGCCGCACTGATCGCGAACATGCCGCTCGACCTGCTCGAAGCCCTGCTTGCGCACGAGCTTGCGCACATCAAGCGCCACGATTACCTCGTCAACCTGATCCAGAGCGCGATCGAATCGCTGCTGTTCTACCACCCGGTGGTCTGGTGGCTGTCGAAACAGATCCGCATCGAACGCGAACAGATCGCCGATGACATCGCGGCCTGCGCACTCGGGGAACCGCATCGCCTTGCGCTCGCATTGCACGAGCTCGACGTATTCCAGCAAGACCAACTGCAGCGACTCGACGATTTCACGGGCGCAATCCAGCTTGTTCCAGCAGCCAATGGAGGACACCTCATGTCACGCATCCAGCGTTTGATCCGACCCAACCAGCATGCGCTGGACTGGAAGATGGCACTGCCGATCATCGGCATGGCCACCTTCTGCCTGACCGTCTATGCGCGCGATTCGAGTCCCGCGCTTGCGCGGTCGTCCGAGGCGTCGATGGCTTCCGCCGTCGCGATGGCGGACGCGTCGACGGCACGCCCAACGCTGAATTCGAGCGCCTACCGGATCGCCACGCTGGCTCCCGTGTTGGCACGCGCCTCGACGCTCGCCCACGATTCGCTGTCGGCGTCGTCGGCTATCGCGCGGGCAACGGCGATGGCGCATGCGGCGGCGGCGATGCCGGTGCTGGCCGATATCCGCATCGCGAAAGCCACCGATAACCGCGGCGATGCATACGCGCTGGTCCGCGCCGACCACGATGGCATGACCATGTCCGGCGACACGCGGGACATTCCCCAGATCGAGGGCGCGCGCAAGAAGGTGCACGGCGACTTCATCTGGGTGCGCCACAACGGACGCACCTACATCGTCCAGGACCCGGCGGTGATCGCCCGGGCGGTCGATGCGTGGAAGACAACCGAGCCGATCGAGAAGCAGATGCAGGCGCTCGAAGACCAGATGAAGGTTCCCGAACAGCGGATGGAAGCGCTGGACAAGCAGATGGAGGAACTCTCCAACGAAAAGTCCCCCGCGCACGTCGCGATGGAGAAGTACCAGGCGCAGATGGAACCGTTGCAGAACCAGGTCGAAGCGATCGGCCGCAAGATGGAAGCGATCGGCGACAAGATGGAAGACGCCAACGCCACGCAACGTGAAACGCTGCAACGCCAGATGGATGCACTCCAGCAGCAAATGGCGCCGCTGTCCGCGCAGATGGAAAAACTCGGCGCGCTCATGGAACAGCAGGGCAAGCAGATCGAAGCCTCCATGGCGCCGATGGAAAAGCTCGGCAAGCAGATGGAAGCGGAAAGCAAGCCGATGGAAGCGCTCGGCAAGCAGATGGAAGCACTCGGCAAGCAGGAAGAAGCCCTGAGCAAGGAAGCCGATCGCAAGATCCAGGCGCTGATCGAGGAAGCGATGCGCAGTGGAAAAGCCGCGCCGACCGAGAACATCATCCAGCGCGATTGATCGGATGACCGTCGCGGTGAAGCCCTTGCACTCCGCGATTCATCCACGCTTGCCCGGAGCGGCGGAGGCAGCAGAAAGGCGGGTCGATCGCTCGGCCCGCCTCGCATGGATCTCAGCTGACGCGCCTAGTCGTCCTTGCGGACCGCGTTGCGAACGGCATCGCTCGCCTTGCCCACTGCCTTCTGCAACTTGCCGAGGTTCTTCTCGATGTTGCCGGCGACTTCCTTCGAAGTATTGCCCGTGAGCTTGCCGACCTCTTCCTTCACCGCACCCTTGATTTCACGCTGGGTGCCTTCCTTGCGATTCGTATCCATGACGTACATCTCCATGTCGCCTGCATCGTTGCAGGTCGCACGATCTTAGCCGTCCCGACCGTCGTTCGCGCGGACGGGGGTCGCGCGGTAAGCCGGCGTTTAGCCTGGTGGCGCCAGCGTGAAGCAACACATGAAGTCCTAACAAGAATCGACCGCAGCTGCCCGCCGGCACCAGCGTTGCACAAGCTGGCCCTCATGGATTTTCTTCGGTGACCTCGCAAGCGACCACGCAGTTGCGGCCCGCGGCCTTCGCCGCATAAAGCGCACGATCCGCCGCGGCGATCAGTTCGTCGGACGCGTGCAGCGGACCCGGCTGGATCGCGCTGACGCCGACACTGATCGTCACGTGCGGGCCGACCAGCGAATCCGGATGGAACATCGCCATCGCCTCGACCTGCACGCGCAAGCGTTCGCCGATGCGCTGCGCATCGCGCAGGTCGCACCCGGGTAATAACAAGACCAGTTCCTCGCCGCCGAAGCGCGCGGCGAGATCGCATTCGCGTTCGGCGAACGCCGTGCAGGTCCGCGCAAGCTCGCGCAGGCACTCGTCGCCATA